>JAESFP010000150.1_pt1 | contig 48787 bp, 47 predicted proteins | sample 9266181 | NCBI WGS metagenome assembly JAESFP01 (sample SAMN14502547, study PRJNA617102) | algae metagenome | isolation source: Pegethrix bostrychoides GSE-TBD4-15B and co-occurring heterotrophs from... | place: USA: Grand Staircase-escalante National Monument, Utah | collected 2006-08-15 | reverse complement strand
GAATCGCTTGCTGCCGCAGAAATTGTTGGACGGCTTGAGTGAGGTCACGAGCATCCTGGTTCTCCATATTTCACGCCCTATTACTTCTATTTATAGTATGCCTTCTCTTCTATTGCCGGGTTAATAAGTGGGTGGCGCATGATGATGTGCTGGAGCCGGACTATCTCCGCAACTGTATTGAACTCTTAGACCAGCATCCAGAGATTGTGATTGTTCACTCCCGGTCGCAGGTGATTGATGAGGAAGGTCAGCAGATTGGCACCTATGACGATCAGTTGCGGCTCAAGAGTTCGTCCGTTTGTGATCGCTTCCGTCGGATTCTTTGGGCAGGTTACTTCAGCGAATTTTTTGGCGTGATGCGGGCAAGCTGCATTGCCAAGACTCATATGCATGGCAACTACGCTGGCTCAGACCGCAATTTCCTGGCAGAAATGGTGCTGCAAGGAGATGTCGGCTATGTGGAAGAATATCTGTTCCAGCGCCGAGATCACGGCAAATGTTTCTGTCGTTCTCAGACTGACAAGGTTTCTCGCCTCAAGTGGTACGACCCCAACGTCAAGCGGGCAAGCCTTGTCGCTTCCACTACGGGCTTGCTGAAGTGGAAACTTTATTTACAAGCAATCTTTGGCTATCAAATCTCCCTCAGCGATCAGGTCGGCTGTCTGCTCGCTTTGTCTGAGTGGGCTTGGCACCGAGGGCTTGAAACGATTAAAGGTACAGGGGAGCAGTTCCGCTCTACGGTTGTTAATCAGTATCACAAGCTGGATCGGCAGTCGACTATAGAGCAGCCTATAGTAGCTGCCGATTGACTATCTGCTCGAGAATACCCGCATCGCACTTACCCTAGATCAACGCTGGATGGAATTGATCTAGGGCGGCTCTGCCTTACCCAGATACAGGCTTTTTAGCCCCATGCGGCCTGTGCGCGTCATCCCCCAATATCGCAGATAGCGGTAAGGGCCGTAGGTTTTCCCCGTCTTGGCATCGGGAATTAGCTTCAGCTCAATATGGCCGCGCCCGCCATGCTTCCCCAACGGTGGTAAGCCGCCGAGTTGCGGGTCGTCAGCTGGGTGAGCTGCAACACCTGTCGCTGGTGCAGTCTCGGCAGTCACAGCAGTCGCAGCAGCAGACTGGCGTGCTTCTAGCAGTCCCTGAAGCATGGCGACTAGCTCGCTTAGTTCGGCATCTGGCCAGGTTTGGAGCTGCTGCATCAGCTGCTCTGAGCGGTTGCGCTGGGGCATCGGATTGGCCTTCGAGTCTAATTGACCTCTGCTGAATTGGCTAGCGCTGAACTGTGCCAGCCGATTGATTGAACAGCAGATCGCGAGACTGCTCAGGGCTAACGGTCTGTCCTGTGAAGGCTGCGGCTTTTTCGTAGGCGCGAACGGTTGCGGGTCTGGCCTGAATCGCCTCAAACCACCGCCGCAGATGCGGGAAATCTTCCAGATTTTGCCTCTGCCGTTCGTGCGGCACAATCCAGGGGTAGCTGGCAATATCAGCAATTGAGTATTCGCCCGCTATAAATGCGCGTTCGGCGAGCTGCTGGTTGAGCACTGCGTAGAGTCGGCCTGTTTCGTTCACGTAGCGGTTAATGGCATAGGGGATTTGTTCGGGCGCGTACTGTGTGAAATGGTGGTTTTGGCCAGCCATCGGCCCTAGTCCGCCCATCTGCCAAAACAGCCATTGCAGTACGTCTGCTCGGCCTCGCGCATCGGCTGGAATCAATTGCCCAGTTTTTTCTGCCAGGTAGAGCAGAATGGCTCCCGACTCAAAAATTGAGATCGGCGCAGCACCATCAGCTGGCTCTGGATCAACCAAAGCCGGGATGCGGTTGTTGGGCGCAATTTTCAAAAACTCTGGCTGAAACTGTTCCCCTTTGCCAATATTGATCGGTAGGATCTCGTAGGGCAGTCCCAGTTCTTCAAGGCAGATCGTTACCTTGTGTCCGTTGGGTGTCGTCCAGTAGTAAAGTTGGAGCATGAGCTGATTTGGCTTCCGCAACATTCGGCCACTAAATTGTAGCGCTGCATCGCATCTATGGTTTTGGCTAGACTACGCTGCGCTCCACTTCAGCAGAATGCAGGATCTTGCGGGCGACCGCTTCAGCCACTTTAATGCCGTCAATGCCTGCGGAGAGAATGCCGCCCGCATAGCCCGCGCCTTCCCCTGCCGGATAGAGACCGTTAATATTGACGCTCTGGCCGTCCTCGCGGCGCTTGATCCGAATCGGCGAGGAGGTGCGAGTTTCCACGCCCGTCAGCACTGCGTCCGCCATGGCAAATCCCTTAATTTTGCGATCGAAAGCAGGCAGCGCCTCGCGGATTGCGGCAATTGCATAGTCGGGCAGGCTAGAGCTGAGGTCGCCCAGCTTCACGCCGGGTTCATAGGACGGACGCACCGCACCGCAGGCCTGAGACGGACGGTTGGCGATGAAGTCTCCCACGAGCTGTGCTGGAGCTGCGTAGTTATGGCCTCCCAGCTCAAAGGCACGTGCCTCAAGCTGACGTTGAAAATCAACGCCCGCTAGTGGGCCGCCTGGATAGTCGTCAGGCGTGATCCCAACGACGATGCCGCTGTTGGCGTTGCGCTCATTGCGAGAATATTGACTCATGCCGTTGGTGACGACGCGACCTAGCTCTGAGGTAGCCGCTACCACAAGCCCGCCCGGACACATGCAGAAGCTATAGACCGAGCGCCCGTTTTGAGCATGATGCACCAGCTTGTAGTCAGCTGCGCCCAAAATCCGATGTCCGGCCTGTGCGCCAAACCGCGCCTGGTCAATCAAATGCTGCGGATGCTCGATCCGAAAGCCAATCGAAAACGGTTTTGGCTCAATATACACGCCGCGATCCAGCAGCATCTCAAAGGTATCTCGAGCGCTATGCCCCACCGCCAGCACGACATGATCGCTGGTAATCTGCTCACCTGTTTCCAGCCTCACGCCTCGCACCTGCCCCTGCTCAATTTCTAGATCGACGACCCGACTCTGAAACCGGATCTCGCCACCCAAAGACTCAATCGTGGCGCGCATTTTCTCCACCACGCCCACTAGCTTAAACGTGCCAATATGCGGCTTGTTGACGTAGAGGATTTCTGGCGAAGCGCCTGCATTCACCAGCTCGTTCAGCACCTTGCGCCCATAGTATTTGGGGTCACTCACCTGGCTGTAAAGCTTGCCGTCTGAAAACGTACCCGCGCCGCCTTCGCCAAACTGGGCGTTGGATTCCGGATTAAACGCGGTTTTTTGGCGCCAGAAGCCAAAGGTGTCCGCCGTGCGCTCCCGGACTGACTTGCCGCGCTCTAGCAAAATTGGGCGAAATCCCATGCGTGCCAGCATCAGCCCCGCAAACATGCCGCAAGGCCCTGTGCCAATCACAATCGGGCGGACATTCAGGCCGCTGGGCGCTTGCGCCACGCAGTGATAGCTCATATCCGGCGTGACGACCACATGCGGATCTTTTCTAAATCGCTGGAGCAGCTGGGCGGCTTGCGCCACCTCAACATCCAAAATATAGACTAGGGCAATCTCACCGCGCTTGCGGGCATCGTGGCTGCGCTTAAAGATGGTATAGTCCCGCAGATCTGCGGACGAGATTTGCAGCTTTTTGAGAATGGCCGCCCGCAGGTCGTCGTCCGAGTGATCTAGCGGCAGCTTGATTTCACTGAGTCTTAGCATACTCCATATTTTAATCACAGATGGGGCTGCTTTCAAATCGCCTTGATTGGCAACGGGCTATTGGCAACGGGCTATAGCCGATTGCTCAGCCGGATTTCGCCCGTCTGCTTGCCGAAGTTAATTTTAGTGCCGACCGCGATGGTAATACTGCGCCCCGGTGCAACCTCTCTGAGCATCCCCTCGGCTGTCGTGATGGCCCAAATCTGATCTGAGCAGTTTTTAAGCCCCCAGATCTGCGGATGCGCCGGATTTTGCACCACGCTGGCTGCTGGCTGCGAAAAGTTATAGCGCTGATGAGCATCTAGATGATGGGGATAGAGATGCGTGTTGTGGTTGAGCATCACGACCGCTTGAGGCAGATGCAGGCTGGGCGGTAGATGCAGCTGAGCTTGGCAGTCCCAGCAGGTGGTTGAGGCAGACTGAGGATCGTAGAAATTCTCAGCTCCACAGCTAGCACAGTAGAAGATCGCGTCGCGGAGGCGCACCATCGCCGAACGCCATTCGGTTTCCTGAATCCGGCCATTGGTCGGGTTATGGATGCCGCTGGTGAATGATTTGATGAACAGATCGCGTAAAAACTCTGGATAAATTGGCCAGAAGATGAGAGGATTGTCTTGATAGCCAGGAATCGGACGATTAGCTGTGTTGTCTGGATCAAAAATAAAGGTGGCATCTGTGCCATAGATGCGAGTCATGGCGGGCAGATCAAAACAGCGGATTTCGGCCTCCTGCTGCCCTTCTAGCGGATGATGCACCAAAAACAGGTAAAACAACAGCACCGCCAGTGAAAACAGATCGGTCTGGGTACTGGGCTTGGCTGCGCCGCGCACAATTTCTGGAGCCATGAACCGAGGCGTACCCAACACGCCAGTCAGCTCGGCATTATTAATCCCCACGTTATCGTTATCGCAGATTAAGATATGGCCAGTTTCTGGCTCAAAAAAAATGTTGCCAAACGAAATATCGCGATAGCAAAATCCGCGCGCATGGAGCTGAAAAAAACTGTCGGCCAGCTCAAATCCTGCCGTTGCCAGTGCCCGAAACGACGGCGAAACCTGCCCTTTCATCAGCGCCACAATCCCAACAGAACCAGCGTGACGCAGCGGCATCACATAGCCGAATCCGTCCAAATCAGGCGAGAGTACTAGCTCTAGCGGCCAGAGAAATCGCTCGCTGGGAAAGCCTGTTTTAATCGCCTCTTCCAGCCTGGTTCGCAGTCCTGGATCATGGATCTGGTAATGCGGAAAATACCACTTCAGCGCCACAGACTGCCCGCCTAGACTGGCCTGATAAACTTCACCCTGTCCGCCACTGCCGAGACATTGCTCTACCAAGCAGGGCAGATGCGAAAACTGCGTGTAGACGGTTTGCCCCGGTTGCAAAAGTTCATTCATAGGTCGAGAAGCTGAAATAGATTGCTTAGAACTGACTGGAAACGCTGGAGTGCGAACGGCATTGAACCACCAATGTCTTTGCGATGAGATCATGCAGTGCCTGCTTCCTCTGCGTGAAGGCTGCCATGATAAATCCAATACAGAGAACAGCAGAGAGAATTTTGCTAAAATGACGGCTCGTGGCTTGGCTAAGAGACAGCCGACTGCCGTTGAGATCGGTAACGTAGATATTCATGGCGCGTTTACCTATCGTCGCTTGCTTAACAGAACTCTCTTGCAGCGCAAAATAGAGCCAGTTGAGCACGATGCCAAGTAGATAGGCCAGCGGCTCCACTCCTTCAGTGCTTTCAGTCAGCAGAGCGTAGAAAACTGCCAGTAGAAATCCGCTGAGAAACCCTAAAATATAGAGAATCACTCCGTCAATTAGCAAAGCGGCAGTGCGTGAGCCAAAGCTGGCATAGGCGGCAGGCAGCAGATGATTTGGCAGGTGATCTGATAGGTGATCTGATAGGTGATCTGGCGAGCGAGCTGGATTACCAACAGGCTGAACCTGCGTAGCAGATGGCGTAATCACCGTTGCTTGCAGCTCGTTTGACTGCCGGGATCGGGGCTGCTCTTGGCTCGGCCTGATTTGATCTGACGGTGAACTAGCTGACGCAATCGTTCCCAGCGCTAGCGCCCAAGATTCGACTGCCCAGTGAGCCGCATCGCTCGACAGACCAAAATTATCCTGAAGGCGTTTAATCAGACGTGCCAGCAGCAGACCCGCAGGCAGGCTGTTTTGTGAGGAGAGCAGATCTTGGGGAATTCGTGCTTCTAGCGCTGTAATCAGCACCGCAATTTCTTTACGATAAGCGCCGCACTGGTCATGCAGGAGTGCTTTTAAGCGATGCGGCTGCTCACAGACGGCAGTGCCTTGCTGCGAAATAATCTCGCGTAGCTTTTGGCGAGGTATATCGTTCATCATACTGTTCATCTTGGCTTACCTTAAATGAGCATATCAAATTAGCACGCTAAGTTCTCTATGGCAGTCTCGAAAAATTCACCTGCGTTGCAAAATTCTGGGAGCGATTGGGCGAAAGCTGCCGCGCTTTCAGGATGGCCGCCATCAAAAATAAATAGGCTACTGAACCTATCAACGTCGTCACGCCAACCCCCACGAGCTGCTGTAGCCAGTCACTCGCGCCCAGGACGGTCGCTACCAGCTCTCCCAGTTCGCCAGAGGCATTCCAGAAGGCATGCAGTGCGGCTGAGGTAATGTAGCCAATGGTCAGAATTGTCCAGCGCTTAGAGGGCTTTAAGACGCTGAGGCCAATAAAATAGCCAAAGTAGCCGCTGTAGGCCAAATGTCCAGCCACCGATCCCAAAATCCGAGGAATCAAGAGCTGTAGCCCTAACAGCTCTCCTGCACCACGCCCTGCTGCCTCTGAAACGGTTTCTACTGCACCGGGCACATATTGCCCCATTGTTTCTAACAGCGTGAAGCCAACTGCCGAAGCCGTCGCAATCAAGATGCCATCTAGCGGCTCCCAGACTCCCAATCGCTCTGCAGCAGGTGAGCGGAGCTGCCGTCCAATCCAGAGCGCCAAAAATACTGGCAGCACCTTCAGCAACTCTTCCATCATGCCTGCTCCAAAAAAATTGCCAATCAGAGCCGTCATAAAATCAGTTTGCTCAATTCCACCGGGCAGCAGCTTGCGGAATACAAACATGAACAGGTCTAGGATTGGACTTTTAAGGATTAGCATCGTCATCAGCGCTGAGCCAAATAGCAGCCACCAAGGCTTGGGTTTACCGCTGAGTCGATAGATAAAATAATAGGCGGCTACGCCAAGATAAAGGCTGAGCAGACCGTTAAACAGCACTGGCCTACCGTTGCTGGCAAATAAACCCGCTACCAGCAAAATCGTGATCACGCCTGGGATCAAGAATCCTTTTTTGAGCAGATCCTGCTTGGCTCCCATAATTGGCAGCATTTGACTCAGCCGTAGCTCATCATCGGCTAGGGGAGCACGGGCTGGAACGCGATTGGTTCCGGGGCGGGCTGGAGGCTGGGGAGCTGGAGGCTGGGGAGCTAGAGTCGGGGCGGCGGGACGGTAAAGGGTTGGGGGGAGCGGAGTGGCCGGGGCAGGCTGGGCAATCTGCGTGGGCTGAGGTGACTTTTGGGATAGTTGGGGCAACTTGACGCGATTTTCAAACTGAAACTCTAGACCGCGCTTGCCAACCTGAATTGAGTCACCGGGCTGGAGAATTTGCGTTCCCTGTAGGGGCTGGCGGTTAATGCAGGTGCCATTTGTGCTACCCAAATCGCGAATTTGCCAGCTCATTTGGCCGTTCGGAGCCTGCACTGCTCGAATCTCTACATGCTGACGTGACACGCCGGGATATTGCTGGGCATCTAAAACAATCTGTCCATTTGGATCTGAGCCAATTACGGTTGGCCGATCACCTGAGAGCTGATGCCAAATTGCCTGACCGTTGGGGCTGACCGAAATCTGTCGCAGGCTGGGTTGTGGAGATAGATTCATGAGATTGAAGAATATGTTAGAACGTATGATGAAAATCTGCTAAACAGACGTAACGACAATGTTCTGAATACCTTGTCGATTGTCAGGCAGTGCAAAAACAGCTTGACTCTCGGTGCCAGCTCTCCAGCGCTCCGGCAGCGGATCGTAAAATACTTCACTGGGCGGACTGATCTCTTGACCTTCAGCATCCAAAAAACGAGCCACAAACTGCACGTCACGATGGCTAAAACTAGATTTGGCCGTGACTTCCATCACCAAAACATCGGCTTTGACCGTCTTGCCTGTCGCTACGTCGCGGATCGTGGCATTCTCCTTCACCTCAGGCTCACCTAGCTCAAAATAAGGCTTCATCGCATCTAAGCCCGATCCGGCACTGGCAGGCGGGGCGCTTGGTGAGGCAGGCGAGGCAGGCGCAGGCGAGGCAGGCGGGGCAGGCGGTGAAGCATCTGGCGAGGCTTGTGAGACAGGCGGATTGTCATTTGCCGCTCTCTGAGACGGCCGAGACTGAATTGAATTAAGCAGCGTCAGGCCAAACAGTGCGGCCAAGACCCAGCAAATCACCTTCCAGGGCGCTGTTCCGGTCTGAGCGGGTGCAGAATGGGCCATTCCAGAATTAGCTCTGGGCGGCGCACCGTCATAGACCGTTGCAGCCAGCGATTCGCCTGCTGTCGGCTGAGCGGGGCGGCACTCAAACAGCAGATCTACGCCGGTTGCGCCCAGCAAAATTCGGTCGCCATTTTGCAGTACCTGACAGTTTTGGAGGCGCTGCCCGTTGAGGTATGTGCCGTTGACGCTGCCCAAATCGCAGATCTGCCAGCTGAGAGACTGGCCGGTGGGCGGATGAATTTCAGCATGGCGACGCGAAATATCCTGATACTGCTCGGCATCAAGCGCAATCTGGCAGTCTGGATCTCGGCCAATCACGGTTGATCTGTGGGTGGCTAAATTATGACAGGCGGGCTGCAAGGCATGGGCTTTGAGCTGTGCTGAATATCGAGGTTGTACGGTCATATCTTAAGGCTCTACAACAACAGGCGTACCGATTGAAACCGATTCGTATAGTTTGCGGATATCTTGATTTCGCATTCGCACACAGCCATGCGAAACGGCTTGACCAATCAAATCTGGCTGATTTGTGCCGTGAAAGCCAATATAATCTTTGCCATCTGTCCAAAATAAAATGAGTCGTTCACCCATTGGATTATTGGCATCTCCTGCGGGCACAATACCTTGCTCTGAAGCAGGTACAAAAGAGGGGGTTTGCCAAGCTGGATGTTCCTGCATCACCATCACTTGGAAATTACCCGTCGGGGTTTCCCAGTGCGGTTTACCCACCGCCACCGGATAGTCGGCCAGCAGTTGCTCACCCTGGTAGAGATAAACCCGCCGCTCGCTCAGCTTCAACAAGAGCCGCACTGCGGGTTCGGGCCAGCTAGGCCGCAGGTTAGGCAGATCAGGCGTAATTCTGGTCGTAATCTTGGGCGTAATCTCAGGCAGAGCCGCCGCTGTCTGAATGATCAGACTTGACTGAAGCCCGATCAGGACAAGACTGGTCAACAACGCTAGCCGGATCTGTGAGCGAGACATAGGCTTAAACTAAGGCCAGAATTAGACAGAGAACGCACCAGTGATCTGGAGAAGCCGTTTGGATTAGCTTCCCCTGCTGCTAAATGGTCACTAGAAACAGGGGAAGATTAGCAGGTTAGAGCGCTAAAACTGGCCTACCATCTCACCGGATAGGCGGCTGGAATTGTTGTAGGCTGCTGCAATTCGGGATCAGTGACAACAGTGCCGCCACTGCCACTACCAGGATTTGGTGTTACTGGCTCGGAGATGACGTTGGGCGCAGGCTCAACAGGTGCAGGAGTAACAGCCGCAGGCTCAACGGGTGCAGGAGTAACAGGCGCAGGAGTAACAGGTAGAGGCGTAACAGATGCAGGGCCGGGCGTTGCTGGCGTGACTGGCTGGGCTAGCGCAGACTGCAAGAGCTGGGCTGGCATGATGCTAAGACCCGTGAGCAATAGCGTCGTCGCCGGCACAAATAGCAGCTTGGCGGGAAAGAATTTCCGATTCATTTGCAACTCCTTATTAGGTGTAAAACTATCTAGTTGTAACCGTGCTCGATCTAGCTTCTCAGTAAAATTCTTAGAAGCTAGACCTGGTTGACTGACAAGCGGCTGATTGAATCCCCGATTCAACCGGGCTAAACTCAGGCTTGTCAGCCAAGCAGGTAGCGTTTCTAGATGATCAATTAGCTACAGCGAATTGCAGGAGGGTGAGCCATCTGCGGAACCCCTGTAGTTACCTGCGTTCCAGCTGCCAGTTACCGCACGACCGTCGGCATAGAGGAATACGCCCTCTCCTTGACATTTGTTTTGACTGAAATTACCTCGATAGCGGTTGCCGTTTTGTAGCTTCAGCTCTCCGATGCCGCTCAGCTTATCGTTCTCAAATTCACCCATATAGACTCCAAATCCTGAGTATTTGAATGTGCCACAGCCGTTGCGCTGGCCGTTTTGAAATTCTCCGTCATACCGATTGCCGTTTGGAAACAAAATAGTTGCTCGACCATCTGCCGGAGTTCCGTTGCCCTTCAATTCACCATAGAATTTGCTGCCGTTAGGATATGCAAAGTCGGGCTTTTGCGGCAGGGTCGCTGGCTGTGGCTCTTGACAGACCAATTCAGGCCTGAGCTGGGGCAGAGGCACAGGAGAAGGCAGAGAAGGTGCAGAGGCAGCGACTGGCGTAGGCTCTGGTACATCAGGTTCGGTCACAAAGCTTGAGGCAATTCCCAGTACGGCAAGACTCGCAACCCCCACCCAGAGCCAGGGGCGAGCCGTCGAGGCAGGATTTAGCGCAGCAGAATTTGCGCCAGCTGATCGCGGCGGCTGAGCGGAAGCCACCGTCGAAGCCACCGTCGAAGCCACCGTCGAAGCAGTCGCAGCAGCATCCAAGGCCGTATGAGCAGGTGCCGTTCTCAGCGTTTCTTCTGTGCCGATATCAATACCCAGCGCGATTGCCCAAGACTCCACAGCCCAGCGAGCCGCATCTTCCGCCAGACCCCGCTCTTCCTGCAATCGGTGAATTTGACGCTCTAGCTGCATTCTGGCGGCTATCGGGTTTTGCGGCACAGAGAGCGCCTGGGTGACACCTTCTTCCAGCGCGCTCATCAGCACAGAAATCTCTCCCTTAAACTGGCCGCAAAAGTCATGCAGCAGGCCCTTACAGCGATAGGGATCATCGCAGATTGTTTTGCCATAGCGAGCTACTAATGTACAGAGCTGCTGTCGGGGTAGATTGTTCATCGTTCATCTCTATAGACAGATGTTGGTGATGGCTGATTCTCCGCAGGCTGATTCTCCGCAGGCTGATTCTGATTAAATTCGCTGGGCTTTGGCTGAAGCGCCTCAACTGTTTTTTGTAGCTCTATGAGCTTGCTGTTGGTTTGTTTCCAGTGATTCCACAGCCAGCCGTTACAGCCAAAGCTCAGCAGAGTTAGCGCTAGCGTTGTCAGTCCTAAGGCGTTAGATCGGCGCATTTCGGGTTTCTCAGGCTCCTCAGATTTTTCGGGTTTTTCAGGCGGCTGGACTGGAGCAGTTGGCTGTGAGCTGCGGTAAATTAGACCAATCGTAATATCATCACCGCTGCCTTCACGCGAAGTTTCCGCTAAAAATTCTGGCAAATGTTCAACTACGTGCGCGAGCTGCTGCTGTTGAATCAGGTTGAGGTAGTCTGGCCCAATTTTGATAAACTCTGCCTCAGTCGGATATGAGTTGGCGTAGCCGTCAGTTGCTACCAAAATTAGCTCCGGCGACTGCTGCGCGAGCGGCACAAGCTTTATCTGGAATTCTCTCCAGCCTTCAGATGTGCAGAGTGATGTTGTCTCATTGGCAATCAGTCTATCGTCACGCCGCAACGGACGTGATACTTCACCCTGACTATCTACTGCTAGAATATCGCCGTCTCCCAGCTGCATATATAAGATAAACCAGTCTGTCACCGCTACGACCAGCAGCGTTGCCCCATAGACCACTGCCGGATCTGTCTCAATTGCCTGTCGAGAAACCTGCTGCTTAGCCAGCTCAGCCCATTCCGCTGACGTGACTGGATGTTGCTGCCAGTGCCGACTCACGACCTCACTCCAAGTTCGCACCAAACGCTGGGGTAGCTGGAGCGGCTCTAACAGCGCGTCGAAATCAGCAGTCTGTATTTCTGAAGACTGAAGCTGCGGAATTGCCAAAGCTTCCTTCAGAATTTTTTCAGCGAGCCGCACGGCAAACTGCGCACCCAGATCGCTGCGAAAACTTTTGGGGCTGCCATGCCCGTCTGAAACTGCCAAAATCAGCGGAGTGCCTCTGCCCAGTTTGGGATAGCCAGGAAACCAGCGAATGGCATCTTGATTTGGCGTCTGGTGGCGCTGATGCGATGCACCCCGGCTAGTCTGACCGACACAGTGCCACTCGGCATCATGCTGCTGCATAGGCTGAATTCTCGAAAGCTGAACCATGGTTGCTTGCCCTCCTACCAAACATCGTTCCTACCAAACATCGTTCACAGGGTCGATTGCCGTCTTCTCTGGCGGCACTGCTGGGATCGGCACGTTGCTAGCGCTATCTCGCTGCCCGTCGTCCAGCCGCTGCGCCTGACTCGCGGGGGCAGAAGCTGCCTTCAACACGGCAGTCGAAACCCACTTAATTCGATTCACTAGCGCATCTGGATTATTGGCCGATAGCGGCTTCAGCTCAATATTGCCAATAAACTTTTGCAGAATCTCGTAGTCTGCCTGTTGACCGACTGCAATTGCAATCCGCACCGCCTTTTTGCCCCAAGGCTGAGCCATCAGCTCACGCAGCCCTCTGTTGAAGTCATCGGTTGGCTGACCGTCGGTAATCATGACCAAAACGGGCGGCAGCGCTCGGTCGCTCATTGGCGGAATCTGCATCTGCTCAGCCACCATCGACAGCGCTTTACCCATGTCGGTCACGCCGTCTGCATGGAGATCTGTCCAGTGAAACTGCTCGACGGGCGTGGGCTGTGAGACATGCCACTGCGCCCCGTCAGAAAATCGCAGCGCCCGCACCAGCACTTGGGCATTGGGATTGTCTTCTGCGGCTTTCCGCATCAGCGGCAGCGCCTGCTGAATAGCGTTATTCAAAGACTGAATTTTACCGTCTACGGCCATGGAACCCGAACAGTCACAGAGCCAAATAAAATGAAGTGGACGGGTCGATAACGCGCCGCCCGGTCTTCGGTCTGCCATATCGTTCTCCTGATGCTAAACCTGAAGTTCAGTCAAACCTAAGGCTGCAATTGCAGGTTCCTTCAGGTGACGCTATTGCATAGCAGCAGGATTTTTCAGCATATGCAGTCGGCTAGGGTCCAGGGTCAGCTAAGGCAGCGGATGATAAACTCGAATTGTCTCGATGGGGATTGCCTCACCGCTCTTAGAGATAATTTCCAGCCGATGTTGACCGTTGCTCAAATTTTGTGCCAGCAGGTCGATCGATGCACCTGTGCGCGTCGGGATAGCAGGCGACCTGTAGAGATCTGTAAAGAGCGGCTCCACGCGCCAGCGAATCTGAAAGCCTAGAGGCACAGGCTGCTGGGTGAACAGATAGGACTGCTCTAGCCACCAGTCTTGCGGCTGAATCAGGATGCGCTGTGAATTGGAAATGAATGGATGCTGGCTGTCACCACTGCCGTCAAATCCAGTCTGCGACCCAGAGAGGTCAAACTGAAATTGATCCATTTTGGCACTCACCTGCCGAATCGTTAGCTGCCAGTCTTCCAGCAGCAGCGGACTCGCAGAGCGAATCTGTAGGAGGCTCGGCCAGCCAACTCCAGGCGCGCTGCTCGCACGGGTGAGGGCATAGAGTTCGGGGAATTGGGAAGGCGGCTGACCGTCAATCAAAATGGTTGAGCTGTGGATTAAGTCGGCTGGCAGTGGCGTGGCCACCAGCGCCACACGATTGCCCGTAAACTCCAGCGAGAGATGACCCTGCTGCCAGTTCAGCTCGGAGCCTGGGTAGTCGCTCACGCGCTGATCAATTTGGCTGTTTTGAGCCGCTGCCGGATGTAGCAAATGGCTGGCCATGAGCGTAGCCATCAGGTGATTGCCCTCAGCGTTGAGGTGAACCTGATCGCGCAGCAGATCCTGGGGAGAGAGACGCTGAGCTTTGAGATGTTGCTCCCAAGCCGTGCGAATATCAACCAGCTCGCAGCCGTACTGCTGGGCGATAGTTTCCAGCCATGCAGTATGCTGATTGAACCACTCGTAGACTCTGAGCTGTTCTGGATCATCCGCAGCGCTGAAGCTGGGCAGCCAAGTCACATGATCTGAGGCCAGCACAATCTCTGCCGTCGTGCGGCGACGCAGATTGGCAATAATGGCTTCGTAGTTTTGCTCGTCGCCATAGACGTGAAAGATCACGAGATCTGGATAGAAGGGATATAGATCTTGCTCGGCAGTGCGAACGAGTAAGGGACTGGCAAACCCCCCAATCGCCCGGTTCTCGACGACTAGATGAGCATCAGGAAACTGCGCCCTGAGTCGCTGCACTAGCTCCAGCCACCAGTCTTGCCCAGTAATAGACTGACCGTAGAACAGAATGCGGACGGTGTTGGCAGAGACAGGCGTGCTGCTAGAGAGCATCCTCAAAGTTCGACTGATGCCAGATCCATAGGCCGCAGGATCTCGAACGGTCGTAGGTAGAGGTTCCTGCTTGGGGCGCAGCAACGCGATTTGAAAAAGCGCTTTGCTGCTGGCAAGAGAGCTGTCAATAGAGCTAAGAATCGGGCTAAGAATAGAGCGATTGACGGCGCTGATTGGCATGGCGCTGATCAAAACGGCAGTCAAGATACAGAGTCCTAGCCAAATCAGCCTGGTCAGACGCAGCTTCATTGTTGAGCGGGGGGGAGAATATCTCTACAACTATAGCCGCTACATCTGTACTATAGCTCCTGCTTCACATCCCGCCGGATCTCGGAAAGCCGACTGTAAACCGTGCCGGGACAGCCTGTGGCGACTCGATCTTGGTGGCCGCAGATCCGCGAGAGCTGTCGGGTGCCAAAGTCAGCCGTCGTTGTGCTGACGGGCGTGATCGGATCGGTGATTCCCATCCGCTTGCAGAGCATAATGCAGGTTTCTACGACCGCATCATACTGCTGTACACCAATCCGCAGCGAACCTTGAAAATCACCGTCTACTGCAACGCCAATTCCGTCGTTTACCAAATCATGTGCGCCGCGTTTTCGGCTAGAGCGTGCTTCATAGACCCGACCGCTCGGCATAACGATATAGTGATAGCCAATATCTGAATAGCCGCTGCTGTTGAGATGAATATTCAAAACGGTTCGCATCCGCTGAATTTCCTGCTGCTGTGTGGCGCTCGTCGAGAGATTGGCGATCACCGTATGGTGCAGCGTGATTCGCTTTGGGTTGAGCAGATCTGGAATACCCTCAGGCGTGAGCGTTGGCGTCCAGATTGACCGCGCAAAGAGTTTTAGTGCTGACGGCGTGGGCAGCACGGTCAGCTGAATTTCCTCCTGCTCTTGATCTGAAGAAATTAGCTCTACCCGGCGTTTGCCAGCCTGATTAAAAAAGAGGGCTGCCTGCCAGCGCTGATTTTGAACGATAGGCCGAGCCAAAATATACTGACCGTCGACGCGCAGCACCAGCTGTTCGCCATCTGCAAAATTTTTGGCACCGCCCGCCAGCACAAAGCCGCTGCCTGCATAGATGGGCTGCGTCGGCGGCGTAATTGTGAGGCGGGGCGAAGCGGCGACAACGGCGATGGTGAGCGTTTCGCTGCGGACTGGACTAGCGAGACTCTCCAGCGAAGCCGTCAAGCGCCGACTGCCAGCCTGCAAAAACTGAAACTGCGTCTGCCAGGTGCCGTTGGCCGCGACAGTTCCGGCGTTGGCGCGAAGCTGATTGTCAATCGTCAGCGTCACGGGTTGACCAATCACGCCGTCTGCCGTTCCCGAAATTGAAAATTCCTGACGGACTGCCACCTGCGGCGGTGCAACAATCGTCAGGTTGGGCGGCAAATCATCGAGCACCAGCATTGTGATCGGTGGGCTACTGAACAGGCTGCCCTGAGCGTTCGTGGCCGAAAACACCAGCTTGCGGCTGCCAGTGCTGTTGAATCGAAACCGAATGCTCCAGCTGCCGCCCGCCGGGATATTGCCCACCGACGACTGATAGCGATCGTCAACCGTCAGCGTCAGCGGTCGGCCATCTAGCTCTCTGGCAATGCCGTTGATGATGCAGGCTTCCGCCTGCTGTACCTGATAGGGATAGGAGGTAACCTGGAGCAGCGGCAGGGAAGCATTGACGACCGAAATCACAATCGTCTGGCTAGAAACCGTCTGACCTCTGTCATCAGTCGCCAGCACCGCGAGGCTGCGCCGCCCTGAGCTAGTAAACCGGAACCGGAAGCTCCAAAGACCGTTGTCTGGCACCGCGCCCGCGCCCATCCGATACTGATTGTCAATCACCAGCGTCAGCGGCTGTCTCGCCAAGTCTTGAGCCGTGCCGCTGATGCTGAGATATTCTTCAACGCCAACCTGGGCTGGGAAGCTAGTGATTTGCAAGGTCGCCAAGAGACTACTCCTGATGTGAGCGATAAGATTAAAAGATCAAAACAAGAAAGTGGTACGGAGCGTTGCCAGGATCGAATCTGGATTGTCGTTGCTCTGGTTAGGAGCCGTCAGCCAGATCACACCCGGCGTGACAAAAATATTGTCGTTGATCCGATAGCGATAGAAGGCTTCAATATGCAGCGGCACATCCACATCAAAGTCTTGCGGATCGCCGCCCACTGCGGTTAAGTAGGGTTCAGCTCCCACCACAAGCCCCAGCAGATTACCCTGACGACCCAAATCTGGGAATGCAAAGGTGAGCGCATAGGTGAGGATATTGCCATCGCCTTTGCCAATTAGCCGTGAATAAAAAGTGCTAAACCAGCCGCTAATCGAAAATCGTGAGCTGGGCTGCCAGTTAAACTGCGCGCCGTAGGCATTGGTGACCACAGGCGACGGATCGAGGGCGGCAATCTGCTGTCCGGCAATCCGACTGTTAAAAATATCCTGACCGCCCAGCGTATTGGCAACTGCCGTACCCGTCACGCCCAGCCCGTTGTAGTTAAAGCCAAACCGACCCGAGGGCGAATATTCGTTGACATAAACCCCGGCAATCGAAAAGTTTTTGCTGATGTTCACCGTCAGCTGCCCCAGTGCCCCGTAGCCGCCATTAAACAAGCCTGACCCTGGACTCGGATCGCCCACTGCCAGTCCGTCGGCCAGATAGCCCGCCGTCAGCTTCACGGTATCGCCAAACGGCGTAAAGTTGACGATAATACCCGTGCCGCCACCTGCCAGCGCATAGATGGGGTTATATTCCCCAAAAATACTGATTGCGCCCGTGCCGCCTTCCTGATCGTCAAGATATGGGTTGAGCGTGGGAGCGTAAAGCTGAAACGGAGCCAGCGAATGAGCTAGCGCAACGCTAACCGAGTCACCCACCGGGAAGCTATAGCCCAGCGTCAGCGCTTGCAGCGCGTCTCCCGTCTGTCCGGCAAAGGCCGAGGAGAGCGTCCCCTCTGAGGTAGAAGCCTTGATGCTGCGATCAGCACCGCCAATATTCGCGCTGAGTTCTGTCCCCGCTAGGTCAAACGTGCCGGTATAGGGCGGATCTGCATCCAGGCTGCCCAGCGGTGCATTGCCCGCATAGAGGCTGAGCAGCAGGACATCTTGCCCCGTAAAGCTGGTGATCAGGCTGAGGTTTTGGCGGTGCTGAAACACGGTCTGATTTTGGTCGCCGTCCCCAAACACATCTGCGACGGAAAACACGGCGCTGCCTCTGAGGATGGTGGTGGTGGAAAACTGGTTGGCATCAATTTCGGCGAGTCGGGCCTCTAATCCATCTAGCCTGCCGCGCATCAGGGCGATCTCCGTCGCAAATTCATCTTGCAGGCGCGAAATCGCGGCCAAATCTTCTGTTGTCGCCAAGCTTTCCGTGCTGGCCGCAATCAGCTCGCTGATCCGATCGAGACAGGCGTTTAAGCCCGCCGCAAATTCAAATCGGCTTAGGGCACGCTGCCCCTTAAAGGTGCCGTCTGGGTAGCCTACAATGCAGCCATAGCGCTCGACGAGCGACTGCACCGCCCGATAAGCCCAGTCGGTGGGCTGCACGTCGGCTAGCTCTGAAGCAGAGGTTACCTGCGACATGGTGCGGCTGGAGTGCGGCAGGCTGTCTCGCTCGGCGGCTGTCGGAACGAGGGGCGGAATCAGGTCAGTGGATAGATCAGGAGTGGATAGATCAGGAGATATCGCGTTAGGAGATGTCGCGCGCACCCTTGCATCGGGTGCATCGGGTGCATCGGGTGCGTGACTAGCCGACTGCGCGAGCTGGCTCAGTTCTGGGAGGGGTGATGCTGTGAGCGTCGGTAATGGGCTAGGGGCTGCTGGCTCAGCAATGTTCTCGGCTGGGTGAAAGTCTGAACGGCTGAAGAGAGGAGCTGGCTGACCCAAATCTGAGGCTGAGTGGCTTGAGGCTGGCAGTTCTGGCCGGTCACCGCTGACTGCTGGATCAGGAGCAGCTAGCGTCGGCAGGCAAACCAGGCTTGTGCCGCAGACTGCCCATAAGCCAAACAGCAATCGCTCCCAAGATGTATTGACCATTCCAAACACTCTCCACACCTTTCAAAGATTTCATTACAGACTGAAACACCTAAACTTTACATCGGATTGCTGGATTTGAATAATCTGCAAGTCGGTCAAGCAGATTTAGGCCAGCTGCAACAAACAGCCAGCCTGAACGTATTACAGGCTGAGAACCTGTCGCTTTTTTGGAGATCACCAGAGCTTTAAGATAAATTACCGGGCTTTCAGTTTGCCGCTCAGTCCTCGGCTTCAGTGATATAGTGATTTCGGGATGTAGTGATTCCAGCAATTGGTTCCAACGGGGAACAGCCGTTGGAGGAAACGGGGAAAGTTCGGTGAAAATCCGGCGCTGTCCCGCAGCTGTAGTGAAGGTAGAGTTGTCAAGGCAAAGCGATTTTGGTCTGCTTCAGCACTCAAGCTTCAAGTCAGAATGCCCGCCAAATGCCTGCCGATTGATGCGCCAAGCGCGCTCTCAGTTCACACTGTAATATCTGCGAGGTACAGATTTGAGATACAGACTTGTGGTCAGCTTTAGGATTCAGCCCAGGATCAAGCCCAGGATCAAGCTCAGAGGAAAGCTTGCTCAATGTGCTCGACAGAACTAAAACAATGCTCCTGAACAGCTCTGGGACGTCTCTCTGGTTAAGTCTAGGTAGTGAGCGATGGACAGGAGCTAATTCCCGCACATGCTGTAGTAGGCTTTGCTGTGCCTACTGGCGCTAGTTCACTGCACTCTTCGTTGCACTCGTTAAATTCACAATATTCTATGCATAAAATTCCAGTTACGGTAGTTACAGGCTTTCTGGGGGCAGGCAAGACAACGGTATTGCGCCATTTGCTGCAAAATAATCAGGGCCGTCGGATCGCGGTTTTGGTCAACGAATTTGGAGAGATTGGCATTGATGGCGATTTGCTACGGGCCTGTCAGGTTTGCGATGATGAAGCGGGCGCTGAGGATAGCGCTGCCTCCAACTTCACCTCCAACTTCAATAGCAACATTGTCGAACTCACCAATGGCTGTCTCTGCTGCACCGTGCAGGAAGAATTTTTGCCGACCATGCAGGAACTGCTGACGCGACGCGACCAGCTCGACTGCATCTTGATTGAAACTTCTGGCCTCGCCCTGCCAAAGCCGCTGGTACAGGCATTTCGCTGGCCAGAAATCCGCAATGCTGCCACCGTAGACGGCGTGATCACCGTAGTCGATGGAGAAGCGCTGGCGGCTGGACAGGTAGTGGGCGATCTTGCAGCCCTCGAAGCCCAGCGGCAGGCGGACGAGAGTCTAGAGCATGAAACTCCAATTGAAGAGCTGTTTGAGGATCAGCTAGCCTGTGCGGATCTGGTATTGCTCACTAAAGTAGACCAGCTCGATGCCGCCAGCCAAACCAAAGTCCAAACCTGGCTTCAGCAGCAGGTGACAGACGGCGTGAAGATTCTCTCCTGCCACCAAGGCGCTGTCCATCCAGACGTGCTGCTCGGCTTCAACGCCGCCGTTGAAGATCATCTTGATAGTCGCCCCAGTCATCACGATCATGAAGCCGAACATGATCACGATGACGATATCAACGCCGTTCAAATTATCACCGAGCAGATGTTTGAACCTGAGAGGCTAATTGGGCTGCTCAAACTGCTGGTGCAGCAACAGGAAATCTATCGCGTCAAGGGGTTTGTGGCCGTGCCCGGTAAGGCAATGCGGCTGGTGCTGCAAGGCGTGGGGCAGCGGTTCGACTCGTTTTACGATCGCCCTTGGTCAGCCGCAGAGCTAAAGCAAACCCGACTGGTCTTGATTGGTCATCAGCTCGATCAAGCCCAGATGGAGTCTAGCATTCTGGGTGCGGCGACTGCGGGTGCAGGAGCACGATGAGGCCCATCTGGATTGACAATTTGATTCAGCCCCCTCGCGACTGGCAGACCCAGCTGATTCACCATAATCTGCTGGCCATTGGCTATAGTGCTTGGAATGGCTATCTGGAGCTAGGGCGCGGACTCGTACTCTGTCAGCTCACGGCTCCTCTGCCAGAGCCCATGGACTGGACGGTGAATAGTGCGTCGCTTGAGCTACGCTTTGTGCCAGAATCTCAGGTGTCACAGGGCCATTTGGCTGATTTCCTGGCTGATGCAAATCACGCAGATTTGCCCAGACTAGCCGATCAGATTCAGCTCGCCCTGCTGCCCGACTTGCTAGAGGCTATATCCACCTACGATCCAGAGCGGTCGCTGCTTTTGCTAGTCTATGGTAACGGCGAATTCAACCTGAGTTTGCTGCAAGATCTAGCCATTTGGCCCCGTGACTGCTATAAACAAGTGCGCTACCGTTGGGATGAATTCGCGTCCTGTTTACCCTCACGTTCCGATCAGCAGTCGGACTAACAGTTTCGCGTCTGTTTCAGATCAATTCTGCATAAATTCTAGAGAAAGGCCAAGACTAATTCATGACTTCACACTCTGCTTCACCTCTGCCCCGCTGGCCGGTGATTCTGTTCACGCTGGGGCTACATCTGGCTGCTTTGCTGGTGTTTTTACCAATTTACTTTAGCTGGTCGGCGGTGGCGGTGGCGCTGCTGCTGCATTGTCTGACCATCGGCTTGGGTGTCTCGCTAGGGTTTCATCGACTGGCAGCCCATCGCACCTTCAAAGTGCCGAAATGGCTCGAATACAGCCTGATTGTTTGCGGGACGCTGGCCTGTCAGGGGGGCGTTAAGGGCTGGGTCGGTTACCATCGTCTGCACCATTTGCATACCGACCAGTCGGGTGATCCGCATGACTCAACGCAGGGATTTTGGTGGTGTCACATTAGCTGGCTGATGCATGAAGTGCCCAACAGCGCTGAGCTAGGCCGCTACACCAAAGATATTGCCAGCGATCCGGTTTACAATTTCTGCCATCGCTATTACCTGGAGATGCAGATTGGGCTGGCCATTTTGCTCTATGCCTTGGGTGGGATGCCGTTCTTGGTCTGGGGGATTTTTGCGCGGCTGTTTGTCGGCTTTCATTCCACCTGCTTTGTCAACAGCGTTTGCCATAATTTCGGCTACCGCAGCCACAATAATCCCAACCGTTCGACCAACTGCTGGTGGGTGTCGCTGCTCACCTTTGGCGAAGGCTGGCACAACAATCATCATGCCTTTCCCAATTCCGCTCAGTTTGGCTCGCGCTGGTGGGAAATTGACGGGGTCTGGCTGATGGTGCGGCTGTTGCGGGCACTGGGCTTGGCGACTCAGGTGAAATCTCTAAACCAGAATTTGTAGGCCAGAATTTGTAGGCCAAAATCTGCAAACCAAAATTTACTGAAGTTAGACTAGGCTTAGCCCAGTCTAGCTTTTTGCTAATTTTATCTAGACTTCTATCCTCAGACATAGCTGTCAATCGCAGAACCGCCAAGCTAGACAAGCTGATTTACAGATTTTCTTCCAGTCGGCAGCGTCCGGCCACAGCGCAGCCATCCTGCATCTGCCGAGCAGCTACTAGCGTTGCCAAATCAGGGCGACGGGTGAACCACAGCCTGCGATCTGCCCAAAAGCCGTAGAGCGCATTTGCCACTGCGCCAATCACAGGCAGCTTGGTGACGGCATAGATCCAGCCCATATCTAAGATTTCGTAGATTTGGCGAAAGACCTCGACGTTTTTAAGAATTGTGCCGTCTGGCAAAATGGCGTGGATGCGCCCCATCGCGGTTTCAAAATCGATGCCGCCGTTGGCTTCAGGCTCATAGTCTGGAGCGGCGACATCGACGAAAGCGACCCGACCTCGACCCGCGTCGCGTCGCGTCAAGAACTTAACCTCTCGTAGGCAGAGGGGACAGGCTCCGTCATAGAGCAACTTGATCTGCCAGGTTGGCGATTCGGCAGGTGAAATCTGAGTCGTCATTGCAGGTTGAGCCAAAAGTCCGGCATTGTACTGCTTTCATTCTAGACAAAGAGAGCCGACTGACTCATCAACAGCAGAGTAGCAGAGCATAGGAGCAGCTGATAGCAGGTTTCCTCCGCTCTGAAATCTGCTCAAGCAAGCTTCGCTTATGCAATGCTTCGCCTAGGCAATCAGCGTCAGGAACCGCTTGAGTCCATTTGTCGCGTCTGCGTCTGCGGTTAAACAGCGCTCTAGATACTCAACCTGCTGCTCTTCGACTAACTCTTCGACTAGCGCTTGCAGCAGCAGCTTCCAGGCGAAGCCCAAGCCAAAGTTGAAAGATGAGGGATTTGAGATGGCAGAAGGGGGAAGCTGCTCTAGCTCACAGTAGAGCCGTTGGGCAGTCGTGCCATGGTCGGGGTTAAAAGAAAACATGGATTATACCTCCTCAATTGGAATTGCAGGAGGCACTTCTAAACCTGTCACCATACAGACAAGTGAAGTTGTCTACATGTACGAATCTTTTTCTGTGCCTTAGATTACAGTATCAATAATATGTCTCTTCCTGGCACCTGTCTAGAGGCAGATTGCCGAGCCTGTCTTAAGTGCAGTTCAATGACAGCTAGACGAATTTGAGCGAGGTCAACATCAGTGCCGCAATTGCAGTTAGGCCAATCGCGGTCAAAAAGATGCAGATGCGGTAGATGCGAGTCCGAAATTGCAGCGTCTGCTCGTCCGCATTCCAGTCTACCCAGAGCACAAACAGCGACAGCAGGCTGCTAATCAAAAACGCCACCGAAATCACCGCGCTCAGCAGGCTGCCAACTGGCGTCAAGTTACCGCTGACGGCTGGAATAATGTTCAGCGCCAGCACCACCGAGGAGAGTTCTAGCAGCGCCGAACATTTGTGGTCGATAATGCCCAAACGTCGATTCAAATTGCGGAGCGCCATCGGTTCAGCCCCGAAGTCGTCAAGCATGCCGTCAAGGATTGCGTCAGTTTCAAAGTCTGGATTGGAGTTGGCTAAGGGTGGCATCGACATAGGCAAATCGCTGCGGATATCTAGGCTGATTTGGAGCTGATTTGGGTCAAATTTGAGACAAGCTCACAGGAAAATTATGGGTAGAATGCAGGGGACTTTGAATTCAGCTGATTGGCTCATGCCCCAGATGCTCACCACCCAAATGCTCACCACCAGAATCTAGTGCTATGCCTGCCCAAATTGACGATTCGGTATTTTATTCTAGCCTGGTTTTAGAACATATCGTACCAGCCGCAAAGATGGATTCTTTTAACCGCTGGTATAAGGTGATGATGCGAACTGTAGAACAGCAGTCAGGCTTTTTACGAGTGGATAGCTGTCCGCCGCTAGAATGCGTAGATGATGTAATTAAAAAGTATTCAATCATACATTTTGATACTGTTAATCATCTCAAGGATTGGCTCGCCTCGAAACAGCGACTAGAGATGCTGGAGTCAGGCCAGGATATTTTTATAGACTACAAATATAAATCGTTCACAACAGGTCTAGAAGGCTGGTTTTCTCAGCAGAAAGGTGAACAGATAGGCTTAGGGCCGGCCAGGTGGAAGCAGGTGCTATCGGTCGTTTTGGGACTCTATCCATTGGTGATGACCCAGATGATTTTGTTTTCAACCCTTGGCTTCATGACAAACTGGCCGCCAGCCAGCGCTATGCTGGTGAATAATTTAATTACCTCGTCGGCCTTGACCTATCTCGTCATGCCTCAGATCACGAATCTGTTTAGCTTCTGGCTCTATCCCGTCTATCAAAACCAGTCTCGACGCACCAATCTGCTGGGCACAGCCATCCTGATTGCGGCGTTTGGCGTGATGGTGTTTATTTTTCATCAGGCCGTGAAAGCCAATGGATGAGCTAGTCATGACTTTGCGCGCCCTGAATCCACAGGTCTGGGTGCAGGCGGCAGGGCGATTGCTCTGTCAGGTCGGCTACGGGCTGATTAATTTTTATATTCCGATCTTGTTTGTGAACCAAGTGGGGTTATCTGCGACCTCAGTTGGCTTGAGCGTTGGGCTATCTGCTGTCACCGAAATCCTGGGGCATTTTCTGGGGGGCGCAATTGCTGACTCTCGGTTTGGCCGCAAGAGCGCGCTGGAAATTTCGGCTGTGCTGGGCATTTTGGTGACGCTAATTTTGATCATCAGCGACAGTCTGCTGACGCTCACCTGCGCTAGCCTGCTGCTGGGTATCAGCCTCGGCTTTTACTGGACGGCTTCCAGCGCAGCGGTCATGGATGCCGCAACTCCCGCAGAGCGTCCGCAGGCTTTTGCGCTGATGGGCGTGATGGAGTATTTGGGCGTGGGAATTGGCGTCTTGGGGGGCGGTTTGGTGCTGGCGCTGGTGGAAGAGACCCCGCAGCAGGTTTTCGGCTTTTGCGGCCTGGTTTTTGGGCTGTTTGCGATTTTAATTTGGCGGGCAATGCCAGCGCCCCCAAGAGCTGAACCAGCAGCTGAACCAGGAGTTGAGCCAGGAGTTGAGCCTAAGCAATCTGCGCCTGAGCAATCTGATCAGCTTAGCGAACTGGGAGCTAAGCGCGGCTTTTGGGTGGCGCTGCAAGACCGGGCGCTGCTGCTGTTTGTGGGAGCCAATATTTTCTACGCAACCTACGTGGCGCTTGTCACCAGCACCATTCCGCTCTATTTCACCAACTATGTCGCGGGTGCAGATGAGCTGCCTGGTGTTTCGCTTGGCAGTACGGCCAATCTTTTTACCTGGTGCTATGTCGGTCTGGGAGCAGTTGTGCAGCTGCCGCTGGCGCAGGCGCTGGGACAGTTTCGGCGGACTCGCGTTTTAATGGGGGCGATTCTGCTCTGGGCAGCAGGATTCTGTTTGCTCTGGGCGGCAGGTAGTTTTGCCAGCGCTCAGTTTGCTTGGGCAATTCTAGGACTCTGCTTGCTGTCGGTAGCTTCGGTGGCCTACAAGCCGTTTTCAGTGGCGATTGTCTCCGATCTCGCACCCGAATCGCTGCGCGGCTCCTATATGGCTGTCAGCTCGCAGGCCTGGACAGTTGGCTATTTCATTGGCCCGATTCTGGGCGGCTGGGCGATGGATCAGTCGGCAGCTTGGGCACATCTCTTCTGGCTAGGGATCGCGGCGAGCGCTGCGGGCTGTATAGGTCTGCTCTGGCTCTTTGAGCGCCTGCAACCAGAATTCTTACCGTCGCACATCCTCAACGAACAGCCCAAGGCCGAACCGCTGGCCTAGCTCGCAGCTCAGCCACCGATGCAGAAAAACTAAGGCAGAAAACCAAGGCAGAAAACCAAGGCAGAAAACCAAGACGGCAGAATCTCCGTCAAGCTATATCTTTTTTGAGAGACAATCTGCTTTAATGACACTATTTTGGTTGCTTGAGAGCTTTAAACAGCATCGTTACAAATGGCGCAGCATTCTAGATTGTCAGAGCCGCTGTTCCGCCGAGTCATCGGCTGTTTGAGGGCTGAGTTGGCAGTGCATTTAGCAGGGTATTTAGCAGTTTGCTTAGCGGTCTGTTTCGCGGTCTGTTTAGTAATCGCTAGCCCGCCTGCGACTGCCGCCCCACTGGCAGCTCAGCCCAAGCAGCAGCCTCAGCAGCAGCAGGTCATCCAGGTCACGACTGCGGCAGATGCGGGCGAAGGCTCGTTGCGCTGGGCGATTGAACAAGCCAACCTCAACCCGAATGCTAACCTAATCGATTTGGGACAAATTCAGCAGCCGATTCGGCTCCGCAGCAGTCTGCCCAGCCTGAGTAGCGATATAACCTTGGCGGGTGCTCCAACGGGCAGCAGCATCAGCGGCGAAAATGCCCATCGCATCCTCACCATTGAGCGCGGTCACGTCACGCTGCAACACCTAGTCATTACCGACGGCTTGGCTCTGGGCACCGCTGAGGCTGAGGGGGCAGCTGAGGGAGCGGCTGAGGGAGCAGGACTGCTGATCAACGGCGGTCAAGTCAGACTAGAGCATCTGCGGTTTCAGCATAATCGGGCGGTTGGCGGCACGCTGCCAGAGCAGCCGCAGCGCAGCGGGCAGGATCTGCAAGCCCGAATTCAGGCCGACAAAACCAATTTTGATGTCAACCGGGGCGGCATCGTCGGCATCAACGGTATCAGTTTTCCAAGCCTGGATCAGCTCGACCTGGAAGCCGACGGGGTGCAGATTGACAGCAGCCAGACGCGCTATCGAGCCAATCGGGGCGCAGTGGCTGGCGTGAGCGGCATCGGCATTGGCGGCATCGGCAGCATTGCCTTCGCAGGTGGCGGTGGCATCGGCGGCCTTGGCAATGCAGGCAACGGCGGCGAGGGCGGCGAAGGAGGCCAAGATGGGGGTGATGGTGGCGACGGCGGCGACGGCGGCGATGGCGGGATTGGCCTGTTTCGGAACCTCAACGTCTGGGACGACCAGGGCGGGATTGGCACGGCGGTTTTTAGCGGCGGCAGCGGCTTTGGCGGCATTGGCAACGCGGGCAACGGCGGCAAGGGCGGCAAGGCGCAGTCGCTGAGCGCGGCGGGTGGAGTAGGTGGAGCAGGCGGGGCAGGCGGTGAGGGCAGCTTTGGCAGCAATCTGGGCTATCCCGGCAGTCAGGGACAGATGCGGCTGGCGGGCAGCAGACTCGCCGCCAACGCCAGCGGCGGCGCAGTCTATATCCGCTCTGGGTATTTGGTGCTGCAAGATGTCCAGTTTGAGGAGAATCAGGCAATAGCGACTCAAGCCGGACAGGGCAAGGGAGGTGCGCTCTACATTGAGCCTGCTGCTGAGGTGCTCGCGCTTGATTTACCAACATTTCGGCAAAATCTAGCCTCTCACGCTCAGGCTCAGCCCGCTGACAATGCAGATGTTTATGGGCTGCTCCAGTTTGAACCGCTGAGCGCAGACGCACTGGAGCAGCCCAGCTTGAAGAATTAAGCCTGAATGCTATAGGCTAATCTGGGTGCAGCCTCAATGATCCCAATAGAATCGTCTTGCTAGAACAGTTTCGACAAAATGCCATGAATACGGTAGTTTGAGCAGATTGACATTAGGTGATTTCTTTGACAGCAGTTTACCTGAAAATCTTGTTTACTGCGGATGACTCTGCCGGACTGCCTGAGGTGCTTTCGCTCAAGCCCCAAATGCCCAAGCCCCAGAGCCACAATGTAAAAGCTCTCATCCCCTTACGCCTTACCCGCAACACGACACGGTTATGAAACCCTGGAGCCTGAGTCAAGTTAACCGCTGGATTGGTCAATCCGCCCTAGATTCACTGGAAACAGCCTATCAAGGGGCGCTGACCATTAAAGCAATCGAGGAGCAGCATTTTGGCAGTCAGCCGATTATGGTGCAGCCCGAAGTCGGCAAAACGGTCACCGACTATTTTCGCACCCAGCTGGATCGAGAGCTGCTGCGGATTCGCTCTAGCTTGTTCAAGTTTCGGCTCTCAGGTTTTTTGGTCAACCAGGAGGCGCTGCATGACTCACGAGATCCGGGGCTGCCGCCTGGATCAATACCGCCTGAGTCAGTACCACCTGAGTCACTGCAACCCGAACAGGCTGTCATCGAAAAGCTCGCCTTTATCGAGTCGGTGGTCAGCAAGTATCGCCAGATTGAAAGCCTGTTTGGATCGCTGCCGCCTGAAACCAGTCAGGTTCAAGATAGTCAGCTTCCATCGTCCAATCTAAATGCAATCATCAATCCAGCCGGAGCTGGCTTAGGCTCAGAGCAGGAAACGACCTCGACAAAAGTGGAGTTGGTGCCCGCCCCAGCCTCGCCGACACAGCCTGATGCAGCTCGCCCCATTAAAACTGTGGTCAGTCAGTCCAAGTCGGTTAAATCAAGAGCGCCTAGCAGTATGCGACTGTTTGGAGGCGCAAAGACGATTAGTAAAGAGTTCACCCCGCAGTATGAGCAGGAAGTGATTCAGGAGCTGCGGGTGCGGCGCTCGCAAAACCGAATGGCAGTGCGCTGGCTGCTGATTCTGCTGCTGGTGCCGCTACTGGTGCAGACCGTCACTAAGCATCTGATTCTAGGGCCAGTTTTCGGGAGATACTTTGACCGCAATCCTTCAAAAGTTGAGCTGAGCCGGGAAGTGGAACAGGAGTTCCTAGAAGAATTTAAAGACTACCGAGAAGAGCTGGAGATCAAGCGACTGCTGGCGAAAGCTGTGATTGAAGAAGAGCAGGAGAAATCTCCACAAGAATCTTCTGAATCTGAAGAGGTGATTGCTAAGGCGATCTTTGGAAGGAACTCAGCCGCAATGCTCAAAGATATGCTGAGTATGCAGCCCGGTCAATTCAGCAGTCTAGTCGTTGGCTCTGGCTGGATCGACGTGCAGGCCGATCTAGAACAGCAGGCGCTGCAAGAGAAGGCGCTTGAGCTGTGGAAAGAGGCAAGGCGCAAACAGCTATACGGACTGCGAAACGTGATTGCTGACAGCGTTGCGCTCCTAACTTTTCTGGGGCTGGTGGTCTTCAACCGGAATCGAGTCTCGGCAATTCAAGGATTCTCGAACCGCGCCTTCCTCAGCCTCAACGATGCTAGCAAAGTCTTTTTGTTTATTTTGGTCACCGATATGTTCGTCGGCTTTCACTCGGCTGAAGGCTGGGACGTAATCCTAGAGAGCTTGGCGCAGCATTTTGGCCTACCCGAAAATCAAGCGGCAATCAAGACCTTTATTGCAACCGTGCCGGTAATTATTGATTCCTGCATCAAGTTCTGGATCTTCACCTATCTAACGCGCTATTCCCCTTCTACGTCTGCCATTTACGAGCGGATGAACACTTGAACGGGCTTCAGCGCTATTCTAAGAACGCTGGCTCAGTTCAGCAGGTTCAGTTCAGCAGGCTCACGTCAATCCTCACTTACAGCTCTCAATCAACTCTCAATACCACCTCCCTAAACTGGAATTATACAAATGGACGGAATCTCGCTTGATAAAGCTTCAGACTGGCTGCTGCTGGTAGCGGCACTGGTCACCTCAATGGTAATTTTCAGCTTTCTGTTTCGGATTCTGCGGACAGTGATTGGTTCGATCATCACGCTGGCAATTGTGGCAATCGTGGTGCAGTTTGTCTTTGGCATCACGCCCGCTGAGCTGCTGAATGACGCAACTCGATTTGCTCAGAGTCTCTGGCAAAAGTTCGGCTACTAGCCTGAATAGAATGTCGCTAAAGATACCGCTGAGACCAGAGCTACAGGCTTGGGGAAAGGTGGCGCTAAAGCTGGGGATAGCATCCAGCGTAGCTACGTTGCTGGTGCAATTTCTCAACTTAGGCTACGCATTTTCCGCCTCGATTGCTCCTGTCTTAGTGATGGGGCAGACACGCGGCTCGACCATTCAAACCAGCCTCAATCGAATCAAGGGGACGCTGATTGGCACTTTGATTGGAGCTGGATGCTATCAGCTGCTAGGCGGTTCCGTAACCGCGCTGTTTCTGTCGGTTAGCGGCGCGGTATTTGTCAGTCATTGGCTAGGCTTGCCGGGAATCAAGGGAGCCGCTGGATATGTGGCGGCCATCTCTCTGACGCTCCATAGTAACGACCAGCCTTGGAGAGTCGCAGCCAGTCAGTTTGTCGCCCTGTCAATCGGCATCATTGTTGGTAACTTAGTCGATGACCTGCTCTGGCCTTCTCAAGCCAAAGCCAGCCTGCGCCAAGATCTGTGCCAAATGCTGCTGGAACTGCGTCAGTTTTACTATCTGAGCATTCAAGGCTATCTTGTCGGAGACTACCAAGCACTCGCTGCGATAGATTGCAATATCCGAATTGTGAAACTGATTCGCCATATTGAACCGCTCTGGCAAGAGGCCCTGCTGGAACAACACCAGATGCTGCGGCTGGCTGCGAGTTGGGACATGACGCTGCACCAGATTTGGGATCATGTCCAGGCTATGGATCAGATCGCTCAAGCGGGATCTGCGGAGCCGCAGCTTCGATTAGCAGAGCTAGATCAGCTAGCAGATGCCACAATGCTGAAGCTGCAAGTCATGTCTGAGGCAGTGCCACAGCCCAATGCCAATATTGCAGTTGAGCTAAAGCCGCTGTTGGTCAGCGCCAGTGCCCGACTCGATCAGCTTCAAATGCAGCTGGCTAGTTCGCCCGTCGAACTGCGTCGCTTCCTGAGCTTTTTCTATCATATGGAGGCGGTTGCCCTGAGTTTAGAGCAGGTTCAAGGGCAGATTTGGCCGTAGATTTATGAATAAATTGGACTTTCGCTCACTTCAGGTTAAGCTTCTCGTTTTCGCCGCTGCTTGCCTGCTCGCCTGTTGCAGCTGCCTTGACGAAGCCCAGCGTTTTGGCGACCCAGCCCGCTGGCGAATCCCAGTATTCAGCGGTTTCAACTGATACTTTCAGCAAGGCGATTTCGGGTTCATCTAGCTCTTTCGGAAACCAAGCTTTTAGTTCGGGCTTCCAAAGCTGCTGCATTTTAGCTCGATCTCGCACAAGATGCGCCTTGCCCGACATCGAAATATACTGCTGCTTTCCAGGTGCAGAAAAGCTAACGTTAACCTGCTCTACATGGTCTACTTCTGCGACTTTTGGAGAATCAGCATAGGTAAAGAACCAAAGGTCGCCGTTCTGCTCAATTTCACCGTTGACCGACATAGGGCGGCTATGCAGGCCACCATCAGCTCTAACGGTTGTCAGCATACAGAAGTCTATTTCCTTAACCATTTCCCGCAGCTTTTGCAAGCTTGCTTCATGTGCAGCATGATCTACAGTAGTCGTCATGTTTCTCTTTTTCTCCAGATTTTTTGCATCTTAATTTTTTGCATCCTAACAGAGCATTGATTCAACCCGTATCTCGCTTTAGATATAGTCAGATGCAGTCAGCGATCCAGAGCTGAGATTTGCATGATTTACATATAGCGCTGGCAGCTTCAGTCTCATGCTTTGGGTAGAGGTGATTCTAGCAGTCGATTTCGTATTGTATGGATGGGAGCGTTATGCTGATTTAAGGGATCAACTCAGACGATAGTTCGGCGGCTTTGATTGGCGACAGCTCAAGGCATTCTGATTTTTATCTTTTTGCAATATCCGCAATTAACTTCGTTGATACCTGTGAGTTGAATTAAATCATATCAGCCGAGAATTAAGTGGCCGCGAATCAGATAAAGCCAAGAATAAGGTAAAACTACTATGAATTATTTGATTGCAGTCTTATCAAATCGAGTTCAGGCTGAAGCAGCCTACTCAGCTCTAGAACAGGCAGGCTTGGCAGATAGTCAGATTGACATTCTGGGTAGTGGCTACAAGAGTGCTGATGAATATGGACTAATTGATCCAAATCAGCAGGCTCGCAGAGGTGCAGCTGATTTAGCCTACTGGACTGTGCCATTTGGCTTTGCGGCAGGATTTGCGTTCAACCTGCTCAGCGGCATTGAGATTTCAGCGGCAATTCCACCCGTCGGCAACCACATCATTGGAGGACTGCTAGGGGCTGCATCCGGCGGACTAGGTGCATATCTAGTTGGCGGCGGTGTGGGGCTAACAGCAGGCAGCGGAGACGCTCTGCCCTACCGTAACCGACTAAATGCAGGCAAGTACTTGCTTGTAGTTAAGGGAAGTGAAGAACTAACGCACCGCGCCACCTCGATCCTGCGCCAGTTTGAACCTGAGAACCTACAGGGCTATAGCGAGCCGACCAACGCCTAGCCGATTCCTAGCGAGGGATAACGAACCGATTGCTGGCCTATTCAATTATCTGCGTGAGAACATGCTGAACCTATGGTATAAGAACGCTGTCATCTACTGTCTGGATGTCGAAACCTACATGGACTCCAATGGTGACGGCGTTGGCGACTTTGAAGGACTCACGCGGCGGCTAGACTATATTGCTGGCTTGGGGATCACCTGCATCTGGCTCATGCCGTTCTACCCCACGCCCAATCGCGATAACGGCTACGATATCACCGACTACTACAGTGTTGACCCGCGATTGGGGACGCTGGGTGATTTTGTTGAGTTTGCGCGACAGGCCAACGACCGCGGAATGCGGGTGATTATCGACTTAGTAGTAAATCATACGTCTATTGATCATCCCTGGTTCCAAGCGGCTTGCAAAGACAGGCACTCTCAGTACCGCGACTACTATGTCTGGTCAGAAACAAAACCAGCAGATGCCGAAGAGGGAATCATCTTCCCGGGCGTACAGGAAAGCACTTGGACCTACAGCGAAGAGGCCAAAGCTTACTATTTTCATCGATTTTATGAGCATCAGGCAGATCTAAATATTGCCAATCTCGCAGTCCGTGAAGAGATCTGCAAGATTATGGGGTTCTGGCTTGAGTTAGGAATCTCTGGATTCCGCATTGATGCTGTACCGTTTTTGATTGAGTTGAGGGGGATCGAAGAAGATGCTCACGTTAAAGATCCCTATCTCTACCTGAAGGAAATCCGCAGCTTCCTATCTTGGCGGCGCGGTGATGCAATCCTCTTGGCCGAAGCGAACGTGACGATGGACAAAGTGCCTGATTATTTTGGCGATGGCGACAAGATGCAGATGCTATTTAACTTTGTCGTTAACCAGCAGATGATGCTGGCCTTTGTGCGAGAACAAGCTGCGCCAATCATTGCTGGACTAACCGCCTCCCCCGCAATTCCTGAAACGGGACAGTGGGCGCATTTTATTCGCAATCATGACGAGCTATCGCTGGATAAGCTGAGCGATGCTGAGCAGGCAGAGGTTCGCGTTCAGTTTGCGCCTGAAGAAGATATGTGGATCTATGATCGTGGCATTCGTCGCCGGTTTCCCCCAATGGTTCAAGGTGACTCTCGGCGAGTTCGGCTGGCCTATAGTTTAATGTTCACGCTGCCCGGAACGCCTGTGCTGTTTTATGGCGAAGAGATTGGCATGGGCGAAGATCTCTCGCTGGCAGAGCGTAATGCGACGCGAACGCCAATGCAGTGGTCGGCAGCAGAAAATGCTGGCTTCTCCGCTGCCTCTCAACCACTAGTTCGGCCTGTAATTACCCAAGCGCCGTTTGACTATCAGCATCTCAATGTAATCAATCAACGTCGTAACCCAGACTCGCTGCTGAACTGGATGGAGCGCGCGATTCGGATGCGTAAAGAATGCCCAGAATTTGGCTGGGGAACCTGGCAAATTATCGAAACCAATCATCCGAGCGTATTGGCTCACTGCTGCCAGGGAAAAAGAGGCAGCGTTATAGCAGTACATAATCTCTCCAAAACAGCCTGCTCCATTTCGCTTAAATTTTCGCTTGAGTCCCAAGCGCAGCCGCAACCGCTCACCGAAGTATTTGAGGATCAAGCCTACGAACTAGTTCAAGATACGGCTAGCGAAATTGCGCTGAGTGGCTATGGCTATCGCTGGTTTCGCATTGGCAGCGACTGCCTATTGCACAACCCATAGCCAAGTTCAGAGCCAAGTTTAGCCAAGTTCTACGGATTAACTACAACCTGCTTTTCGAGCATTGGCAAAAACTTGCGAATTAGCCCCAGCGTTACCGCAGGCATTTCTAGCTGTGGCGTAAATCCAAACTCGTCTAGCTGATAAAAGCAGCGAATTGCCTGCGGGTTCATCTCCATCAGCCGCCGCCCGATTTCTGGACTGGTAAACTCAGATCCTTTGCCCCAAATCAGGGCAGTTGGAACCGTGAGCTGCGTAATATATTGCGATAGATCAAAACATAGATCGCCGCGCACAAAAGACAGCGCCGCATATTCAGCGTTTTTCTGCTGAGCCGACTGAACATACGCCTCGACAATCTCAGGGTAGACCCGATCTGCTTGGGCAAACTGGCGCTGCTCCAAAAAGCCCCGTACGCCCAGGCTGTTGGCAACTCCCGCACCGTACAGCAGCTGATTTAGAAACGGTACGTTCACAGACTGGGCAAATTGAGCAAAGCCGCTGCGTCGGTAGTCTTGGCCAAACTCGGCTAGTCCGGCGGCGGTCGTCAGAATCAGCGACTTAAATAGCTCCGGTCGGTTGATGGCGGCTCGAATCGTGAAGGCTGCCGTCAGCGCCGAAGCAATCACCGTCGTAGCTTTGCTACAGGTTTGCTCCATAAATTCTGTGATGATGCCGATATAGTCCTCAGCCTGATAGCTGCGCGCCGGATGCTCAGAGCGGCCCCAGCCAATTAAGTCCGGTGCCAGAATCTGATACTCAGCGGCGAGTGCTGGATAGACTTTTGACCATTCATAGGCCGAAGATCCGCCCCCAAACCCGTGCAGAAACACCAGCGTTTCCTGCGAAGCTGCTGCTGGACTCTCCCAAGGCTCGCCCTGAGCAGTGTAGTAAACCATCTTGCCCAACGAAGTTGTGATAGAGCGTTCGTGAAATCCAGGCGGTAAAAACATCAGGTCGCCTCATCTAGTGGATTAACTTAGAGTAAAACTCAATTGTGCTATCGTAGCGCTAGTCGGTTCTGGTGGAATCAGCCATCAGATGTAAAGGGGAAAGTCCGGTGTGAGTCCGGCGCTGTCCCGCAGCTGTGTTGAGTATGAGGCTTTGGCCAATCACTCTGAGTCAGAATGCCCGCCGATTGCGCTTAGCGCTGTTTTAGCTGTTGCACATCTGCGAGGTACGGATGAAAATGCCTGGATTTTTGGGCTGGTTTTGGTCGATTTTGGCTAGTTTCAACTGGTTGGAGCTGAAGTGCTTCTGCTCGTTTCACAGCAGGCTCAGCTACTACCGCTTGATGAGACTTCGTGAGACTTGATTCGATGTCTCGTGCGTTGACAAGTTGAGCTTAAAATAATTAAATTCTCGTAACCATGATGCAACATACACTGTTTGTCTGTACACTTTGCCGTCTGCCTGCTGGCTCTGGAAATATATCCAGTAATGGTTCTGCTAGTGCTGATCTGAGCGACGGTCAGCATCTGTTCAATCAGCTTAGTGAGAGCCTTGCAGCTGAGCCGCAGATTCAGATCCAGCCCGTTCGCTGCATGGGGGTTTGCAGTCGCTCTTGCGTGGTCGCTTTTGCCGCTGCCCAGAAGCTAACGTTTATCTTCAGTGAGCTGAGATCGCAATCCGTGCCAGAATTGCAGCAGTTTAGCCAGCAGTATATGTCTCAAGAGACAGGCAACGTTCCGTATAAGCAGCGCCCTGCCGCGCTCAGGTCGGGTCTAGTTGCTGTGTTGCCTGTGCCGCTTACCTGAGATTCAAGCATTTGAGCCGGGACGCTGAGATAAAGCGTATAATTTATGCCTTGGTTGCAATCTCACTGGATCACAGTTTAATTACAGTTTCATCGCAGTCTAAATTACAGTCTAGCTAAATCCCAGTCTAGCTCTAGCTCAGAGGCAGAATTTTTATGGTTTCTTACGCATTAAAACAGGCTCCCGAAATTATTCTAGAGGTGCCAGGTCGTGACTCCCGCAAGCAGCGTCAGCAGGCGCTCGACCAGCTGATTGATAAGGTCAACGAAGACGAGGACTTGCGAACCAAGCTAGCCGACGGGGCGGGACATGACGATCTGATTGTCGTCACCGAGCAGGTGCCAGCCTTGACCCATGAGCCAAACAACACCGTCGAAGAGGTGAAGACGCTGGTGCAGGCCATTGTCAGCTTTGGTGTAATGCGCGTCAAGCTAGAGCAAGATCGGCAGGAGGCAAAATCTGTGCTCAAGGATCTAGAGGCCATTTTTGACCCGGCTGTCGATCTAAGTGAAGAACAGGTCGGCGACCTGAAGAAAAAGTCGCGGCTGTTGATTAGCTATGCCGAAACCAAAGCCTCTTTCAACGAGGTGAAAACCAACGCTCAGCAGTCCCAGACCAAGCTCCAAACTATTTTAGAGCTGGAGCGCAACGCTGAACTTTGAGTCATGCAGCAGATGTGCTTAAAAACTTAAGCCTAGAACATAAAAGCCCGGAAAATTAAAGTGCAAAATCCTGAGCTACAGATCCGGCGAGCGGCAGTTGTGGGTGGGACGCATGGCAACGAACTCATCGGAGCCTACCTAGTCAAGAAGTTTGCCGCAGCGCCGCAGCTCGTACAGCGCTCCAGCTTCGAGACAACGGTGCTGCTCGCCAATCCGCTGGCCTTTGCTGCTGGTCAGCGCTACGTCGAGCGCGATCTAAACCGCTGCTTTTCGCTCGATAATTTGCAAGATGCTGAGGCTGTGAGCTACGAAGACAGTCAGGCTAAAGCAATCTATCAGCAGCTCGGCAGCGGCGCTCAGAAGGCCGATTTTATTGTTGATTTACACAGCACCACCTCAAACATGGGGCTGACCATCATCCTGACGAATCGCCATCCGTTCAACCTCCATCTAGCAGCCTATCTGAGTGCGATTCACCCAGCCGTCCAGATCTACTCCTGGATGGATAGCCAAAAGGCATTTCTGCGCTCTATGAGTGAGTTGGGCTGTGCCGTCGAAGTGGGGCCAATTGCCCAGGGCGTGCTGGATGCTGCTCTATTTGAACAGACGCAGGCGTTAGTTTACAGCATCCTCGACTATCTCGAAGCCCAGAATTGCCGTCAAACGCTGCCTGTGCCGGACAGCCTGACACTCTACGAATGCACCGCAATCCTCGACTACCCCAAAACTGAGCAGGGAGAGCTAGCGGCCATGATTCACCCAGCGCTCCAGTCCCGCGACTACCAGCCGCTACAGGCTGGAGATCCGCTGTTTCTCACCTTTGACGGCATCACAATTCCCTATGCAGGCGAAACCCTCTATCCCGTGTTCATTAACGAAGCCGCCTACTACGAAAAAGGCATTGCTCTTTGCCTGACGCGCAGGCAGCAGGTTAGCCTGTTGGGTTAGCTGGTCGGCTTGACTGGTCGGCTTGATTCTTGATGCGCTTAGCTCATCTGCGCTGGGCTGGCGCCTCTTTTTTTGCCGTGCATTTGCTGCAAGCTAGCGGAGTGGCAGTGGCTGGGACTGAAGCTGCGGCAATTTCTGGGGTTTGCAATCATGCGAGAATAAGCTACTCTCAGAAGGCCACTCCTGCAAGAAAAATGCAATAGGCTATTTCAACCCTGTGCTAAACGAACCGTTGAGTCAAACGCATAAGCCGCGCAAATTCCCCTTGCGATGGCTGCTTCACCCAGCGCTGCTCTTAGCGGTTGGACTGCATATGCTGGTGCTGTTTTTGCCCCTGCCTCAGTTCAAGTACGAACCTGAGACTGCCTCGCCCGATCCAGCTGATACCGACATTGAAACCCGTCTTACCCAACTGCCCAGCCCTAGCCCCCAAGCAACGCCCCAAGTAACGCCCCAAGCAACGCCCCAAGCTCCCCAAAAACTGCCTTCCCCTCGACCTGCCGCGCTTCAGGCAGCGCCGCCCAAGCTCCCTCAGCAAACCCAGACAGCGCCTCCGGCCTCCGTCCGTCCTGCGCCCGCGCCGCCTGCTCCTGCGCCGCCCGCTTCTGCGCCGCCTGCCGCCACCTTGCCTGCCGCCAATCTCGACGTGCCGTTCGCAGATTTTCCGGACTTGGCCGGGGCGACGGCGGGCTGTTTTGGCTCAAGCAGCTGTCGGCAAATTGATGACGGCACTCCGTTTCGGAATGCGGCCCAGACGCTGGTTGAGCAAATGACGGCTCAGGGCTATCAGGTGGATGAGCAGAGCGATTTGGAGGACACGGGGCAGAAGATCTATCGACTGATCGCTCAAGATGGCGCGACCCGCTATCTCAGCGTCCTGTCGGCTGGAGTCGGCTCCACGGTTTACCTGCTCTCTGCCGAACCGATTCTGCTCAGCGACTTGCAGCAGGTTGATGCCGTTGAAGCCAAGCTAGCCTCCCTGCTCACGCCCGTTGGCAGTCCGGCCAATACCGCTCAGCTGCCGTATCCCAGCCTGTTTGTGTCAGGAACTCAGGCTCGTCCTGAAATTAGCCAGATGCGTCTGGTGCCCGGTGTCGCCCCCGATCAACTGGTGAACAGCTTCAGCAATACTCTGCAAAACAATCAGTTTGGGCTATCTGAGCTGGGCAGCTATGGCGGCGGTAGCCTCTATGAAGTCAGCCAGAAAGCCTGGATTGGCTACCTCAATTTTGTGCCGACCGCTGATCAGACGGGCACGGTCTTGATCTGGTGGCAGAGCTTGCCGCCCGTCTAGCGATGGCTGAGCGCCTGGGGCTAGCGCGGATAGAGCTGGAGTTGGGGCGCGGCAACTGCCACCTGTACAAATGTCCCCACAGCTAAGTGGGTGCCGATGGGGCTGCGCGCTTGCAGGCTTTGACCGCTGGGCAGTTCGAGGCTGTAGCAATATTCGCGCCCCAAGAACTGGCGGTCTCGAATCACAATCGGGCTGCTGGCATCGGTACTCAGAATCAGATTTTCTTGACGCACCAGCAGGTCGGCCTGATTGCAGTTGGCTGATTCAGTCTGCGTGACAGGAATGTCGCCAAGTTCGGTTTGCCAGAATTCGCCCCGGCGCTCTGCCGCAATCAGGTTCGCCTGCGTCACAAACTCAGCCACAAACCGCGAGGCCGGACGCTGATAGAGCTGTTCGGGGGTGCCAACTTGCTCCAGGCGACCCTGACACATCACTGCCACCTGATCGGCAATCGACAGCGCTTCTTCCTGGTCATGCGTTACAAAAATGGCAGATGCGCCTGCCGCCTTCAAGATTTGGCGCAGCTCTTGGCGCAGCCGCAGCCGCACCTGTAAGTCGAGATTACTCAGCGGCTCGTCCAGCAAAATCAGCGCCGAACTCGGAGCCAACGCCCGTGCCAGCGCCACCCGCTGCTGCTGCCCGCCCGAAAGCTGATGTGGAAAGCGATCTTCGAGTCCTTCTAGCCGCACCAGCGCCAGCACCTCTTTCAGCCGCTTGCTCCGCTCTAGCTTGCTCCGCTCTAGCTTGCCCCGCTCTAGGCGGTCATTAAGACCAAACATCACGTTTTGGCGCACGGTGAGATGCGGAAACAGCGCGTAGTCTTGGAATACCATGCCCACGCCCCGCTGCTCTGGCGGCACCCAAACACCATCCCCCGCCACTTGCCGTTCGGCAATCTCGATGCTGCCATCTTGCGGCTGCTCAAATCCGGCAATCAGCCGCAGCAGCGTAGTCTTGCCGCAGCCGGACGGCCCCAGCAGTGCCAGCAAATCGCCTGACTGCAACGAACAGGAGACTGCACAGACCGCAGGCTGAGCTAGCCGCGAAAACTGACGGGTGACCTGGTTGAGCTGAAGAATTGGGGAAGGCATGGAATTGGGTGGTTAAGCGGTGGCTGGGAGTTGCTTTTACAGGTTGTAGCTTTTTTTGTAGCTTTTATTTTTATATAGTCTAAAGCACACTGCAAATAGTTCTCATTAAGAATAAGATTGAATGATTCTACGCCAATTCACCCCCTGCTCCGATGACTGGTTTTAACGCTCGACGCTTTCGCTTGTTCCCCCGCCAAGTTGCTATCGATAGCTGGACGCTGCTGGTGCTGGCGATTGCTCTACTCATCCTGGCCCCAATTTTGGTGGTGTTCAGCAGCGTCTTTGTCGATTCTGGAGCGGTTTGGCAGCATTTGCTGACCACGGTGCTGCCAGACTATGTGGCTAGCTCACTGGGGCTGATGCTGGGAGTTGGGCTTTGCAGCGCCGTAATTGGCGTGGGCACAGCTTGGCTGGTGACGGCCTGCCGATTTCCAGGACAGCCGCTGTTTGAGTGGGGACTACTGCTGCCGTTGGCCGCGCCCGCCTATATTCTGGCCTATGTCTACACCGAGCTATTGGAGTTCTACGGGCCAGTCCAGACGAGGCTGAGATTGATCTTTGGCTGGAGCAGCGTCAACGACTACTGGTTTCCGGCGATTCGCTCGATGGGTGGAGCGATTGTCGTGATTAGCCTGGTGCTCTATCCCTACATCTATCTGCTGGCGCGTGTGGCGTTTCTAGAGCAGTCGGTCTGTACCCTGGAAGCTAGCCGCTCGCTGGGCTGCAATCCCTGGAAGAGCTTTGGGCGAGTGGCGCTGCCGTTGGCTCGACCGGCAATCGTGGCCGGACTGGCGCTGGTGCTCATGGAAACGCTGAATGACTTCGGCACCGTGCAGTATTTTGCCGTGAATACCTTTAGCGTCGGCATCTACCGGACTTGGTTTGGCATGGGCGAGCGAATTGCGGCCTCGCAGCTTTCAGCGGTGCTGCTGCTGTTTGTGCTGCTGTTGCTGGGGCTGGAGCGCGGGTCGCGGCGGCAAACGCAATATTACCAGACCGGACGCTATCAGCGGGCGGCGGCGTTTGAGCTGCGCGGCTGGAGAGCGAGTTTAGCCTGCCTCTGCTGCCTGCTGCCAATTGTGCTCGGCTTTCTGATTCCGGCGGGGCGCTTGCTGATGATGGCGACAGCTGACGTGACGCAGAGCTTCAGCCAGCGGTTTTGGGAGCTATCGCGCCACAGCTTGATCTTGGCGACGGTCGCTGCTGGGGTGGCGGTGAGCATTGCCGTTGTGATGGCCTACGGCCTGCGATTGCGCCCCAGTTTGGCGATGCAGCTTGCAGTCAGAACGGCCTCGGTTGGCTATGCCGTGCCCGGTGCGGTGATTGCGGTGGGGATTTTGTTTCCGCTCGGCGCGATTGACAACGCGCTCGATGCCGGGATGCGCTCTAGCTTTGGCATTTCGACCGGACTCCTGCTCAGCGGTACGATTACGGCGCTGGTTTTTGCCTATCTCGTTCGGTTTTTGGCGGTGTCGCACAATACGGTAGAATCGAGCCTCAGCCGGATTAAGCCAAATCTGGATGAGGCGGCTCGTTCGCTGGGCTGTAGTTCCACCCGCACCCTGCTCAAAATTCACGCGCCGTTAATCAGCAGCGGTTTACTCACAGCCGCGATTTTGGTGTTTGTGGACGTGATGAAAGAGCTGCCCGCCACGCTAATTATGCGTCCGTTTAACTTTGACACGCTGGCTGTAGAAGTTTATCGGCTGGCCTCCGATGAGCGTTTGGGGGAAGCTGCCGCGCCCGCCTTGGCGATTGTGGCAGTTGGGATTATTCCCGTGATCCTGCTCAGCCGCCAGATTTCTCGTACTAGAACAGAGGAGAATAACTAATGAATATGATCAAAAACAGCGTTAAATTACGGTTTGGTGTAGTCTTACTGCTAATGCTGGCAAGCTGCGCTAAACCAGAGCCGCGTCAGCAGGCCATCCAAGACAAAAAATGCGTTAGCTGCGACCTAAAAGGCAGCGACCTCAGCCAAACAGATTTGCAGCAGGCGCAGCTCAATGGCTCGGATTTGAGCAACGCCAACTTGAGTCAGTCCGATTTGAGCGGCGGGCTGCTAGACAGCGTTAATTTGAGCGGAGCCAATCTCAGCAAGGCCAATTTGAGCAAAGCCGGGATGAGCTTGTCTAATCTGCAAGGCGCGAATCTACAGAATGCCAACTTGCAGGGCGCTTATCTCAGAGGTGCAGACCTGACGGGCGCAGATTTGAGCAGCGCCGACTTAACGGGTGCAGATTTGAGCGCTGCAAAGCTGGAAAAAGCCAATTTGCAGGGAGCCATTCTCAAAGATGCGCTGATGCCCGACGGCAGCGTCAAGCCGTGATCAATCTAGTTGAGACACAACATAAATCGCTGTTTCTAAAATCATTCAATCATTCACTCAATATTAGCGAAATCATCGTTTCAAATAGGTCTTGCGCTCTGTCAAGTGGATAGCTCGACCCGCGCAAGACCTCAAGCTCATCCTATTTCCAGCCAGCGCGATCGGCAATTTGCAGCGCCTCCTCGCCGTTTCTACCAAACACGGCAGCATTCAGCGAGTCTTCTTTGAACGACCCGTAGCTCGCCAGAACTGGCGCGACGGGCACACCCGACACCACAGGATATTCGTAATTGCTCTTCGCAAAAATCTCCTGAGCGCGAGGGCTGGCTAAAAACTCCAGGAATTTAATCGCGTTTTCTCTGTTGGGAGCTGTCTTGACCAAGCCGCCGCCGCTGATATTCACATGCGTCCCGCGATCTCGCTGATTCGGGAAGAATACGCCAATTTTCTCAGCCACCGCCCGATCTTCTGGCTTATCTGAGGAGGCCATCCGCATCAGATAGTAGGTGTTGACAATTGCCAGACTGCCCAGGCCAGATGCACAGGCTTGAATTTGCGCGGTGTCGTTCCCTTCCGGCGGACGAGCAAAATTGGCCACCAGACCTTCTGCCCAGCTTTCGGTTGTTGGCTCGCCGTTCGCTGCCAAAATAGAGCCGACTAGCGACTGATTGTAGATATTGGTTGAGGAACGCACCAAAACCTGACCGCGCCATTTCGGATCGGCCAGATCTTCGTAGGTGGAAAGCTGAGATGGGTTGACCTTAGATTTGTCATACATAATCACCCGCGCCCGCTTAGAAAAGCCAAACCATAGCCCGTCCGGATGGCGCAGATTTGCGGGAATGGCTGTGCTGAGCAATGTGGAATTGGCAGGCGCAAACAGTCCCGCTTGCTCCGCTCGCCACAGCCGCCCTGCATCTACCGTCACCAGCACGTCAGCAGGGCTATTGACTCCCTCGCTGTTGATCCGCTCAATCAGCGGATCGGCCTCAGCTTCAATCAGATTCACCCGAATTCCGGTTTCGTCAGCGAAGGCCTGATAGATTTCGCTGTCTGCGTCATAGTGACGCGCCGAGTACAGGTTAACGACTTGGCCACCGCTCTGGGCACGTCCAATTCCGCCGACTCCAACTGCAACAGCAGCGCTAGCAGCACCGATAAAGGTGCGGCGACTCATCTTACTCATGGTGGGTCTATCTTAGATTTCAGTTCTATTGATAATCTATATCATTAAACTGGACGGCAACGCAAATCGCGCCAGAGTGACCGCAAATTTTTATCGAGTTTCTCGACTATTGCCATCAGGCCATGGCCTCAAAACTCCAGCCACTGACGCAGCAGATTGGCATGGCTCTTGGCAATCAAATCGAAGGCAGGCGTTTTGCCAGAAGTCTCAAATAGCGTTTGACGGACTGTATCGAGATCAAACAAGATCTCTCGCTGACTGGGATCGCGCACCCAGCTCTGAATCCAGGTGACTGCGGCCAAACGCAAGCCCTGAGTGACTTCCTCGACCCGGTGGATGCTTGAAGAAGGATAGATGACCGCCGCTCCAGCGGGTAGCTTAAAAGATGTCTCTCCCTGGCTACTTTCGATGATCAGCTCTCCGCCTTCATAGGTGGCTGGGTCGCTCAAAAACAGCGTCATCGAGATATCTGAGCGCATCACAGGATCATGCATGACGGCATTGTCAACGTGACTTCCGTAAGCCATGCCAACTTGGTAGCGGCTGACGGTGACTGGGCGAATCAGCTTGGGGTGCACAGCCATCTGGAACAAAGCATGACGCTGAAGGGCGACGCTAATCATCTCCCGGATAGCGGTCAGCGCAGGGGATTTGGGGAGTTGGGTATTCTGCTTGACCAGACGAGCGTGCCAGCCCGCAGTCACTTTGCCGTCGATAAATTCAGCCGTCTCTAGCTTTGAGAGCACTATCTCTAGATCGGCAGGCGGCAAAATCTTCTCAATACATAGAATCACAACAGCTCTCACCTCTCAACATGAAACTGCCAGTATCTAGTGCCAGTATCTAATTAGCGTGTCATGCCCCATCCTAATCTCATTAATTTAATGCAAATCTTTACTTTTAAGCTAAAAGCTGATAAAAGCGTTGCTGCAATCGGTAGGCAACGCCTTGTCATCCTCACGAGCAATCTGGCTCAAGAGGTAATTACCGTGAAGAGTAGAATTAAAAGTCTGGACAGGCGTAGCAGCTTTGCTGAGCGCTCTCAAGTCGGGCGGCTACGTGATGTACTTCCGTCATGCCCAAAAGGGGGTTGCCTATATTCTGAAACCTGACGGGCAGGGGACTTTGAAATCGTGGCAAACCTGCTGCCTGAACCGGGTCAGCTTTAGCACTCAGCAGTGCTCTAGGGCAAGGCTCCCAGGGGTGCTGCCGCCAGCTTCTGAGCTGCATAGCCCGCTAGAATAATATCGCCGCTGGCCGTGGCTAGCTGTTCGGCCTGTTGATAGGCCGTGACTGCCTGCTGAGTTTGACCAAGCCTGTCATACATCAGCCCTTGGTTGTAGAGCACAATCGAACGGCTAGTTGGGTCGGCGGCTTCAGCTACGGTGAGCGCTTGCTGATAAAACTCTAGGGCAGCCTGGGGCTGCTGAAGCTGGGCGACGGCTGCACCGAGCGCCACAAGCGCTTTGACTTCAAGCGCCGGATCCGCAATTTGCTGCGCCAATGCCAGCACCTGTTCAAACTGTGGAATTGCCTGCTGTGGCTCAGACTGCTGCAAGTAGAGACTGCCTAAATTGCCGCGACTGTAGGCTTCTAGCCAGCGATTGTCTGCGGCCTGAGACTGATCAATGGCCTGCTGACAGATCTCAACAGCAGCGTCAGGCGTTTGATCGGCCTGGTTAGCTTGATAGACCGCATCTAGGCAGGCTTCGCTGCTAATTTCGGCGGGGCTGCTGGCTGAACTGCTGGCCGGAGACTCGATGGATAGTGCTGGCGCAGTCAGGCTGAAAAGTGCGACTGCTGCCCCCTGAATCAGCCCTGGAAATCGAAGGCTGTGACGAGCGCCATAGATGCTGTTCATAATCTTTGCCCAATGAGTGTGAGTGAGTTGCCCTGGTCTCCTGTACGGTGCTTCAACTGCCGCAGCCAGGATTTCGTAAAAAATGGCGAAAGGGAGCGCTAAGACATTCCAGCTTTCGCCACTGCGATGTCTGCCTAAAGGTTCATAGCTAGGTACCCAGCGATGCTATGCAGTTTTACATGCAGCTGTGCGCTAAATCAGCGCAGGTATGAAGCGCCGTTGATATCAAAGGTGCTGCCTGTGGCGTGAGGCGCGAGTCCAGAAGCTAAAAAAGCTACTATATTGGCTACTTCTTGCGGTGGCACAGGCTGCCCCATCGGAATATCGCTTGTCACAGAGTCTGCGCCTTTTTCTTGCATAACAGCGGCAGTGCGTTCGGTTAAGACGAATCCCGGCGCAACCGCATAGGCCAGAATCTGATCTGAGGCAAAGCTGCGAGCAATGGAGCGAGTTAAGCTGATTACGCCACCTTTGGAAGCTGCGTAGTGCATATACTCTGGCCCGTCGCCTCGAAACGCCGCGCGGCTGGCAATGTTGATAATAGTGCCGCCCTGACGGCTTTGAAAATGGCTGATTGCACAACGGCAGAGATCGGCTACGGCAACTAAATTGACCTGCAAGGTAGTCTGCCAAGTGGCTGTCCAGACTTCCCACTCGTCTTCTACGCCAGCCGCTGGCATGATCGCCGCATTGTTCACAATCACATCAATGTTGCCTTGCCAAGCCTGCGCTTTTTGCCAGAGGATTTGAGCGGCTCCAGGCTGGCTCAAGTCGGCCTGCACTAAATATCCATTGGTCTGCTGAGCTATCTCAGCAGCTTTGTCTTGACTCTGTCCATAGTGCAAGATGACCCGCGCCCCAGCCTGCGCTAGCGTCAGTGCGATTGCCGCCCCAATGCCCTGCGAGCTGCCGGTTACCAGCACAACTTTTTCACTGAGATCAATCACAGGTCTGTCCAATTAGCTTTTTGCTAATCATAAGCAAAAAAGCGCAAACAAAAGCTGTTCGCGCCATCGATACGAGTTATTGAAGGCAGATTACCGCTAGCTACTTGGTAATGCTGCCTGCCTCATCCTTGAGATCGCGAGCGGCTTGCCCTAGATCAGGCGTATATTCTTCGCCCAATTTTTTGAATGCTTCAATGGAGTCTCGCGTGATGTTCTCAACCCGCACGTCCAGTGGCACGTCACCCCGCGCTTCGTTGAGAAAATCTCCTGTTGTTTTGGGTCGCTCCGTTTGGTCTGTCTGCTCAACCCGCTGGCGCACGGCCTTGCCTAGCTCCTGCGAGCTAGGGGCAGCATTTACGCCTGTTGTTAACAGCAAACAGCCCGCCAGTACAGTCGCCATAACCTGATCTAAATAGGTTTTGCGTAACTGACTGAATGCGTCTTTAAATGCAGCAATTAAACTGTTCATAGCTCCATTCCTTTTGTTGTCAGATAACTGTTGAGATAGCTGCTGATGTGAGTCTGTAGAGTAGGTGACAGAGTAGGTACGACCTATCTATTGCCTCGTTCCAAGGCCATACCTAACCGCCAATTAGTTAACGCTTTTCTCTTTTGATTTCTCGCGGCCAAAGGCTGCCATGCGAGCCATCACGTTATATTCCCCTGGCTCAGGTACTTCAATTACGCCTTCGACCTGACCCTCGACTTCTTGCCAAGCTTGGATGCCGCCCCGTAGATGCGCGACCCGCCGGAATCCAGCTTCCCGCAGCAGATTCACAGCCTGCGTCGTCTCTGCTTCGCTACCCCCATAGACGTAGATATCGCGCTGAGGCTGTAGACTGGATTCCGCCATGCCAGGAAGCTGATCCACGGGCATATTCATTGCGCCCTGAATCCGGGATTCGTTAAATAGATCGTGACTGCGAACATCGAGAATTGTCAGGCCGGGTTCGCCCCACTGAAGACGTGACTTTAATTCAAAAGCACTGGCCTCAGTTTGGAAGGCAGGAGGCATAGGCGTGACGTTGGGAAGCTGATCTTTTGCAGCTACAATGGCATCTTCTAGGTTTTCCATAATGATGACCTCCGATTAGATCGAACTATTTGTCTACAGTTTGCACTGTAGTCGCATATTGTGTTCTGCTCCTCATGCTGAAGAGTGAGAAAAATCTGAGAAAAGCTTCAAAAAGCTGGGAATCTGTCTTGGAGCATAGCTGTAGCTATATCTGTGATCAAAGCTTAAAGCCAAGACTCAGCTCTCTGAGCGATTTTGCTGCTGCATGGCTCTGTAGTGAGATTCAATTTGGTGAATCATGCTGAGCAACGATGCTTCAAACTACCAGTATCAGCCTACAGTATCAGCTAACCTATAGCCCCAGAAGTAGATTGCTGAAAACGCCGCCTGATTAAACTTTTGAGAGATGAGGAACTGTTTTTATATCGTGAACATAAGCGTTAAGTCAAAGCAAAAATTGATTGTTTCGACTATGCTACTCACAAGGAAATTTCCATGTTTTACCACAAGAAACGTCTGCAATATTTCACTAAACCGGAAAAGCCGGATCCAGTTTATGCCAAACAGCTGCAAGAGCTAATTGGCGGCCCCTTTGGCGAAATGTCTGTGATGATGCAGTACCTATTTCAGGGCTGGAACTGCCGTGGTCCTGCCAAGTACAAAGACATGATGATGGACATTGGTACTGAGGAAATTGGTCACGTTGAAATGCTGGCCAATCTGATTGCTCATTTAGTTGACAAAGCTCCCTCAGATGTTCAAGAAAAATCTGCTCTAGATCCTATCGTTGAAGGGGTGATGGGCGGCATGAACACTGAAGACATCATTATGGCAAGCATGAACCCTAAGCATGGGGTGGTGAGCGGGGGCGGTGCGCTGCCTGCTGACAGCGTGGGGTATCCCTGGAACGGTAACTATATCGTGGCCTCTGGAAACCTGATGGCTGACTTTTTCTCAAACGTGCAGGCTGAAGCCCAGGGTCGTCTACAGGCTGTACGCCTATATGAGATGTCAACTGATCCAGGCGTGAAAGATACGTTGAGCTATATGATTGCCCGTGATACCATGCACCAAAACCAGTGGTTGGCGGCCATCGAAGAACTCAAGGCTGATGGATTAGAAAGCTTGCCGGTTCCTAGCCGATTCCCTCAGTCGCAGGAAAAGCAAGATGCGTCCTACACGTTCTGGAACCTATCAGAAGGAACCGAAAGTCAGCAGGGGCGATGGGCCAAGGGGCCAGCACCTGATGGTAAAGGCGAATTTAAATATTTGGAAAATCCAGAGCCGCAGAGTGATATGCCAGAGGCTCCAATTCCCAATCCTAAGCTTTACTCCACGCCTAAGCAGTAAACTTTAGGTTCGTTCGCGACGTGCTGCTGGGGTTGCGTACCACCAGCAGCACCCATGGTTTGTTCCTGCAACTCTACCTACGAATAGCGCTTGAGAGCGTCGAAATACCTGGACTGTGAATACTTTAGAGGGAACTTGTATGAACCCGAAAAGCGCCATTAATTTCTGTATAAGATGAGTCAGGACGGACATCGTATCAAATTAGGATATGAAATATGAAAGAGGTAAAATTGTGAAAGCTACTGTAATTAATCACTATGGCTCCGCTGATGCTTTGCACTATGGAGAGGTTGAAAAGCCGTCGATCAAGCCTGATCAGATGTTGGTTAAAGTTCATGCTACCAGCGTTAATCCAATTGACTGGAAAATCCGCAAAGGAATGCTAAAGCTTTTGACGGGCAGCAAATTTCCGATCATTTTAGGGTTTGACCTGTCAGGAGAAGTAATCGAAGTGGGCGATGATGTAACCCGCTTTAAGCCGGGTGATATGGTTTATGCGCGGCTGGATCAAGCGACAGGCGGAGCCTATGCTGAGTATGCGGCGGTTTCAGCAAGGATAGCGACTCACAAACCTACGAACATGAGTCATCTAGAGGCAGCGGTGGTGCCGCTGGCGGGAATGACTGCTCTGCAAGCTTTACGAGATCAAGGCAAACTCAAGGCTGGACAGAAAGTTTTAATTAACGGAGCGTCAGGTGGCGTGGGTACATTTGCGGTTCAAATTGCCAAAGCCTTAGGTGCAGAAGTAGGGAGCATCCCATTAGGGTAATGAGTAATAATACTTAGCAATATATTTTGCTAGATCAAGGAGAATAAACAGGCTGTAACTACTGCTCGTCATGACTCCTGAAGAAACCCAAGCCTTTCAAGCTCAT
>JAESFP010000149.1_pt1 | contig 49171 bp, 37 predicted proteins | sample 9266181 | NCBI WGS metagenome assembly JAESFP01 (sample SAMN14502547, study PRJNA617102) | algae metagenome | isolation source: Pegethrix bostrychoides GSE-TBD4-15B and co-occurring heterotrophs from... | place: USA: Grand Staircase-escalante National Monument, Utah | collected 2006-08-15 | reverse complement strand
AGATAAGAGCGGCAGAGGATCCAGAGTTTGAGACGTTCTATACGAAGAACATTCTGCTGAACGAGGGCATCCGTGCTTGGCTTGCGCCAGCTGACCAGCCCCATGAACACCTTGTATTCCCCGAAGAAGTGCTGCCACGCGGCAACGCTCTCTAAGAGATATCTATTATCTGTAGGGATCTCAGGGATTTCCCAGAAGGATTTCGAGCTTCTTTCACCTAATCTATTGGCTTAGAGATTTCCCCCGCAGCTGCGGGGGTTTTTTATGGCTCAGAAATTTTCCTCAAAACCAAAATTCTTGTGTTACCTTACAGAGAGAAGCTTGTAGTACGACCCGGTTCGACTTTCAAGACTTCGATTGTCCCTTTGTAATCTAGGAGGTGATGCCCGTGCAAGACAGTAGTAAATCCGTGGGTCGTCAGGTTGGGCTAAGCTGGCTGTGCGCCGGAGCCGTTCTTTAGTTGTTGAACTAAACTCTGATTGAGAACCCGTGCTTCTGAAGCAGTGACTTAGGACAGCCTAATTTTCCTTCCGGCAGTCAAGTCCCAATTCTGAAGACCCCCTAGACCGCTCCCGCTCCTGAGTATACAGGTTTACCTAGTATGCTTTTAGCGGGAGCGGATAGTTTTAAATAGATGGAAAACAGAGCGGAAAACCGAGAATAGAGCAACCAGATTGGCGACAGAGCCATTGGGCGGCAGAAAGACAAGCGTGCCAGAAAGACAAAAATCTGGGATCTGTCACAGCGGAGTCTATGAAATTGGGCAGTCTAACGTTAAGCTAATGGCTGACTAAATATCAGCTGCATAGGCATTACTGCGAGATTTTTATTAATCGCATCTTGATTAATCCAAAATCTCGTGATTACAATGCTACTGTAAGACTCTACAAGTCCATTTTAAGTTAGGTGTGAGGACTCAAATATGCTATCCAAGGTTCTGCTGAACTCGGTATTAGCTACACCTGCCCTCGTGGGTGCGGCTCTAGTTATTTCTGCTTCTGCAATGGCTGCGGAAGTTGCGCCTGCTGGGGGCAAATCCACAGCAGAGGTACAGTCTTCTGCGGCAGCTCTGATTAGCGAACAGCCTCCGGTTGTGGCGGCAGCGGCTGAGCTGACTCCTGCGGCTGAATCCATCGCTCCAGTTGCTGAGCCTGTTGAGATTGCTCCCGCGGCTCAAGATACAGCTATTGATATGACTGCTGAGCTGGCTCCTGTCCCGGCGGTGCCTGTTCAGGTGGCTCAAGCGGCTGAGCCTGTGACTTCCGTATCTTCTCTGGATCAAGTCGCTCAGTATAGCAGCGAAGGCAACGGCAACTCGCTCTCTCAGGTTACTTCCATCACGCAGCTTTCCGATGTGCAGCCGACTGACTGGGCGTACCAGGCGTTGCAGTCCTTGGTAGAGCGCTACGGCTGTATCGCGGGTTATCCCGACGGCACCTACAAAGGTCAGCGTGCCATGACCCGCTTTGAATTTGCGGCAGGGATGAATGCCTGCTTGGATCGGATCAGCGAGCTGATTGCGGCCAGCACGGCAGATTTGGCTACTAAAGAAGACTTGGCTACCTTGCAGCGCTTGCAGGAAGAGTTTGCAGCTGAGCTAGCGGCTCTGCGTGGTCGAGTAGATGCACTGGAAGCTCGCACCTCTGAACTCGAAGCCAACCAGTTCTCTACCACCACCAAGCTCAGCGGTGAGACCATCTTTGCAGTGGGTGTCCCCATCAGCGGCGGCACAAACAACGATGGAGAGGACGACGGCAACACCGACGACCAGACGATTGCTGGCTATCGCGTTCGACTCAACTTTGACACCAGCTTTACCGGCGAAGACTTGCTGAGAGCACGTCTGCAAGCCCGTGACTTTGGTGACTTTGACTCCTTTGCTGGCAACACGGGCTGGCAGTGGGGTGGCGGCAGCGACTCGGTTGTGTTGGACGATCTGCTCTATACCTTCCCAGTCGGCCCTGCTCAGATCATTGTCGGTGCGAACAGCATTGGTGACTCTGACTTTGTGGCAACCACCGTCAGCCCGTTTGATAGCTCCGGTAGCGGTTCCTTGACCGATGGTTTGGGTACGCCGCCGCAGTACAACTTCATCCCTGGCGGTACGGGTTTAGGCGCAATCTTTGGCTTTGGTCCTGTGAGCTTGGACGTTGGCTATGCAGCTAGCAATGCAGGCGATCCGAGCGAGAAGAACGGTCTGTTCAATGGCGGCTATGGCGGTATTGCTCAGCTCAGCCTCTTGACCGACTTTGTGGATGCAGCCTTCACGTACTCCAACAGCTACGACCCAGACGGTTTTACTACCGATAACGGTTACAGCTTGGGTGGCTTTGATGGGGGTTTGTTCGTCGATAACGCAGCGGTTGCAAATATCTACGGCGCGCAGATTAACTTCAAGCTAGGCTTTGCAGAGCTTGGTGGCGGCGCGATGTACATGCCGGTGCGGGTTGTGGGCGAAGGCGACTACCGCGTCTGGAGCTACCATGGAACGCTGGCATTCCGCGACTTGCTAGGTGATGGTAACCTGCTGGGCTTCGTGGTTGGCGTTCCGCCCCGCGTTGCGGGTGTGGATGGTTCGCTGGCTGGAGACTTGGGCTTGAGCGCAGGTGGGACTCGCCAGGATGCTTCTCTGTTGGCTGAGGCCTTCTACCTGTTCCGGATCAACGACAACATCTCGATCACGCCAGGTATCGTCTACATTCAAGATCCCGGTAACGACAACGACAACCAGGATACGTTTGTGGGCGCACTCCGTACCACCTTCAAGTTCTAATTGCTGACTAGCTTGATCTAGTTTGGCCTGATTTAGTTTGATAGAAGGCTTGGGTAGGATCTTACCCAAGCCTTTTTCTATACCCAAAACTATACAAACCCCAGTGGAGAACCGGGATATAATGGAGGAGCCGTAGATGCTTCTCCTCCGTGGATCTTTCTTGTAAAAGTGAATATGCGCTCTTGGCGCTGCTAGAGCTTGCCGATCGCCATAGCCAGAATGAGCCGCTGCAAATTCGTCAGATTGCCGCGATCCAAAGCATCCCCGATCGCTACCTAGAGCAGCTTTTGGCAACGTTGCGCCGTTCAGGACTCGTGCGGAGTCAGCGCGGCGCTAAGGGCGGCTACGTGCTGGCTCGCGAACCCTGGAAAATTACCCTGCTCGAAGTGGTGGAGAGTATTGAAGGCACTGACTCCCAGCAGGTTGAAACCCACCGGAGTGCCAAAACCTTGGAAGGGATGGTGATTCGAGAAGCTTGGCAGGAGGCTGGAGATGCTGCAGATGCGGTCTTGCAAAAATATACGCTGCAAGATCTGACCGAAAAGCGCAACAGTCGGCAGCAGCTAGATCTGATGTACTATATCTAATCCTACTCTTTCTATCCAACCCTAAATCATTATGCGTATTGCTCAAAACGTAACTGAACTCGTAGGCCGTACTCCGCTCGTTCGGCTGAATCGCATTCCGCAGGCTGAAGGCGCTGTGGCGCAGATTGTCGCCAAGCTGGAGAGCATGAATCCCTCGGCCTCAGTCAAAGACCGGATTGGCGTGAATATGATTGAGGCTGCCGAGCGTGATGGCTTAATTCAGCCCGGTCAGACAGTGCTGGTAGAGCCAACCTCTGGCAATACGGGGATTGCGCTGGCGATGACGGCGGCGGCCAAAGGCTATCGGCTGATTCTGACGATGCCGGAAACCATGAGTTCGGAGCGGCGGGCGATGCTGCGCGCCTATGGAGCCGAGCTAGAGCTAACTCCTGGCATTGAGGGAATGTCAGGCTGCATCCAGCGGGCACAGCAGATCGTGAATTCTGTCCCTCACGCCTATATGTTGCAGCAGTTCAATAACCCGGCCAATCCCGACGTGCATCGCCGCACCACAGCCTTAGAAATCTGGGAAGATACCGACGGGCAGGTGGATATTGTGATTGCGGGTGTGGGCACGGGCGGCACCATCACTGGGATTGCTGAGGTGATCAAGGCCAAAAAGCCAGAGTTTCGAGCCATTGCCGTTGAGCCAGCCAGCAGCCCCGTGCTCTCTGGCGGCAAACCTGGGCCACATAAAATTCAGGGAATTGGCGCGGGCTTTGTGCCGCAGGTGCTGCGAACCGATCTAATTGACGAAGTGATCACGGTGGCGGACGACGAGGCGATTACTTACGGGCGCAGGCTGGCGCGCGAGGAAGGCTTGCTCTCAGGCATTTCCAGCGGAGCCGCGATGGCCGCAGCGATTCAGGTGGGGCGGCGACCCGAAAATGCTGGCAAGCTGATTGTGATCATTCAGCCCAGCTTTGGCGAACGCTACCTGAGCACGCCGCTGTTTCAAGATCCAGAGCTGACCGCGCCGCTGGTGCTGAATTAGCAGGTGTTTATTATGGCTGAACGCCAAGCCAGATGCCGATAGAATAGATCTATAGAAGAATAGATCTATGGCAAACTCTTCCAACCACTACGAAATCCTCGAAATCAGCTCTAAGGCTAGCCAGTTTGAAATCAAGCAAGCCTATCGACGGCTAGCCAAACGGCATCACCCTGACCGCAATCCGGAGGCAGATAGTCACGAGCAGATTACGCAGATCAACGCTGCCTACGAAGTGCTGGGCGATCCGAGCCAGCGGCGGTTTTATGACCAGACGTTGAGCTATGGCCGAGTCGCGGCTGGCCAAGCTGCCCCATCGGCTCAGCGGCAGCAGCGAGCCAGCACCGCCCAAAAACAATATCGGCAGCGGCAGACCGGGCGAGAGAGCGACGAACATCTGCGCCGCTGGACAAATCAAATCTATCAGCCGATCATCCGGACGATCGCTCAAATTTTGAAGCCGCTAAAATCTCAGCTGAACGAGCTAGCCGCCGATCCGTTTGATGACGAGCTGCTGGCCGGATTCCAGACCTACCTCGACGACTGCCGGAGTGACTTACAGCGGGCGCAAAAGCTGTTTAGCTCCTTACCGAACCCCTCTAACGTGGCTAGCGTTGCGGCGCAGCTCTACTACTGCTTGAATCAAGTTGGCGACGGCATCGACGAATTGGAGCGCTTTGTCAGCTGCTATGACGAGCACTATCTGCATACAGGGCAAGAGCTGTTTCGGATTGCTGCTGGCCTGCGGCGAGAGGCTCAGGCCGCGATGCGGGAGGTGAAATAGAGCCAAATAGCAGCCTAGATTTAGCTTAGATTCAGCCCAAAATGCAGAGCTTCCCCAACTTCAAGGGTTTTACGCCACAATGGTGAGGGGCTAATTGACATTTTGCCTGCATTTTGTCTCTTGGTACAATTCACGACTCGCTCTTTCCCTCATTCTCCATGCCTTTACCTATTGTTGCTGTAGTTGGACGCCCAAATGTAGGGAAATCGACCCTCGTGAATCGGCTCTCTGGCGTGATGGACGCGATCGTACATGACGAGCCGGGGGTAACGCGCGACCGCACCTATCGTCCCGCGTTCTGGCAAGACCGCGACTATCTCGTGGTGGATACAGGCGGCCTAGTATTTGATGACGAAACCGAATTTTTGCCGCTGATTCGAGAGCAGGTGATGCTGGCTTTAGCCGAGGCAAGTCTGGCAGTGATGGTGGTAGACGGCATGGCTGGAATTACCGCAGCCGACGAAACGATCGCTACTTGGCTGAGACAGCAAAGCCTGCCAGTATTGCTGGCCGTCAACAAATGCGAATCGCCGGAGCAAGGCTTGAGCATGGCCGCCGAGTTCTGGAGTTTGGGTTTAGGCGAACCCTATGCGGTTTCTGGTATTCATGGCAACGGCACTGGCGAGCTGCTAGATAAGGCAGTCGAACACCTGCCACCGACTGATGTACTGGAAGATGTTGCCGAAATCCGGGTGGCGATTGTCGGTCGCCCCAACGTTGGCAAATCTAGCTTGCTGAATGCCTTTGTGGGCGAGCAGCGCGCCATCGTCAGCCCGATTTCGGGTACAACCCGCGATGCGATTGACATGAGCGTGGAGCGCAATGGCCAGCGCTACCGACTGGTGGATACGGCAGGCATTCGCAAGAAAAAGCAGGTGGAATATGGCCCAGAGTTTTTTGGGATCAACCGTGCCTTCAAAGCAATTCGGCGAGCGGATGTGGTTTTGCTCGTCATCGACGCGCTAGACGGCATCACTGAACAAGACCAAAAGCTGGCTGGACGCATCGCTGAAGACGGACGCGCCTGCGTGATTGTGGTAAACAAGTGGGATGCGGTGGAAAAAGACTCCCACACCATTTATGAATATGAGAGCCATCTCAAGGAGCGGCTGCATTTCACCGAATGGGCTGAGACGATCTACGTCAGTGCCGAAACCGGACAGCGGGTAGAGAAAATTTTGGATCTCGTCGATCGCGCTGCTGCACAGCATGTTCGCCGAGTCAGCACTTCTGTGATCAACGAAGCGCTAGAAGAGGCGGCGAAGTGGCACAGTCCACCCACCACGCGACAGGGGCGACAGGGGCGCATCTATTACGGCACTCAGGTCACCAGCCGACCGCCAACCGTGACGCTGTTTGTGAACGACCCGAAGCTCTTCAACGACAACTATCGGCGCTATATTGAGCGGCAGTTTCGGCAGCAGCTAGGGTTCCAGGGCACGCCGATTCGGCTGTTTTGGCGCGGCAAAAAGGTGCGCGAACTGGAGCAAAGCGCCAACCGAGCCACCCGTGTCAAGGGCTGAGCGCTGTACTCTTAGGTGTGCTTCAGTGCTGCTCCAATTTCGGTAATTCATGGATCTACTGCGCTCTCTGCCCATTGGCCTCTATCTAGAACAGCCGCTCACGTGGCTGCACCGGATTGATGCGCGAGTGAAGCTTGTCTGGCTGCTGAGCTTGATGCTGTCCCCCATTGCGGCCAACCCAGTTTGGCGACTGTCGCTGGTGGGCGGGCTGCTGCTGCTGACCCTGCTAAGTCGGCTGCCATTTCGCGTTTGGCGACAGCAAATTGGGCTGGTGCTGCTGTTTAGCCTGCTGCTATTTTTGATTACGCTACTAGCGCCCGATGGCTTGAAAGCGCCCAGCCAGCCGCGCCTGCCAGCCAACGAGCTAGCGCCTGAAGCCTTTTCGCCTGCTGTGCCGCCGTCTGCTAGGCTATCTGCTGCGCCATCTGTCGCGCCTGCTATTACGCCATCTGTCACGCCGCCCGCTCCAGTCCTGCCCCAGCCTACGCCCTATCGCTATGTGCTGTTCGATCGCGGCATTCTGCACGTCACACGTCGGTCGCTGGAGCTGGCAATTCGGGTGGCGACGCTGATGTTCACGCTAATTTACAGCACCAATCTCTATCTGCTCACCACAGCTCCTGAAGAAATTACGGCTGGGCTAGAGAGTCTGCTGCACCCGCTGCGCCGCTTCAATTTGCCGATTACCGAGACTGTCTTGACCCTGACGCTCTCGCTGCGGTTCATTCCGCTGGTGCTAGAAGAAGTGCAAAACCTAGTGCGCTCAGTCCGCACGCGAGCGATCAACTGGAAAAAGCTGGGCTTTCAAAACGCGCTGCAAGTCTGGGCAACCGTGGCCGAAAAGCTAGTTGACAATCTGCTGGTGCGCGCCGAGCAGATTGCTAGCGCCATGCAGGTTCGTGGCTTCACAGCTCCTAATCGGCATCAGGTGCGCTGGCATCAGTTCAAGCTGCGGGTCTGGGACTGGCTGGCTATGATGGGCATTGGCTTATTTTGGGTGACGCGGGTCATGCTTGGGGGCGTTTAGCTGACCGCAGCTTCTGCCCCAGCGTAATTTTTTGTAGCAATGCGTCACAGTTCTTCTATAGACTAGACAAGGGGGTAAAGATAGAAACCTGCTGTTTGATGGGTTTGAATCGCTAGATTTAGATCACTGTATTTGGATCACTGGGTTGAGACAGGGAATACTGCAACAGATCGTCAGGTTTAACTATCTAGATTTGATTAGCCAGATTCAACCAGCTAGATTCAACTAAAATTTTTACTCTCCTCTGACTTGTCATGCAGCTTGGAATTGAATGGGTACCGAAAACTACTTAAATCACCCGCATCTAGGCTTGCTGTTTCGAGTCTGTCTGCTAGACGAACATCGTGAGCTGTTTGCCACCCTCTACGCGCAGCGGCTGTTTTTCTTGGTCAGTGGCGAAGCATCTGGGTTCCGGTTTGAGCCGATTGGGCGCTTAGATTCACGTCTGCTGGTGGAGGGGCGCTTGAGAGAGCTGCGTCGGGCTGGGCAGGCTCAGGAATACAGCCAGCTTCAGGCTATCCATAAGCAAACGTTTCAGTGAGCAGTTGGGTGGGTAACTTGTGAGTAACTTGGTGAGTCAGTCGGAGCGCGAATCCCTTGAACAGCGTCTAGCGCAAATTCGCCAAACGCTGCCCTCTACGGTTCGGCTGATTGCCGTGACCAAACAGGTGTCTGTTGAACTCATCCGATTAGCCTATGCGCTTGGCCTCCGCGATTTTGCTGAAAGCCGCATTCAGGAAGCTGCCGCCAAACAGGCCGAACTTTCCGACTGGACAGATGTGAACTGGCATCTGATCGGCCATTTGCAAACCAATAAAGCCAGCAAAGCCCTAGAGCGATTCCAGTGGATTCATTCGCTGGATAGCCTCAAGCTGGCACAGCGGCTGAATCAGCTGGCCGCGCCGCAGCAGCAAAAGCCCCAGCTTTGCTTGCAGGTGAAGCTGCGGCCTGACCCCGACAAATTTGGCTGGACGGCTGCCGAGCTGCTGGCTGCCCTCCCAGATCTGGAGCAATGTCAAGCGCTGAATATCGTCGGCTTGATGACTATTCCGCCCAACGGGTTGCCGCCTGCCGAGACAGCGGCCATCTTTGAGCAAACCCGCGCTCTCGCCCAGCAGATTCAGCAGCAGTCCAGCCTGACGATCAGCGAACTCTCTATGGGCATGTCTGGCGACTACCCGCTGGCGATCCAGTCTGGTGCAACGATGATTCGGCTAGGGCGCGTGCTATTTGGCAACCGCAGCTCGCTCAGTTTGTAGCGGCTAGCAGGTTCAGCCGTTCAGCAGTCTGCTGAAACCGTTAATCAAAGAGCTGTTGAAAATTCAAACAAAGCAACATTTCTATGTCATTTCATGTCTGGCTCTGTTCAAAGCGGGGAGTGAATTACTGAGCCAAAAGAAATTTGGCATGGCTGTGATCAAAATCGAAATCTCTGCTAAAGTATGGTTGCTTGCAAGGTAGGTCGGTTGACTCTATTCGTAGCGTAAAGCAGTCTGACTGTGCATTTGACACGCTACATGTAGAATACCAACCAATCTAGCTCACTAATCTAGTCATTTCTAGTCATTGTCAGACGTTTCAGGCTATCCCTGAGACTGCTGCATGGATGGGAAAGCTAGCGTCGGCCAGTTCGTTTGTTCGTCTGTAAATCAGACTGAATTGATTCGGGCTTGCCAAATGAGCCTGCTTTTAACCTGTTTGCTGGCTGCTAAAAATTATCTGGCAGAATGTAATTATCTTAAGAATTACTGAAGATTTGGCTAATTTCATATTCAGGACAGATGGCTTATAGTAATCAAACGCCGATTTAATTGTTGATGTTTGTCACTCAATTTCTAGTTTTAATTCAAAAGAGTTACATTTTGACATAAACCGCACGATTGCTTTTTCTTGAGGTATTTTTGTGATTCAATATTTTTTCCAGAATAAACTTACTGAATTTGTGGAGTGAGCTTGAAGATGTTTACAAGAGCTTAATGAGGTAGAACCTTAAGTGACGTTCAGTACTCAAGTAACCTTCAGTAGTGACGTTCGAGCCTTAAAGTTACGTTTTAGATTGCTGTTGATTTTAGGGGGTAGAGATGTATACTATTGACTCAATTCTGAATTGACTGGCGCAGTGAATTAGATACAGGATATGTCACCCATTTTTAAGATCCTGTGATTTAATGATTACGCACAAGGCATTGCTGAGAAGAGTTGAGGTTAAGACCATCTCTCGAGCCGCTAGACGTCTGGTTTCAAAGGTTCGACTGTACAAGGCGTTTGGTGCTTAAGCTGGTTTAGTTTTCTAGTTAACCTTAGTTGTGATGGAGCGTGAATAGAGTGAATAGCATCTTTTCAAAGTTGAGGGATTTTGTCGGCATGAACGAGCCTGTTGATTATGAATATGACTATGAAGAAGTAGATGGTGAAGAGTATCGTAATCTTTATCAAGAAGAATATCCTCAGCCTGTTCAAGAAGAAGAGCCACGCAGACGCCGCGTTCGGGAGAGAGCAATGATGTCTACAGATTCAAATATTGGTTCGTCTATTGGTTCGGTAGGTTCAACGATCAGCAATGTGATCGGAATGCCGGGTGCTGTGAACGGTATGTCGGAAGTGATGGTGATGGAGCCTCGGACATTTGAGGAGATGCCTCAAGCCATTCGCGCCCTGCGTGAGCGCAAGTCGGTAGTCCTGAACCTGACGATCATGGATCCAGATCAAGCCCAGCGCGCTGTTGACTTTGTTGCAGGTGGCACCTACGCCATCGACGGACATCAAGAGCGGATTGGCGAAAGCATTTTTCTATTCACCCCCAACTGCGTTCAGGTCAGCACTCAGTTGCTGAACGGCAACGATGCTGCTGCTCCGCAGGGTATGCCGATGCGTCGTCCTATGAACACCTCAAGCTGGACGAATGATCAGGTGCGGATGGCCTAGGGTTCTACAAGAGAGCCGACAGTTTTGTGATAACTTTATGGCGATAGGCAGAACATAGTTCCTGCTGGTTAAGCTATTCAATCACTTGCTTGGAGTCTAAGATTACTTGTCCATTCAACTTGGCATGATTGGTGGCGGGGTAATGGGGGAAGCCCTATTGTCCCGCCTTCTTGCTCAGGAGATCTACCGTCCTGAGCAGGTAATCGTCAGCGAACCGCAGGCGCAGCGGCGAGAGGTTTTGGCTGAGCGATATAAAATTTTAGTGACTCCCGACAATCAGGCGGCCAGTGAAACGCCGATCCTGCTGCTGGCGATCAAGCCTCAGCTGTTTGAAGTTGTGACGCAGCCGCTCAGTCCCCGCGTAGGTCAGCTCGTCCTGTCTATTTTGGCTGGCCTGCCGCTGCGTCGGCTGGAAGCGGCTTTTCCGGGGCAGCCCGTCGTGCGCTCTATGCCGAACACGCCCGCAACGGTCGGGGCAGGAATCACGGCCATCGCGGCGGGCAGTCAGGCGCAGCACGAGCATTTGGCGCTGGCTCGACAGATTTTTGCAGCGGTTGGCGAAGTGGTCGAGGTGCCAGAGTCATTGCTAGATGCGGTGACCGGACTCTCAGGTTCTGGCCCTGGCTATCTAGCGGTGATTGTTGAAGCAATGATCGACGGCGGCGTAGCGGTTGGCCTGCCTAGACCGATTGCTACCCAGCTCGCGGTGCAAACTCTGCGGGGTACGGCTGAACTGCTGCAAGCTCAGAATCTCCATCCAGCTCAGCTCAAAGACCAGGTGACGAGTCCGGGGGGCACGACAATTGCGGGTATTGCTCAGCTTGAACAGGCTGGCGTGCGCTCTGCGCTGATTGAAGCGATTCGAGCTGCCTGCCGTCGTTCGCAAGAGTTGGGGCAGTAGCGGCGCTCACCCGACAAGCAACTCAATTCGGGTAATCTGCATTCGAGCCGTCTGCCGACATGACTTAGAACCATCCCCTAAAACTGTGATGCAGATCAGTGCAAGATTAAAGTTTTTGTGAAATGAGCGTAGCGCCTGCGGAAAAGCGCAGGTGGCAGTGTTAGTTTGGGGAGATAGCTCACTCAATTCGCCTGATGAGCTGGCTGTTCTCGAATCAGATCTACAGAGTTTAAGTTTAAGCCTTTCTAGCGGCAGTGAGCCGATTGCAACAGGTTGCTTCATTCACCTTAGCATTCGGTAGCATTTAGCAAATTATCCTGATAGCGGGATGATTTTGTCGATCTTTCTGTAGGTTTATCTATTTAGGCGTTATCTCCGTCCTGGGAACCAATGTGTAAACTAACGTTTAGTTTGTGTGCCTAGATATGTGTATAAAAGATAGCCAAAAATCTCTTTTTTTCGTTAACTGTTGCTTTCTTTTACTTTTTTGTCAGTCTTTTTGGGCTGCAATTTTCTGTTTGTTGATAGTACGGGCGTTTATCGAGCTGCATCTGCCTATCTCTGTAATGGGTCTGCATAAGTTTAGGTCTGTCCAAGTTAGGTTTGCATAAGTTGAGTCGTTGGGTCTTCTGCCGTAGAAGGCATTCTGACTACTGTATCTCTCACAACTGTAGCCCCACAGATTGCCTGAATTACACCCACTCTATCTATATAAGCGAGCTGTTAAATCGTGAAATATCACATTGCCTTAAGCCGTCCATTTGACCTAGAGCAGTTTCACAAAAACGCTCAAGCTGGTACAAGTCCCCGACATACGATGTGGGAGTTGAGCCAGATCCTCCAAGCCACCGTCCATCAGCCGGAGCTAGAGCGCGTCAAGCCCATCGACCGACTGACTGCCAAGCTGATTAGTCAGCCTCAGCACTGGGCGCTTTCCAGGCTGCTCAGCCAACAGCTCGACTCTGACAATACGGTATTTTGTACGGGTGAAGATATTGGGATTCCGTTAGCTATCCTCAATCGATTCAACCGCAACCGCTGCAAGCTGGCTATGCAGGTGATGGAGCCGAGTCGAATTCGGGTCAAAAATACGATCCAAAACTTGGGGCTTGCCCAGTCTATCGATCTATTTTTGACCAACACGCAAGCTAAGGCCGAAACGCTCTGCCGCAAGCTGCATGTCCCCGATCGCCAGGTTTTTGTGCTGCGTGAGCAAACCGACGTGCAGTTTTTCTATCCCGGAGCGGCAGTCGAAAAATCGCGGCCAATTATCGCCTGCACAGGCTTTGAGCAGCGCGACTACAAAACATTGGCCGCAGCAACCCAAAACCTGGATCTAGACGTAAAAATCTGCGCTGTTTCCCCGAATGCCTCGAAAAAAACGCGAGTTGCCTTTCCAGATGTGATGCCCTCCAACATGACACCGCATCCGCAGGAATGGCAGCAGTTTCGGCAGCTTTACCGCAATGCGGATATCGTCGTCGTCAGCCTGCTCTACAACACCTACTCAGCCGGACTGACTTCCCTGATGGAAGCGATGGCCTGTCGCCGTCCAGTCGTGATAACGCGCACGCCCGGTTTAGCCTCGCGCCTGATCGATGCGGGCATTGTGATCGGGGTCGCTCCTGAGGACGCAGCTGGCATGCAGCAGGCTATCTTAAGGCTGCTCAACAATCCTGAGCAAGCCGAAACGCTGGCGCAGGCTGGCTACGACTTTCTGCTGAAAAATCACACCAGCGAACAGTACATGCAGGATCTGGTGGATCAGCTTCAGCAGCTTGCGGCAACTAGTGAAGTTTCGACTGCACCCGCCGCGTTTTCTCCGAACCAAGCCATTGCACCACCTTGATAGTCCAGTTCGGCGGCATACCTCACTTCTCCAAATGCTCGACGGCTGCCCAAATCCGCTCTAGCAGCGCGTAAAACGGCAGCCAGTCATCTTGCTGAGCGATCGGCTCCCAGACGGCCTCAATTTCAGGCCGGATAATGACAGTCAGCGGGTTATGCTGTCGTAGCTTCTGCGCGACCGTCGGGAGTTCTGACTCAGGCAGACTTGCCAAGACCTGCTGATAAAACTCGCGCCACGGCTCAAAGCTGGTCAAGGATTCTGGGTTTAGGGTTTCTGAGCTGGGCGGCTCAAAGCTAAACCGCACCGCCTCGCGCCAGCCCGCCTCAAACTGCAAGCGGAGCGCCTTGAAAAAATCGTGATAGCTAATCTTGCTGTTCCACAGAAATTGCAGCGTTCGCTTCAGCAATTCGTCAGCCACCTCTGCTGAGATCTGCGCTCCGCTTGCTTTAGAGCTTATTTCAGAATCAACCTCAAAGCCCAGCTTGCGGAGCATTTGCTGCCGATAGAATCGCTGATAATGCTCCTCAAATACGTCCAACGCCTGATCCATTGCGAACGGATCAAGCAGCGCCTTCAGCGGAGCCTGGAGCTTTTGCAGATTCCAGAAGCAGGCGGCGGGCTGATTGGCATAGCAGTAGCGCCCGCCATAGTCGAAGTAAGCGGCGGTAAACTGCGGGTCGAGTGTTGTGATGAAGGCAAAGGGGCCATAGTCGAAGCTCTCGCCCGTAATCGACATATTGTCGGTGTTGATTACCGCATGACAGAAGCCCGCTGTCATCCACTGTGCTGCCAGCTCTGCGACTCGCGCCACCAGCTCGCTGTAGAACCGCAAATAAGCATCTGCTTGCTGGAGCAGATGCGGATAGTAAATCTGGATGACGTGATCCAGCAGCTTCTGGATCAAATCTTTGCGTCCCAAGTAATGCAGCCGCTCAAACGTGCCAAACCGAATATGCGAGCGTGACCAGCGTACCATCACCGAGGATCGCGTTGGAGAAGGCTCATCGCCTCGCCAGAGCTGTTCGCCCGTTTCAATTAAGCTGATGCAGCGCGAGGTTTTCACGCCGAGCTGATGCAGCATCTCTGCGGCCAGCACTTCGCGGATGCCGCCCTTGAGCGTCAGTCTGCCGTCGGCGGTGCGCGAGTAGGGCGTGCCGCCAGAGCCTTTGGTGCCAAAGTCGTAGAGTTCGCCGTCTTGCCCTCGGATCTGCCCTGCCAAAAAGCCGCGTCCGTCGCCCAGATTGGGGTTATATTCGCCAAACTGATAGCCGTGGTAGGCCATTGCTAGGGGCGGCAGCGGCAGCTCAAATCGCCCGAAGGCTGCAATAAAATCCTCGTCGCTCACCTGCTTTGGCTCTAGCCCAAGCTGCGGCAGCAGGCGGTCATTACGGAACCGGAGGCTATGCTGCGGAAATTCGGCGGCGGCAACAACGCTGTAATATTCTTCACCCAACTGCTCGAAAGCGGGTTCGTAGGGCAGGCCAAAAAAACAGTTTGACATGTAGCCAGCGGAGAGTTCCCTTCAAGTTTACAGATTAGTGCTGATTTTGAGCAAAGCCCAAATCAGCACTAAAAAAGGGAGAGCCATTTGCGAACTCTCCCAACCATCAGGGTGCATCTACGTAACACATTATGCCATTAATCTACTGGAGGGTGTCACCCCCCAGACTCGATTTGTCAGTAAATTTATTGTAAAGATTCAAGAAGCGAGGTCTGCATTATAACTCAGTATCTTGATAGCACGGCAAGTCAGCTTTGCTGGAACTTTGGCCTTCGCTACAATACGGATCGCGCCCCACTGTTCTTTGATCCCATAATTAAGTACCATGTATCTGACCTGGTTCGACAACAACTCCTGGCTGATCGAAATGGCCGACCAGCGAATATTACTCGATCCTTGGCTGATCGGATCGCTGGTGTTCAACAATTTGCCCTGGTTAATTAAAGGCGAACATCAGCAGCCCCGCCCGATTCCTCCAGATATTGATCTGCTGTTGCTGTCTCAGGGGCTAGAAGATCATGCCCATCCCGAAACGCTCAGAGCGCTCGATCACAATCTGCCGGTTGTCGGCTCGCCCAATGCCGCTAGGGTCGTGACAGGTTTGGGCTACAGCCAGGTGACGGCGTTGGCACATGGAGAGTGCTACAGGCTGCATGATCGCTTGCAGATTCAGGCTGTACCGGGTTCGCCGATTGGGCCACTGCTGGTTGAAAATGGCTATCTGCTGAAAGATCTAGCGACTGGTGTTCAGCTCTACTACGAGCCGCACGGCAACCATTCGCCGGATCTCAAAGCTAGCGCCCCGGTTGATGTCATAATTGCGCCTGTGGTGGATTTAGCGATTCCGCTGCTGGGAGCGCTCGTCAAAGGCCGCACCAGCGCTCCCGAAGTCGTGCAGTGGCTCCAGCCCAAGGTGATGCTGCCTTCAGCGGCAGGCGGCGACGTAGCGTTTAGCGGCCTGCTAGTTTCGGTATTGCAGTCCCAGGGCAGTCCAGAAGAGCTACGCCAAACCCTGGCTCAACGGCAGCTCACCACCCAGCTGCTCACGCCCCGCCCTGGGGTTCGCCTCGATCTTCAGCCGATTTTGGCAGGTGGTTGAGCAACGCTGCCTCGGCGAACCCGATGACGAACCGGACTACGGTTTTCTAGATCAGACCTGAAGCGGTAAACTGTGCTTCTCTTAGCTGACAGATTATCGAGTTGCTGCTTAGACTATAGAGCAATCATAAAAGCAATCATAAAGTTCCAGACTGAAGCTTTGAGACTCTTTAAGGCTCAGCTCTGGCCCTAGTTCCGGCATCATTTCAGCTCCCGTCGATTGTCTTGTTCCCCAATTTAGCATTCGTTTTTTTACCCGCATGAACTCCCCTGAACCGGATCAAGCGCTGCGTTGCAAATCTCGCGAATTTAATCTCTCACTGCGGCATCAGGCTCCAGAGAGAGGCTATGCGCCGAGATATTTGTCCGGTGAGACAGGCAAGCAGACTGTGGGCAGACAGGCCGGGGGCAAACAGGCTGTGGACAAACAGACTGTGGACAAACCTGGGGGTAGACAGACTGCGGGCGAGACAACTGAGACTGAGCTGCGGCATCAGCTAGAGCGAGAGCGGCTGATTAACAGAATTGCAATCCAGGTCTTTCAATCGGCTGATCTGGTGTTTATGCTCAGCATCGCGGTGGCTGAGATCCGGCAGTTTTTGCGAGCCGATCAGGTTTTAGTCGAGCGCTGCTACCCAGACGGCAGTGTGATTGCAGTTGCCGAAGCTGCCCACCACTGCTCCAATCTAGGACTAGAGCTGCGCCAGCTGTGGAATGCCTCCCGCCTCAGCCTGTACCGGCAGGGACGCAACGAAGTCTCTCGCAGCCTGGATCAGCCGCTGCGGGCTGGCCATAAGCAGCTTTCGGCTCAGGCCAGGATGGCTGTGCCGATTATGCGAGACGAGCAGCTTTGGGGCGTGCTCTCAGTGCATCAAGACAGCCTGCGTCAGTGGCAGCCCGACGAAATCAACCTGCTCGAACAGCTGACCCCGCAACTGGCCATTGCGATCCACAACTCCGAGCTGCACCGTGAAATCCAGCATCTCAACGATCACCTAGAGAGCGAGGTGCAAGCGCGCACGACGCAGCTTCAGCAGGCCTATGAGTTTGAGGCATCCCTAAAGCGGATCACCGACCGGGTGCGCGACAGCCTAGATGTGGATCTAATCTTGCAGGCCGCGATTCGTGAGCTGGCGATTGTGATGAAGGTGCGGGGCTGCAACGCCTCACTCTATGACCTAGAGCAGGGCACCTCCACCACCTGCTATGAGTACACTGACTTCCTCTCGCCCTACCAGGGCCGGGTCGCCAAGTTTTCTACGACGCAGGAGCTGTACAGCCAGCTTTTGAAGGGGGAATGCTTTCAGTTCTGCTCGCTCAGTCCCAACCCAGAGCGCGGCATGGTTTCGGCACTGGCCTGCCCGATTTTGGACGATCAGGGCGTGATCGGCGATCTTTGGGTGCTGCACCACAAGGATCATGCCTTTAGCGACCAGGATATCCGGCTGGTGAAGCAGGTGGCCAACCAATGCTCGATTGCGATTCGCCAAGCCCGTCTCTATGCTGAGGTGCAGGCTGAGGTGGCGGTGCTGGAGCATCTCAACCAGCTCAAGGATGATTTTTTGAGTACGGTGTCGCATGAGCTACGCACGCCGCTCTCAAATATCAAAATGGCGATTCATATGCTGAAAACCGCCCCCAGCCCCGAACGCCAGCAGCGCTATCTGGAGATTTTGGAGGCTGAATGCAGCCGCGAGACTGAGCTAATCAACGACCTGCTTGACCTACAGCGCTTAGAAAACGACTCCTATCGGATCTCGCCGGAGCCAATTCGGCTTCAGGACTGGATTCCCAGCATTATGGCTCCATTTACCTCACGAGCGCAGAGTCGGCAGCAGCACCTCAGCATTGAAATTCCGCCGGAAACGCCTGCCGTTAGCTCAGACCGCAAGAGCCTAGAGCGCATCTTGGCCGAGCTTTTAAACAACGCCTGCAAATACACCTCGCCAGATGGAGCGATTCGGCTAGAGGTCGGCTACAGCCCCGATGCTGACCCGCGTCAGTTCAAGCTAAATCTGGCGCAAGAGCGTCTGCCCGTCACGACGTTCAAAATTAGCAACCAAGCTGAAATCCCGGCCAGCGAAATTCCGCGCATGTTTGAGAAGTTTTACCGCATCCCCAAGAGCGACCCTTGGCAGCAGGGCGGCACGGGACTGGGGCTAGCGCTGATCAAAAAGCTCGTCGAGACGCTGCACGGCTGGATTGAAGCCGATAGTCAGGCGGGCTGGACGGTGCTGACGGTGCATTTGCCGACTCTAGAGCGCAGCTCTGAAAACATCTAGAAGCGCAGCTCTGAAAATATCTAGAGCGCAGCGAATGCCAAGGGCGACTCGGCCAGCTCGTTCAGCGCATAGCTCAGGTCGTGGGTGAGCTGCTTGGCGGCTTGCTTGACGGGCTGCTGCTGGCTATAGTCAGCAACCTGCAAGGGCTGGCCAATCTGAACGGTGGCCTCACAACCCCAAGTCGGCGCTGCTTGGCTGTAGCTGAGATAAATTGGCACAATCTGCACGTTTAGATCTGGCTGGTTGGTTTCGGCTTGCAGCGCCAGTCTGGCTAATCCCGGCTTCAGCGGATGCACCTGCCCGTCTTTGAAAATGCCGCCTTCTGGAAAAATCACCAGCATTTCGCGGTTTTGCAGCACCTCCAGCCCGTGACGCAGGCTGGCAATGGCGGGCTGACGCGGGTTGACCGCAAAGCCGCCCAAGCGCCGGATGAACCAGCCCTGAAGCCCCTTGACTTCATCAACCGTCACCATAAAGTGAATGTCGCGTCCGGTGGCAAAGCGGCCTGCGGCATAGGGCACCAGCAGCGCATCCCAGCGCGAGCGATGCGTGGGAGACAGAATTACGGCTCCGGAGCGCGGCAGATTTTCCTGACCAGTGACCCGCAGCCGAAAATAGGCGGGCAGCAGCCAGTAGCCCAGCGCATAGGCCAAGGGCGTGAGCCAGGGAGAGCAGCGAGACTGAATGGAAGGGGCGGAAGGTGAGGAGTTTAGGCGCATCAAAACCATCGACAAGGCTGAGGGTACAACGCTCAGAATTTTGAGCAAGACAATAATCTGTCTCAATTTACCTTAGACGGCTTTTTTCAACCTGCTCACAGCGTTGGGACAGTTCTTTTGGCTGTCTGCTGGCTCCACTCAGGCCGCTACTCAGGCCGCTACTCAGGCCGCTGCGTTAAATAGCTCAAAAGCCTGCCGAGCGAACAGCCGCAGCTTCTCCTGTACGGCGACCGCTGGCTCCACCTGCCCCCGAAACTGCCAGTTTTCAATGGTGGAAAGCCGCCACTGCTCGCCTGAATGTGTAAAGCCAGCTGCCTCTAAGCCAATCACTCGGCGCGTTTCAGTGACCGGATCGTCATAGAACCGGATCTGCACTAGCACGCTGCGGCTCTGCAACGATCGGCTCCATCCCGGCAGGTGGAAGGCGATATCGATGGAGTCAGGGTCGAGCAGATTGCGAGTGTCCCGGTCGTTTGACCAAGGTTTCAGGTCGGCTTTGGCATCTGGAAAGTGAGACTTAAACAGATTCACCAGCGCCGCAATTTTGGTGGCTACCGACAGACCAATTGCCTGTTCTGCTGCATTCACGCGGTTCCGCTCCTAATGACTCACTTTGAATCTAACCACGAATCTAATCACGAATTGTAAAGCGAGCAGTAGAGGATGATACCGTTTTGTACCCACTGCTCCAGTTTAGATCTTTAGATAGTTTTAAGTTCACAAGCCGCATTTATTTCGCTAGGCTTGAGAGTATATTGATCCAAACCTGCTAGATTTCCCCTTTTGCACGAGTCTTTACCTTACGCCCCACTGGGTATTGACCACTGTTTGAGCAGTTTACGAAACGTATCTTTTCCATTCCTTATTTGATATTAGGAGTCAAATTTATGATTACAACTGGCATTTCAGGCAGCACGGTTGAGGTCGATGTCGATCGCTCATCGGCTTTTGTGCTTTGGTTTAATCAGGTCGGCATTGCGGACGTGCACCTAGTCGGCGGTAAGAATGCTTCGCTGGGTGAGATGATTCAGCAGCTTTTGCCCAAAGGGGTGAACGTGCCGACTGGCTTTGCGGTCACGGCTCATGCCTTTCGCTACTTTATCCAGCAGGCAGGGCTGGAAAAGCGGCTGCGGCGCTTGTTCGCCAGTCTAGATGTCAACGATATGGACAGTCTGCGCCAGTGTGGTCAGCAGGCGCGGACGCTGATTTTAGACGAGCCGTTTCCCCCAGAGCTGGAATCTGAAATCATCGAAGCCTACGTGCAGCTTAGCCAGTATTACGGTGTCAGCCTGGAGCTAGGCGGGGACTTGGAAGTGGGACAGTCTCACAGCCGCAGCAATCACCGGGGCGTGGATGTGGCCGTGCGCTCCAGCGCCACTGCCGAAGATCTGCCGGATGCCAGCTTTGCCGGACAGCAGGAGTCTTATCTGAACGTGCAGGGCATCCAGGGCGTTTTGGCCTCCTGCCACATGTGCTTTGCCTCGCTGTTCACCGACCGGGCGATTTCCTACCGGACGCTCAAAAACTTTGACCATTTTGACGTAGCGCTGTCGGTGGGTGTGCAGAAAATGGTGCGATCTGACTTGGCGACATCGGGCGTGATGTTTTCAATTGATACCGAAAGCGGCTTCAAAAACGCGGCGCTGATTACGGCAGCCTACGGCCTCGGCGAAAACGTGGTGCAGGGCATGGTCAACCCGGATGAATATGTCGTGTTCAAACCCACTCTCAAGCAGGGCTTCCGCCCGATTCTTGACAAGCGGCTGGGCAACAAAAAGATCAAAATGATCTACGACATTGGCGGCGGTAAGGCCACGATCAATATTCCGGTTTCCAAGTTTGATCAGGCTCAGTATGCGCTGGAGGAAACCGAGATTTTGCAGCTAGCTGAATGGGTCTGCACGATTGAAGATCACTATTCGGCGGTGCGCGGTCTCTACACGCCGATGGATATTGAATGGGCGAAAGATGGCCAGACGGGCGAGCTGTTTATTGTGCAGGCGCGGCCTGAAACCGTGCATTCGCAGAAGTCTAGCAATGTCCTCAAAACCTATCAGCTCAAGTCTGAAACTAAACTAGAGCCGTTGCTCACCGGGCGAGCCGTGGGCGAAATGATTGGCCAGGGCAAGGTGCGGGTGATTCTGGACGTGCGGAAGCTGGAGGAATTTCAGGACGGCGAAGTGCTGGTGACTGGACGCACCGACCCAGACTGGGAGCCGATTATGAAAAAAGCTAGCGCCGTGATTACCAATCAGGGTGGACGCACCTGCCATGCGGCGATCATTGCCCGTGAGCTAGGGCTACCCGCGATTGTCGGCTGCGACAACGCTACTGAAACGCTGCATGACGAGCAGGAAGTGACGGTTTCTTGCGCTGAAGGCGAGGCAGGACAGGTTTACAGCGGTCTTGTGCCGTTTGAAATTAGTGAGGTACAGCTCAACGAACTGCCCAAAACCCGCACCAAAGTGCTGATGAACGTCGGCAATCCGCAGGAAGCCTTCCGGCTCTCGATGCTGCCCAGCGACGGCGTTGGGCTGGCGCGCACCGAGTTCATCATTGCCAATCACATTAAGGTGCATCCGCTGGCGCTGCTTAACTTTGACCAGCTCAAAGACAAGGCCGCCAAGTGGGAAATCAGCCAGCTCACGGCGCTCTACGACGACCGCGCCGAATATTTTGTGGACAAGCTGGCTTCTGGGATTGGGATGCTAGCGGCAGCTTTCTACCCAAAGCCGGTCGTGGTGCGGATGTCGGATCTCAAGAGCAACGAATATGCGAACCTGATTGGCGGTCAGGAATTTGAGCCAGCTGAAGAAAACCCGATGCTGGGCTGGCGGGGAGCCTCGCGCTACTACGACCCGAAATATCGCGAGGCGTTTGGCCTGGAGTGCCGCGCCTTTAAGCGAGTCCGGGACGAGATGGGTCTGACCAACGTGATTCCGATGATTCCGTTCTGCCGCACCCCGGAGGAGGGCGTGAAAGTCCAGGCTGAAATGGCGCAGCACGGCCTGAAGCGCGGCCAAAACGGGCTGCAAATCTACGTGATGTGCGAGCTGCCCAGCAACGTGATTTTGGCCGACGAGTTCAGCGAGATTTTTGATGGCTTCTCGATTGGCTCAAATGACTTGACGCAGCTAACGCTGGGACTCGATCGCGATTCGGCGCTGGTGTCGCATCTGTTTGATGAACGCAACGCGGCGGTGAAGGTGATGGTGCAGCGGGTGATTGAAAAGGCTAAAGCCAAAGGCCGTAAGGTGGGCATCTGCGGTCAGGCTCCCAGCGACTACCCGGAGTTTGCCGCTTTCCTGGTGAATCTGGGAATTGACTCGATTAGCCTCAACCCAGACTCGGTGCTGAAAACGCTGCTGACGATTGCCAAAACGGAAGCGGGCGAGCGCTGATAGCGTTAACGCGGTCTGTTGCTAAAAGGGGGATGAGTAGCGATGATCTGGCTACCGTCCCCCAAGTTTTGGGGCGATTGCTGGAGCTGTCTGTCGGCTTAAACAATTAGTTCAAAGCAGTGAATATGGGGCTGAATCTGGCAGGTGATCAGCAGGCTATTTTGAATTGGTGCTCGTGGCTTCGTTTTAGAACTTGCGGCTCTGATTTGGGTTGAGCCGAGCTTGTCTTGGCGCTGCTGGAGTGGGGGATGACTCCATTTCAAACAGAATCGCTAGCTCGATCTGAGGCTGAATTTGCTTCAGCACTCTGGCATAGTCTTCGGCATTATTGCGTTTGCGGAAGCGTTCTAGCAAAATTCGCTGGAAATTGGGCAGCAGACGATAGACCACCCAAGGCGAGAGTTGGTCAGAGTAAGGCATAATTTTGTGGGACGGATAAAGAAAACTGTGGTTAGGAAAAGTCCTGAATCTGGATCAACAGCCAGGACTTTGAGCAATTTCTACGTTTCTACTAGAAATCAGTTTTTAGGAATTTCATCTAAATGTCAATAGATTTCTAGAAATTAAATTCTAGTATGGGAGATTCTGAACTCAAAAGATTGAGAGAAGCCACCGGACTGTCGCAAGAGGCGTTAGCGCGACTCATTGGCGTTACGTCTAAAACGGTGAGCAACTGGGAGCGCGGCACAAATCCTGCTAGCTTGACCGTTCCGCAGATGAAGGCGCTTTGTCAGGCGCTGGGCGTGACGCTGGACGAGTTGCCTGACTGGTTTGGCCCAACTCCAGAATCTGAGTAGGGGAAGGTTTGAGAGGTCGGATTTAGCCTGTTTTAAGAAGACTACTCAAGCGAACCAGAAACTGAGTCAAATGATGTACAACTAAAAAATATTCTTAGCAGGTCGGCAAACTAAGATGGCCAATACTCGTCGGCAGATTGCAGCACATCTCGCAGGCTTCCAGGATTTGCAGGCGTTGAAGCTAGCAGTTTGGGAGTGGGTGAATAGCTCAGATGGTAGCCTGACTGCTTTTGCGAAGGTTCTGGCGATTCATCGCGACCAGCCCGAACTCACTGAGGCGGAGTGGCAGCAGCTTCAACAGCAGGGGTTAGCATTCGACAGTGATTCAGCTAGCCGAGCGGAGGATATGCAGCGGTTGCAGCGATATCAGGAGACGGGCGAAAGCATTCCGCATGATCAGGTTGCGGCTTGGTTGTCTAGCATTGGGCGCTAGGAAAACCAGAGCACCACGGCTATGATGGACTTGTCATCTGTATCCTGCTGATAGCATGGGTGATGCGAGCGCTGAGTTTCGGGCTTATCTAGAAGCAATTTGCGGCGATCGGTCGTTTCAAGCGCGTCGCCAGAGTTACGTGCCTACCGATCTACTCGATCGACAGCGGCAGACAAATCGTCAGCCCTTTGAACAGCCGGATTTTTTTGCGGAGTTTGCAGCGTTTGATCTGGATTTGAATGTCCAGACGGCACGGGAAGAGAAGGCGAAACCAGGGGGCGGGGAGCCGGAGAAAGCTGAGAAAGTTGAACGCTTGCCTGTGCTGGAAGGCATTCGCAAATATGCGGCGGAGCATGTGCTGCTAGTGGGGCGACCGGGTTCGGGAAAATCGACGGCGTTGGAACGGTTGCTGTTGCAGGAAGCAGAACTGGCGCTGGAGAATCCACAGGCTCCGATTCCGGTATTGCTGAAGCTGCGAGATGGGAGCACATCGGTGTTGGATTTGCTGCGGCTCAGTTTAGTGAATCATGATCCGAGTTTGGCAACGATTGATCTGGCTGTGATGCTTGCAGAGGGCAGATTTTTGCTGCTGTGGGATGGCGTGAATGAGTTGCCGAATGATGGGGCACTCAAGGAGCTAACGGAATTACGCCAGCGCTATCGCCAGACACCGATGATCTTCACGACGCGAACGCTGAGCATGGGCAGCGATTTGGGGATTGAGAAAAAGCTGGAGATGCAGCCGCTGAGCGAACCGCAGATGCGGCAGTTTACCTGCACCTATTTGGGCAATGAGAAGGGCAATCGGCTGATTGGGAAGTTGGGGCAGCGGCTGCGCGAGTTTGGTGAAACGCCGTTGCTGCTGTGGATGCTTTGCGGAGTGTATGCCAAAGCAGGGAAAATTCCTCAGAATTTAGGGGAAGTATTTCGGAAGTTTGCTGAAATTTATGACGACAAGAAGGAATTTGATCAAAAAGTGCGCTCATTGCAGTCTCGGTTTTTGCAAGCGCTGGCCTTTGCAATGATGCCACAGGGCGATCCGAAGGGTTTACGGCTGAGTATCCGCAAATTAGAAGCCGAGGATCTGTTTGCCAAACTGCTGGAGAAGGAAACCGATCCGTTGACTCGTGCGATCGGCTATCTGAATGATTTGCTGCGGCATCATTTGTTGCAGCCCAAAAACCACAGCGAAATCGAGTTTCGTCATCAGCTATTCCAAGAATATTTTGCGGCTGAATATCTGCTGCGACAGCTCGATAAACTGGATGACCTAACGCTGAAAAAGCTCTATCTCAATCCGCTCGACTGGACAGAATCGCTGTCGTTGATGTTGGGGATATTGGATAACGAACAGCAGGTGTTGCATGTGGTGCAACTGGCACTGGAGGTGGATTTGAAACTGGGGGCAAGACTAGCAGGAGAAGTGAAGCCGCGGTTTCAGCAAGCAACCGTTGAGCAAGTGATTTGCTTGGATGTTCCAGAATGGCTCAGGGTTGAGTTGTTAGGTAGAACTCGTTCTAACGTTGCAGTGGTTTATCTGAAGCAGATTTTGGTAGATTTAACTTCTGATTCTCATTCTGATGTCATTAGAGCATTAGCAAAGATGACGTGTAGTCCCGCAATGGACATACTGACATCTTTGCTATCCCATCAAGATATTATGCTTCGCAACGAGGTAATTCATGCATTAGGACAAAATGGCACTGAGCAAGCAGTCAATGGCTTGCTTCAGGCGCTTGCCGATCCAGTGAACTTTATTCGGGCAAATTCACTTAAATGGCTGCACAAAGTCGATACTGAGCTAGCAATCAGAGCACTAAATCAAGCACTAAATGACTCTGACTATTTGGTTAGAGAGACAGCTAGCTTACTACTGAATCGGCAGACGAAGCAACTCTCTTATACTCAAGATATGATTAAAGGCTCAGAGAAAGTTATGCCTCATAAAACAGTGAGCCAACTGTTTCAGGATGTAGAGAGTCAAGATTGGTTTATTCGAGGTAATGCAGTTAAAGCCCTAGGAGAAATTGAACTTACTGATCAGATGAGCGCAACATTTCTGAACAATTTGATAGAGGCGACAGATTTTGTACGCAACGCAGCAGCTGAAGCTCTAAGCAAAATTGCTAATCCTCAACTGCTGTCTCAACTCTGGCAATTCTGTCGATCAGACATCCGCGAAGCCTTAGATGTGATCTCTGCTATTCAAGAGCGCTGTCGGTTCTACAACTACGAGATCGAGCAGATGGCTTTACCGGCTGGTTCTGCAACCGATCGTGCTGGTTCTGTGATCAATATCTACGGCGGAGACTTTCAGGATTTCGTTGCTAGGGATAAAAGTGTGAAAGTCAAAGGTGATTATATTGAGAATCAGTAAAATCGGAGCAACCCACTATCAAGCTAATCCTGTGACCAGAACATCGCAAATCTGTCGATCGAGTAAACTGAGAGAGCCGGGTCAAAGCAGGAGTCGTAGAACATGACGCTTACCGAGTTACTGCCCTCAATTCAACAACTCTCTGCTTCAGAGAAACTTAAGCTAATTCGGATTTTGGCTGAGGATTTGGAGACTCGTGCCGATGTTTCGCCACTAGAGCCATTCAAAACCTACGACTTGCCAACTCCCTACAACTCGTTTGGGGCAGGTCAGAGTTTGATGCAGGCTTTGCCACAGGAAGAATCAACCCAGCCCAGCGCCAATCAGAGCGGCTCTGCCTTCTTGCTCTCTATTGCAGGTCTAGGCTCCTCTCAAGAACAAGATGTTTCAGAACGAGACGAAGAGATTTTACGAACAGAGGTTGATCCCATTCGAGGCTGGCACCATAGCTCTGACCATCCAGCATGACTGCTATTTTAGACACCAGTTTTCTGTTCGCACTCACAGCTCAAAACGACCGTAATCATGCTTCTGTGCTAGCTGTTGCCCAAACCTTGAATGAACCACTGGTGCTGCCTACAGTCGTCCTCCCCGAAATTTGCTACCTACTCACATCTCGGTTAGGACATAGGGCAATGCGTCAGTTCATCGCCAGCCTAACAATCAGTACAACTCAGCTTGAGCCACTTTCAGCAGTAGATCTAGTCCGCTCACGCGAAATTCTATAGCAGTATGCAGACAGTCAACTTGACTTCACAGATACAGCGATCATTGCGATTGCAGAACGAAGGGGTATCACTCGCATTCTTACGCTCGATCGCCGCGATTTCAGCCTGATTCGTCCCAAGCACTGCAATTATTTTGAGCTACTTCCCTAAACTTTAAAACTAAAGGCTTCCACCCATGACCCAAGACTCCAGACCCAACATCAATATCTCCGGCGGCAACTTCAAAGATTTCGTGGCAGGCAATAAGCAAACTAAAGTTGAAGGAGACTACATCGAAACTCAAAACAACTATAGTCTTTCCGCTGAAGACCAAGCCGCGATCGACGAACTCAAACAGGTGATTCAAGATTTGCAAACTAAATATCCAACAGCCGAACCCGCGCAACAATCAACGATCATCGAAGCTGAGTTTGAGGAGATCAAACAGAAACAGGAATGGCGCTGGAAGAATCTACTCAATGCCAAGCGATTGCTGAACGGCGGAAAAGTCGCACTGACGAAGGGAGGCGAGCATCTATTTGAAGAGAATCTCTGGGGCAAAATGCTGATTGGCTTGCTCGAAGGCGTCTCCGAAGGCGGTGAGCAGTGAAAAGTGAAATCGATTATTACAGTAAAGCTAACTCTCCAGGAATATCATGATGAAGACGATCGAAACTATTGTTACGATTGCAGACACTAAAGAACTCAGAATTCAGCTACCCGAAGACTGACCCCTTGGAATATCCACCGCTTTTTCACAGACTATTTAGGACTGCTACAGCTGGCTAGGTTGAGCGCAGCCGAACAGTTTTTGAGACGGCTGGACAACCTGACAAGTACCAGCGTTGGGGTAGCTCTACGCCTTGCGTCAGGCCGATTCTGGTAGTTTGCACGAGGGCTATCTTGTATGGCTCCTCGGCGCGGCGCGGCTCTAGCCACAGCGGTTCTCCGGGCTGGAGTAACGTCCCGTTTAAGCTCAGATCGATCTGGAGGGCAAGGCAGAGTTTGCTAGGGCCCGCAGCAATTCGATTCGGCTTAGCGGCTCGCGCTGCGTCAATCCAGTCGGGAATGCTCTCAAGCTGAAGTGCCCGGATCAGCACTGAACTGGCTGTGTTTTCCTGGTCAGTGACAATATTCAGGCAGTGATAGCTACCATAGATTCGATAGATATAGGCGTGACCTGCTGCCCCAAAGATCACCTGATTGCGGGCAGTCCGCCGCCGATAGGCATGCATAGCCGGATCGTTTGGAGTGTAAGCTTCTGTCTCGACAATCAATCCGCGCAGAATTGTTTGATCTGGGAGCTGACGCACCAGCAAACAGCCAATCAACTCAGGCGCAACCTCTGTAGATGGACGACTCAGCCATTCGGCATCAAGATAGGCTGTTGGCATGTTTGTCAGTTCAGGCTGGCAGTTCAGTATCCAGTTCAGTATAAAAACATCAGATTATGAAGCGGCTGAAATCGTCTAGGCTGGAGGAAATTTTACCCCACTTTTATCCCTCTAGGCATGAGGGTACTTTTAAGGATTTTGCGATCGTTTTTCAAATACCCTTGCAAAATTTAACTTTGACCGCTAACCGAAAACAGCCAAGCTGGCTAACGGTCGCGCTCACCGGACGCCGACAACCTTTGAACCTCCAACCGACCATCTTACGGCGTTCCGGTGCAGCGACTTTTATACAGCGAATTCACGAATGAACCAGGAAAAATAACATTTATTTTTCTATTTTGACATCAATCGTTTCATAGTTTCTGAGAGCCAAGTCTAGAGGATAATCACCAGTTTCTAGTCGTGCCTTTACTTCTATTTCACCATCAATAGATACGCTTGCATCTGGCTTCCTGTATTTAACTTTTGCACACTCAAAATGGACAACAGATTCCAACAGTGAAAGAAGGTATTCTTTTAATTTCTTCAGATCAAAGTCATCAATTATAATTACGTGACCACTTTTTAACTCAATTTCAATTTGATCGTATGTCCCCTTGAATTTTGTTCCAGGGTAATCAGAAATTTCTTTTCCAGTTAGTTGAGTGTAGCGCTTGGCTAGCTGACTGTTGCCATAAAGGGTTCCTATTGCCTTTGCTCTGAACTCGACAGACTGAATATCAGCGATATCGATGATGTGAGTATTGTTGAGATTGATAAACTTGCCCATATTACTTCACTACAGACTAACAACAAATCTTTGTCCGAGAATACCTAATCCTATCAACAATAAATGCCGACCACACCTTTAGAAAATGACCCGCTAGTAGAAGCTGTATAACTATTGCGATCACCGGATTCAAACAACTCTACTACTGGCTATTATGCTCTAAAGTTCCGGTGCATCGCACTTGTTAGCTAGTTTTGCAATAAGATTCAAGAGCGACATAGCTTAACCTATCCCTTGCTCGAAATAGTACTCTTGCAAGAGTCTTTCCAGTGCTGGCAATAAGTCGCTGAGATTCTCAGGCGATTGAAAAACAAGATTAATTTTTACCGTTCCCTCTGGATTAGGAAACTCATTGAAAAATCTTGCAATTTCGTCCGGTATACGGTTCATCTCAGATTGAGGATTCTTTGTCCATCCCATCATAATTTGCTTTATGAAGTCAAATCCATCAGGCAATTTTGTAAAGCGCAGATCTATTTCCCAATCAAGAAGCCAGTTACAACCCTCTGCAATTTTGTTAGTTGCACGTAGAATTTCAAGTGCGTTTCCTGGCTTACCTGGCTCTCCATAAGCTGATGGTAATTCTTCATTTGTGGCTAGTGACAATAATTCTATCAATGCTGATAAATCGTCTAGTTTTCCTAGAATCCAAACATGACATTCTTTTTTATTAATAATTGACTTTACTGGTCTAAAAATGAGACCTCTTTCTAAATCTCTTAAGTCTCTTTTTATTCCGCTGAGTTTATGCCTTAATAATTCAACTGTAAGCAAATATTCCCAGTAAAGAGGTTGATCAATTGCAATCTGCAACGCAGCACCACCTTCGCGCTCAAATGCTTTGAGGCTTTTCTCGCGAATTTCTCTTTGCCATCCTGAACTAATAACTTGACGCTCTATTGTTGCTTCATGCGTTCTTTTCCATTCATATAAAACTTCAACAGTATATTTTATTTCATCAGAGTCAATTAGTTTGGCACATGTCCTACACAACCAAATACCATTGGTAATGTTGCTTCTCTCAGCAGATATCATCGTTGGATCAAAGCGCTTTGATCCAGGGCGCGCACCTCTTATATGTGCAGCTTCTCCTACGTCAACAGCTTTATCCTTTGCAGAATGCGGTCCAGTTGTAGTTTTATTGCAATAAGGATTTGAACAACTTTGCCCTGCACGCTTTGCAAGTGTCTCTCTCGTTCGTTTTGTAAACTCGTTTGGATCAACAGCCACTTCTTACCCAAGACTCATGCTAAAAGGAAATACCTTATTTTATCTATGTTTATAAACCTTAACTGACAATTTAACAACCATTGCCTACCTCAGGCTAGCTAACTATTAATGGACTGAAAGTTTCCGCATAAGATCCCGCAGTAGCTTCCCGCAGTAGCTGGATAGGCAGAATGAGTCAGCATAACACTCCAAATCCAACACTTAGGTAGAACCTTTCCACATAATACGTTTCCTTACCCCGTTAGGCAGAAGCTTTCCGCATATCTTCGTAATATCTTCGCAGTTGCACAAAGGCAAAGGGCAGTTACTCTCTGCCTGCACGATGCCTCAACTGCCCGCCTGCTCAGCCCAATCTTACCAAACGTAAAAATTCTCTCATCCCTACTTGTGCAAAGCCGAGTTTCAGCTTATGATTTTTCAACTGATTGCGTAGAGCAGTCAGGACACGCAAAAGCTTAAGGCGTCGCTGACTAGAAGTGCTTGGTACCACGACTAGCCAGCTAACCCGACTTCCCGCTATCCACGGGAGGCAAGGCTGAGTCGATTTTACATCGCGCTCGCTTCGTTCACGCATGTGGTCAGGTGACTCAACGCCTTAGGCTTTCAAACCCATAACCAAAAATACAAGGAAAATAACATGTCTACAGAGTTCAACGAACGTCTGAGCGAGCCGTATGACGAGCGAGCGCAGATTTGGATCGTCGGAACCCGCGAACAAGTCAACCACATCATCAGCGAGATGTTTGTGCGGCAAATGGTCACCGACCGCAGCCAGTTTTCGCCGCTGATGCCAGCACCCTTTGGTGAGGGCAAATACATGAGCCTACTGATCCGGTAGTCCTTACACTCACCCTGCCTGTCGCATAATCTGGAGATATCTGATTGGCGGCAGGGCAGATGGATCAGCATTTAGGCTGCGTTGGTGACGATAAATGAGGATGATTCACTAAAAGGTCAGAGCAGCCCTGGAACAGATTGCACCCTCCACATCGAGAAACTCCCTGAAGGCTTCTACTTGGCTACATCAGACGATATTCCAGGACTCGTTGCCCAAGGCCGCACAATTGCAGAAACCCTAGAAATTGCCCGCGATATTGCCAAAAAGCTCCTAGAATCCCACCAAGAACGCCAGACCCCGATTCATTTAAACGATATCGAAGACGCATTTGACTATCCGCTGATTGTAGGAATCTAATGGGACGACTTGCCGGATTCAAATATCGCCTTGGAAAGTAACCCTTAAAGTGCCGCGCCGAGAGATCTGCGAAGACGATGGTTTTCGCGGCAAAGTCAAGGAATACACCAAAAATCCTGGTAGTGCTCCATTGCTCACCGGGGCGATTGTCTCGTTGGTTACTCTTGCAACAGCTCACGGCGTTGCTATTGATCCAGCAATTGCCACAGTAATTGTTCTTTATATTCTGAAGATTGGCCTAAATGTCTTCTGTGAGTACACTAAACCCCCAAAGTCGCAAAATCCTCCTGCATAGGGCATTCAACCTGCTCATTTTTGCCAAATTGAATGAGTAAATAGACTGCTTCAAACTGAGCAGGAGACCGATTGAGCGCAGTTCAATTAGCTCACCAGCTATGCCAATTAACTATGCCAGTTAGCTATGCCAGTTGTGTCGAAAGGTGGGAACCGCAACATTCAGGTAGCGGCTGTCTGGGGCAGTTTCTAGATCGAGCACCTGAATCACGCGATTGTAGATTGCCTCGGCCTCTTGGGGTGAGTTACCGATGCTGGTGAGGCCAAGCTTGCCAAATTCAGACAGACAGCCAATCAGATGAAACACTGTGCCAGTTTCGGTAGTGCTGTTGAAATGCAAATCGTGCCGCGCAATGATGTCCATTAGATCGCTGGGCAGCAACCCTTGATAGGTATCGTTATGCAGATTATCGGTGGCAACGTAGTATTTGGGCTGACTCTGGTAGTTATAAAACAGGCCTGTACTCAGATCATATTGGCCTTGAGTCAGCAGCTTCAAGGTCATAAACGGATGGGTGGTGCCGCCTTTACGCAGGTTGATTTCGATGGCTTGCAGATCCCAGTCGCCGTCTGCTTGGGGTACAGCAATAAAATCCAGGCCAAAGCGCTCTAAGGCTCCTTTAGCTGCCAGACTTCTGCCCACTCGCAGCCCGTACTCCTGCACTTGCAGTCGGTAGGCATCATCTGCCGGAAACCGACAGCCCAAAAACACCTGCCCGTCTGGCCCCCCCAAGATCTGATCGTGAGTCGACAGAATTTCCACCTCGCCTGTGGGCGTGATTTGCCCTTGTACGCTGGGCGAGCGCTTGTTTTCCCCTTCCACAAACGCCTCGACAATTGCTCCTAGCTCTGGAATCCGCTGGCTAAAATTTGCCCAGGTTTCGCTGTCTGACTGAAAGCTCATTCGCTCAAACTGCTGGCGCAATGCCGCAACTCGCAGACTACGCTCTGTAGCTCCCGATTTGGCTCCCGGTGCAGCTTCAGCCAGCCCCCGCAAATCGAGCAGAGCATTGCCGCCCCCCGAAAAGCCTTCGTTGAGTTTGACCACGATCCGCTGGAGCTGCGGCTGGCGCTCCCATAGATCCGCAGCAGCCTCGGCCAGCTCATCGACTGTTTTGACTAGCCGACTGCCATCTGGAAACGGCAAATCCACCTCGGCAAAAATCTGGCGACTGCCGCTTTTGGTGCCCCAGTCGAGCAGATCCGGATCAACGCCCAGCAGCGGAATGCCCAGCTGTACCGCCAGCTCACGCTCTAGCGTTGTGGAGTTGAAGCAGGTCATGTAGGCTTGATTTTGGCGCAGCGACTGCCGAATTCGCGAGACGAGCCGCGGACGGTCTAGAATTTTTTGGGTGAGCGCCTGATCTGACGTATCGTAGGTGCAGAACAGCAGCAGCCTCTCGCGGGCGTGAGAGATCGGCACGCCAGGTAAGAGCTGCAAGTAGTAGTCAATTGTGTTGGGGTGAATCGGCTGAGAGGTAATGTAGATCAGCCGAGTCTGCGGGTTGTGCAGCCGAATCAGCGAAAACAGCAACCGCTCTTCGTAGTAGTGAACGCCCTTGACCTTGCGAAGCTCTTCTTGGTCGAGGCTGAGCGAGGGCACAACCAGCACATCGCAGTCCTGATCTCGCTGATCGGTCGATTGCCACCAGTCGCGCAGCCGCTTTTGGAGCTGCTGAAATTGCTGCCGCCGCTCCGGGCAGTCTGGTGGCGCTGGCGGCGCTGTATCTGGCTGCATCAAACCCGCGCCTCCAGAGATTTCAAAAACTCAGTGTTGACCCCTGACTCGCGCATCAGGGCAATCTTACCAGTGCGAGCTACCTCACGCAGCCCGAATCGGTTTAGCACCTGCACAATCGCCACCATCTTTCCCGGATCGCCCACCACCTCCAGCGTCAGCGAGTCGTCCGCCACATCCACCACCCGCGCCCGAAAAATCTGAGCTAGCTCAATGATCTCTGAGCGATTGGAGCTAGTCGCGTTCACCTTCATCAGCATCAGCTCGCGCTCAACGCAGGGAACTTCGGTAATATCCTGCACTTTCAGCACGTTAATCAGCTTATAGAGCTGTTTAGTGACCTGCTCAATGGCGCGGTCATCTCCAGGCACCACCATCGTAATCCGGGAGATGCCGCCCTGCTCGGCTGGGCCAACTGCCAAGCTCTCGATGTTAAACCCGCGCCGCGCAAACAGTCCGGCAATCCGAGACAATACGCCTGCCTCATCTTCAACTAAAACGGAGAGAGTATGCTTCATGACTGGAAACCCAAGACAAAACCGGCTGCCCACAGCTTAGCTTCCTATCATATATCGAGTTGTGGTATCGAGCTGTGGGAACTATTAACCTTCGCTGCTGTCGTCAAACTTGGCTCGTTGGGTTTGGCTCCGTGTAAGGATTAATACATCACAAGCGCAAGGCTCTTGGGTTGGCGGATTGACTGATGCAGCGGCACAGTCAAGCTAGACCAGATTGTATGATTAGATCTTTCTATCAGATTTTTCTACATCTAGTGGAATAAAAAACCTAGAGACACTACCATTAGTCGAAATGGGAGCATCTGCATTGACCTGATTAGGTGAACTGTCTGGGTGATGGATCGGCTGAAAGAGGGTGATTATCTGGTCTGCCCGTAACTTTTCTGGCAGCGGTTGGGTATCTTTTACTGTGAGCTATTGGGTGGGATATTAGGTGTGAGCCATCAGTGAGGAACCAGCTTCAAGAATCAGGATTAGCAGAATTTTAGGGGATTGCTCCAATGCCGATTTCGGGTGGGTCTGAATTCAAAGTCAATACAACAATTGCGGATCGGCAAACCACGTCGAACACGACGGCAGCAGGATTCACGGGCAACAACAGCGAGCGACCCACCCAAGCGCTAGCCATGAATGCGAGTGGGGACATTATTGTCACCTGGTCGGGCGAGGGGGACGATGCCACAGAACCAGCGGCTTTGGGTGTCTATGCCCGTCGCTATGATGCTGCGACCCAGACCTGGGGCAGTGAATTTATTGTCAATCCGCCGTTGAGTGACCCAAGCATCCCGGACTACGAGGGGCAGCAGATTGCCTCGGCGGTGGCTCTAGACGATGCCGGAAATTTTGTGATCACCTGGTCGAGCAACGCCATCAATCAGCCGGGTGATTCTGCTAATTTTGGGGTCTACGCTCAGCGCTACAGCCCCACGGGCGCAGCTCTGGGAACTGCTTTTCAGGTCAACGCCAACCGACTTTCGCCGCAGGCCGATTCGGCAATTGCGATCGACCCGTCTGGAGTCAACGGCTTTGTCGTCACCTGGACAAGTCAAAACCAGGATGGCTCTGGGCTAGGAATCTATGCGCGTCGTTACAACCCTGATGGCACGCCTCAGGGTGCAGAGGTGCTGGTCAATACCTTCACGGCTGGCGACCAGTTTCACTCGAACGTGGCGATGTCCACAGACGGCAGCTATGTGGTGATTTGGGAGAGCGACGGTCAAATCGGTGCAGGAACAGAGATTTATGGTCAGCGCTTTAATGCGGACGGCACAAAGGCTGGCGCTGAGTTTTTAATCAACGGCAATACGGCTGGCACTCAGCGAAATGCCAGCGTCTCGATGGATGCCACGGGCAATTTTGTTGTCACCTGGACGAGCGTTCAGGGCGCGTTTGGCACGGAAGTCTATGCCCGACGCTACAGCAAGGCTGGCGTACCCCTGGGCAACGAATTTAACGTCAGCGCTCCCAACGGGTCTGGACTCGCTGGCACTCAGCAAGACTCGCAGGTGAAAGTGCTGTCAGATGGCAGCTTCATCATTACCTGGACAGGCGAGGATGCTAGCGGCACGGGAATTTACGCCAGACGCTACGGCGCAAACGGCAGTCCGCTCCCCGATACAGAAGGCGGCGTAGCCTTTGTCGTCAACCCCACCACTGCCGGAAACCAAACCTTTGCCGCAGTCGGCGCAGATGCAGCGGGCAATTTTGCGGTTGCCTGGACGGGCAGCCAAGACGGTACAGACGATGTTTACAACCGCTTCTACACCGTCACGACTTCCCCCAACACAGCGCCAACGGATATTACGCTGACCAACGCCACCACCCCGGAAAACGTGGCTCCGGGTACGGTGATTGGAACATTAGACACGACCGATGCAGAAGGCGGCAGCTTCGGCTACGAGCTAGTGGATGCGGCGGGCAATCTCGATCCAGATAGCCCTTTCGCGATTGTAGACAACGGCGGCGTATTTGAACTGCGAATCAAGGCATCTCCTGACTTTGAAACACAGTCGAGCTACCCGATCCGCATCAAGACCACAGATTCGGGTGGACTCAGTTTCACTAAGGCGTTCACGATTGCGATCACAAATCTCAACGAACCGCCGACTGATGTAGCGGTGACCCCCAGTACGGTCAATGAGAATGTACCGCTAGGAACGATAGTCGGGGCACTCTCGACGATTGATCCAGATGTTGGCGATACGTTTGGCTATGCGCTGATTGCCAGTCCGCTTGGCCCCGACAACGCCGCGTTTGCGATTTCAGGCGGTAATCTCGTTACTAATGCGCCGCTCGACTTTGAAACCAAGAGCAGCTACACGATCTATGTAGAGACAACAGACGCAGCTGGGAATAAGCTTCAGAAGCAGCTGGTGATCAGTGTTCTGAACGTTAACGAAGCGCCCGACAGTCTTGTCCTGAGCGCTACCAACATCAACGAAAATGTTCCTGCTAATTCGCCAATTGGCACAATTACGGGTACTGATCCAGATGCTGATGATGCGGCCAGTCTTGTCTATTCGTTAGCTCCAGGTGGCATTGACAACGCAGCTTTCTCGATTGTCGGCAACCAGCTGCAAATCAACGCTTCGCCTGACTTTGAAACCAAGCCCAGCTACTCGATTGTGATTCGGGCAACCGATGCAGGCGGGCTGTTTATCGACAGGCCGTTCACGATCACGATCAATGACCTGCCGGAAACGCCGACTAATCAGGCTCCGACCGATATCGTCCTGACTCCAGGCACAGTCAACGAAAACGTGACGGGCGCAGGTTTGGCATTTGGCAGCTTGAGCAGCCTTGATCCCAACGCAGGCGATACCTTTACCTATAGCCTGGTGGTGGGCGCTGGCTCTATCGATAACGCGGCCTTCACAATTGTGGGCGACAAGCTGCAAATCAACGCCTCGCCTGACTTTGAAACCAAGCCCAGCTACAGCATTCGCGTCAGAAGCACCGACCAAGGCGGACTCAACTTTGACAAGATCATTACCGTCAACGTCATTGACATCAACGAAGCGCCCACTGATCTTCAGCTCACGCCCAACAGCATCAGCGAAGATCAGCCTCCCGGAACGCTCGTTGGCAATCTCAGCACGATTGATCCGGACGCGACCGAAAGCTTTGCCTATGTGCTGGTGGCCGGAGCAGGCGACACCGACAACGCCGCCTTTGCGCTCTCCGCCGACGGCAAACTGACGATCATTGGCCAGCCTGACTTTGAAACCCAGACCGACTATTCGATTCGGGTGCAGGTCACCGATAAGGGCGGGCTGACGCTTGAGAAAATCATCCCAATTAGCGTCATCGACGTAGCCGAGCCGGGTAGCCCGACCGACATTACGCTGAGCGCCACCAGCATTGACGAAAACCTGCCGCCCAATTCGTCGATCGGCAGGCTTGACTCTGTGGATGCCGACAGTCCGGCTGGCCCCTTCACCTACAGCATTGATACCACCTTTGGCGATGCAGCCAGCTTTGCGATAGATCCAACCAACAATCAGCTGCTGTTAGTGCCCTCGGCCAACTTCGAGGCCAAAGCCAACTATCTAGTGCGGGTGATCACGACCGATCCGGGCGGTCTGTCATTTGCGAAGCAGTTCACGATCACCGTCAACGACCTCAACGAAGCGCCGACTGCGCTTACCCTCAGCGCCACTGAGATTGCTGAAAACAGCCCTGCCGATTCGGTGATTGGCAGCTTCCTGACGACCGACCCGGACGCGGGCGAAAGCTTCACCTATGCGCTGGTGGCCGGAGCAGGCGACACCGACAATACCGCTTTCACGATTGTGGGCAATAGTCTGCAAATCAACGCCATCCCGGACTTTGAAGCCAAGTCTTCCTACTCAGTGCGGGTCAGCACCACCGACAAAGGCGGCCTGACGCTGGAGCAGGTCTTTACAATCACGGTGCGGGACGTGGGCGAAACCCCAACCGCGATCAACCTCAGCGCCACCAGCATCGACGAAAACCAGCCGATTAACTCAGTCATCGGCACGCTCAGCACGGTGGATGCCGACCTGCCCAACGATACGTTTACTTATAGCTTGGTGGCAGGATCTGGCCCCAACGACAACGCCTCGTTCCGCATCGTAGACAACCAGCTGCAAATCCTCGCTGTTCCCAACTTTGAGGTGAAGCCGTCCTACTCAGTGCGGGTTCGCTCCACCGACAAGGACGGGCTGTTTGTCGAGACGGATTTTATTATTCAGGTTAACGATATCCCCGAAGCGCCGGTTGCCATCAACCTCAGCTCCGATAGTATCAATGAGAATGCCCCAGCCAACTCACTAGTGGGCAGCATCACAACCTCTGATCCCGATGCGGGCAATAGCTTCACCTATGCGCTGGTGGCGGGCGATGGCAGCACCGACAACGATGCCTTCACGCTGGTTAACAACAATGGCGTGATCGAGCTGCGGCTCAATGCCGTCCCCGACTTTGAAACCAAGCCCAGCTACGCGATTCGGCTCAAAACCACTGACTCAACCGGACTGACGCTAGAGCAAGCCTTCACGATTCGGGTGATTGACCTTGACGAACAGCCGGGGACGAATCTGCCTACCGATCTGCTGCTCAACAACAGCCAGATTGACGAGAACCGACCTGCCAATACAGTGATTGGCGTATTCAGCAGCGTTGACCCAGATCAGAACGAAACCTTTACCTATAGCCTGGTGGCCGGGGAGGGCAGCACCGACAACGCCGCCTTCACAATTGTGGGAGATAGGCTGCAAATCAACGCCATTCCCGACTTTGAGACCAAGCCGAGCTACAGCATCCGGGTTCGCACCACTGACGCAGGCAACAAGGTCTTTGAGAAAGTTTTCACGATCACAGTCAACGATCTGCCCGAAACTCCCGGCAGCACCACGCCGCAAGATCTGCTGCTCAGCAATAATCAGATTGCGGAAAACCAGCCCGCCAACTCGCTGATTGGCAGTTTCAGCACGGTTGATCCCGACCTTGGCGATAGCTTTACCTACAGCCTGGTAGCCGGGGAGGGTAGCACCGACAATGCGGCCTTCACCCTGGTCAACGGCGAGCTGCAAATCAACGCCATCCCCAACTTTGAGGTCAAGCCGAGCTACAGCATCCGGGTTCGCACCACCGATGTTGGCGGCCTGTTTTTGGAGAAAACTTTCACCGTCATCGTCACTGACCTGCCGGAGACTCCGGGCACTAATGCCCCCCAAGACCTGCTGCTTAGCAGCAATAGCATTGAAGAGAATCGTCCGGTCAACTCGCCGATTGGCAGCTTCAGCACCCTTGACCCCGATACCGGAGACAGCTTTACCTACAGCTTGGTGGCTGGGGATGGCAGCACTGATAACGCGGCCTTCACCATCGTCAACGGCGAACTGCGGCTGAACGTCGTCCCTGACTTTGAAACCAAGTCCAGCTACAGCATTCGGGTTCGCACTACCGATGTTGGCGGCCTGTTTTTGGAGAAAGTTTTCACGATCCGGATTATCGACCTGCCAGAAAACCCAGGCGACACGCCGCCCACTGACCTGTTGCTCAGCCGCAGCGACATCGACGAGAACCAGCCCGCAGGCAGCACCGTCGGCACCCTCAGCACTGTTGACCCGGATGTGGGCGACAGCTTTACCTACAGTCTGGTGCCGGGATTTGGCGATAACGCGGCCTTTACCATCGTCACCAACAATGGCGTGACCGAGCTGCGGATCAACGGCTCGCCTGACTTTGAAACCAAGCCAGCCTATACGGTACGCATCACCACCACCGATTCGGGCGACAATACCTTCACCAAGACCTTGACAGTCACGGTCAACAACCTCAATGACCCACCGATTGTCACCACCTCAACGGGTAGCTTGGCCTACCAGGAAGGCTCCGGCGCAGTCGCAATTGACCCCGGCCTCGCCGTCACCGACATCGACAGCCCCGATCTAGCTGGCGGTACGGTGCGGCTCGTCAACTACATCGCCGGACAAGATACGCTGGCGCTGGCTCCCCAGTCTGGGATCAGCGGCAGTTTTGATGCGGCCACTGGGATTCTCACCCTGACGGGCACGGCCAGCTTGGCAGCCTACCAGCAGGCGCTGCGCTCCATCACCTATCTCAACAGCAGCCGCAATCCTAGCACCACGCCGCGCACCGTCCAGTTCAGCGTCTCAGACGGCACATCCAGTAGCAATCTAGCGCCGCGCACCATTCAGATTACGCCCGTCAACAGTGCGCCCATTGTTACGGTATCTGCTGGCGGTCTCTCCTACACCGAAGACTCTGGCGAACTCTCGATTGACCCTGGCATTCTGGTCAGCGATGATGACAGCCCCATTCTGACCAGTGCCGCGATTCAGCTGGTGGGCTATCTGGCCTCCGAAGATCGGCTCAGCCTCACGCCTCAAGACGGGTTGACCAGCAACTTTGACGCGGCCAGAGGGCTGCTGATTATCACCGGGAACGCGCCTGCCGCTAGCTATCAGGCCGCGCTGCGCTCTGTCACCTACTCCAACGTCAGCGGCAATCCCAACGTCACGCCCCGCACGGTGCAGTTTACCGTCCGCGATAGCTCCTTGACCAGCGAGATTGCCAGCCGCACCATTCAGGTGATTCCGGTTGAGTCGCCTGCGGTAGTCACAACCTCCGGCGGCAGCCTCTCCTACACCGAAAATGCCGGACAGGTGGCCATTGACCCCTTGCTCACCGCCGTCGATGCCGACAGCGACAGCCTCACAGGAGCTAAAGTTCAGCTTCAGGGCTATTTGCCGGGGCAGGACAGTCTCAGCGTGACGCTGCAATCTGGGATCAGCGGCGGTTTTGATGCGGCCACCGGGATCTTGACCCTGACAGGTACTGCTTCTCTGGCGGTTTATCAAACTGTGCTGCGTTCGATCACCTACGCAAACAGCAGCGATGATCCCAGCATGGCGAACCGCACGGCTCAGTTCACGGTGCAGAACAACGGCAGCAGCAGCAACTTGGCTAGCCGCACCATTCAGGTAATTCCGGTTAACGATCCGCCCGTGCTGCAAGCTTCGCTGAGCGAAACTAGCTTTGGCGGCGGCTCGCTGTTGGTCGATCCGAACCTGGCACTCAGTGACTTGGACAATCCGACGTTGAACGGCGCGACGGTGAGAATTGGCGGCTTTGTTGCTAGTGAAGACAGCCTGCTATTTACCAGCCAAAGCGGCATTACCGGCAGCTTTAATGCCACAACTGGCGTATTGCGGCTTTCGGGTACGGCCTCGGCTGCGGCATACCAGACAGCGCTGCGCTCGGTTCGCTATAGCAATAATCAGCCAATCCCGACTGGCACAGCCCGCTCGATTACCTTCCAGGCAACTGACGGCGTGGCTAGCAGCAACACGGTAGCAGTGCAGGTGCAGGTGCTGCCCTCCGGGATTGTGCCGCCGATTGATCTCAACGGTTCTGATGCGGGCAATGACTTTATCAGCACCTTTTTGATTGCAGGCTCACCAATCAACATTGTGGCCAACGATGCCCGCTTCAATCAGGTCTATCCGGTTTTTACCTCCGCTCGCGTCCAGATCTCCAATCCGCTCGATGGTGCGAGCGAACTGCTCTCGGTGAACACTGCCGGAACCAATATCGTGGCCAGCTACGATGCTAGCCGAGGCGTGCTGGATCTGAGCGGCGTGGCTGATCCCGGCCAGTATCTTCAGGTGCTCCGCACGGTGCAGTATCAAAATACCGATATAGAAGTAGATGGCACTACGCGCAGCATCCTGTTCACGCTCAGCAACGGCAGCAGCACCAGCGAACCCGCCCAAACGCGGGTGCAGATTAGCCAGATCAATTTGGATGGCGGCACGGGCGTAGATGGAGCAATCGTCACCACCCCAGCTACTGATTTGATCGGCGCTACTGGCAGCAACGATACGGTCATCTCCACGCTGCAAAACCTCCGCCAGAATGACGTGATCAATGGCGGAGCAGGCCGAGATCGCTTTTTGCTGACAGAGGGTGCTGACCCGCTAGTGATTGATTTAGGCAATCCCGTCAATCAGGTGAGCGGCATTGTTGGAAGCAACACAGCTATTGCTGGCTTTGAATCCTTTCAGCTCACGGGCTACAGCGCTCCGGTGACGATGCTGGGCAGCGCTCAAGACGACACGCTGTTTGGTGGCTCAAGCAACGATGCACTCTATGGCGGCTCAGGCAATGATGTCTTAAGCGGCGGTTCAGGCAATGATTTCCTAGATGGCGGCTTGGGCAACGACCAGATGGAAGGCGGTCTAGGCGATGATCTGTACGTGGTAGATAGCCCCAATGATCTTGTGATTGAGGCCGCCAATCAGGGCTTCGACAGCGTCCAGTCTTCAGTCAGCTATACGCTGGGCAACAACCTGGAGGCGTTGACGCTCACCGGAGCTGCCACAGACGGCGGCGGCAACGCCCTAGACAACCAAATTACTGGCAACGGCAAGCGCAACCGACTTCAAGGCGAGGCGGGTAACGACATCCTGAGCGGCGGCGGCAACAGAGACGTGCTGCTCGGCGGGGCGGGCGATGACAAGCTGATTGGCGGAGCCGGACGAGACGTGCTGTTTGGCAATCAGGGCAAAGACATCTTTGTGCTGACAGCCGCCCGCAAAAACAGCCGCGACGCAATTAAAGACTTCTCCGGTAAAGATGACATCATTCAGGTTGATCGCAATGGCTTTAGCAAGAGCCTGAATCTAGGCAAACTGCGCGCCAGCCAGTTCCACCTCGGCAGCTCAGCTCAAAACAGCAGCGATCGGTTTATCTATGACCGCAGCAACGGCAATCTGTTCTTCGATGCTGACGGAGTGGGCGGCAGTTCGCAGGTGCCGATAGCGCGGCTCAGCAACAGGACAGCGCTATCGGCCTCGGAGATTAGAGTCGTGAATCTCTAGCGCTTGAGGGCCGCTCACTCAGAGGCTTGACCAGTAGCACTGACTTAACCGGACGCTGGACGGGCTTACCGTCGGCATTCAGCTTGCCGTAAACAGTCTGCTGCTGATAGAACAAGGTTGAAGAACTCCCCCCATCCAGATTCAGCGCGGTTTTTGCGCCTTGGTCTTTCAAAAAATCGGCTAGCTCGCTCAGCGACAGACCAGAGGGCGTCATCTCTGGCTTTTGAGCCGCCATGACTAATAAAATATCGCCAGCTGCCGTGATGCCGACCGCTGAGCGGGCGTTGGGTTGGCGGCTGCCCAGCGCGTCTCGGATCAGGTTGCCACTGGTATCTGTGGTGGTGAAGCCTTCTGGCTCCAGCGTCAAATCTGGCAAAAGCTGAGGCCCAGCCCCCAGCGCCTCTAATAGCTGACAGTCGGGGGGCACTGCGTCACGATGTCGCGCAATTGCGTACTGAATTTGACTCACCTGATTCGCCGATCTGCACTGGTAGCGTCGAAATTCGCTGCGATCCAAAATTTGATCGAGATAGGGAGCTAGGTCTGGATTTCCCATGAGCCGCTGGTTTTGGGTCGGGTCGCCAACTAATCTGCCCTGCTGGATCACATAAGAAGTAGTCTGCTGGTTCTGCGGATCAAAAAATCCACCGTTGATGGCCGCAATCGCCGACTGCTGCGGCAGAAAGGTTTCGAGGCTGGCGGTTTGTGGACTCAGCGCAGGCATCACGGCAAAGCCGCTGTCCGCCGGAATCAGCACTGTGTGAACCTGGCTACGGGGCAGATCGTGAATCTGATAGCGGATGGGTGCAGGGGTGCTTGCCTGAGCAACTGGCGGCTTAGTTTGCGATAGGGTCTGCGGCATTTGACAGCCCGCACAGGCTCCAACCCAGCCCACCGTCCAGACCCCAAGCAGACTTCTGACCCACTGCCGTTTGCTCATCTGCCATTTGCTCATCATCCAGTTCCCCGCGCCTAGAATGCTCTGCGTTCCTGCTCCATTGTTTCACGCTGAGGGGCGGGAGCAAGGCAGGCAGGGAGCTGCCAGGGAGCTGCATCTGGAGTCAGAACTGGCGATTGGGCAACTAGCGCCACCTGGCCTACTGCGGTCGTCACCCAACCCTGCGCCTCCAGAATCGGCGGAGCTGCTGGAGCGCGATTTGACGAAGCATCAGGATTGGGATTGACCTGCGGGGCTGGTGCAGCCGTGACCCAACGCGGCATCACAGCGCTGCTGCCACCTAAATCACTGGGATTGGGTGGCAGTCCACCTCGGCCTGTGATCACAAATTCGCTCTGGCGAGCAGACTGCGCTGGAGGATTTTCTGCCTGCCTGCCTGCCTGCCTGACAGCTTGCCTGACAGCCTGACAGCCTTGAGCAATCAGCCGAGAGGCATCTACGATCGTATCCGGCAGCGCCACCACGCCCTGCGTCGGGTCAATGCTGGTCGTGCTGATGCTGATTTCGCCGTTGACGTTAGATTCAGAAGTAGCGGTAATGTCGCTCTGGGGAGTTTGCTGGCGGCGTTCCGTGATGCCCAAAATGCCCTGCGCCTGAATGGTGATGTTGCCGCCGCGTCCGGCTCTGGCATCGGCGTTGATGTTGCTGTTTTCGGCAGGTGCAGCCAAGATCACGTCAGCCGTCACGTCAATATTGCCAGCGTTGCCGCGATCGCTGCCGATACCTGCCGTCGTCGAGATATTGCTGGTTTGCCGCAGCGTCAGCAGCTCCACGCCTGACAGCTGGATTCTGGCCTGGTTGCCGGATTCAGTTTGGGCATTTAGCTCGCCGCGATCGCTCAGCTCGACCTGTCTAGCCTGAATGCTGATGGTTCCAGCCCCGGCTCCGCGTGGGTTGAGACTGTTGGCAGCCACGACTCCGCCATTTTGAATGCTCAAACGATCGGTAGTGATTTCCAGATTGCCGCCTCTGCCCGTAGCTTGGCGTGACTGAGGTGTATTCAGCTCGCGTAGCCCGCCTGAGGTGGCCGCAATTCTGGCCGGGAATCCGCCGACTGCCGAGCTACCGCTCACCTGAATTGTCTCAGCCTGGACGCTGATATCTCCGGCTGCACCGCTGCCGTAGGTTGTGGCCTGCAAAATTGCGCCGTCTCGTAGAGTCAAGCGCTGGGTTTCAATATCGAGTCTGCCACCGTCGCCGTCCGCTTCAGTGCCCGCAAATAGACCCGCCGCAGCTGGCAGTCCCTCTAGACGCAGCGGCTGACCGTTTGGCGCTTGGGCTGTGCCGATCAGCTCGATTTCGCGGGCTCGCACAGACAGATTGCCGCCGGTTCCCTTGCCGCTTGTCGTGGTGCCAATCTGGCCGCCGGAGCGCACCCGCAGCTGCTCGGTAGCGATGTCTAGATCCCCTGAGTCTCCAGAACCAAACGAAAAAGTGTTCAGCAAGCTCAGGGGAGTCTCCAGTCCGGTTTCGGCGGCAACGCCCTCTACCGTCACTGAGCGCGCTGCATTCACCTGGATATTGCCGCTGCGACCACTGCCGTGGGTTGCAGAACTCACCTGTCCGCCTGTGCGAATGGTCAGCTGTGGGGTGTCCAACAAAATATCCCCAGCGCGACCCGCTCCCTGGGTGGACGAACTCAAAAAGCTGCCTTGCTCGACGACAATAGAGCGACTGCCGCTCGCGATCACATCGCTGCCCCGCTGACCTGAATGCTTAGAATCGCTGAAGGCGAATGAGTTATGTAATCTCACCCGCTCGCCCTGAAGCTGAATCGCCCCGCCCCTAAAGCCGCTGACATTCAGCACCGCATCTTGCAGCCGAATTTCACCAAAATTGGAGAGGCTCGCATAGCCAAACCGCCAGCCCTGCGCCACTCGCATCAGCCGCACCTGTCCGTCGAAGCCGCTGCCCAGCGCAATCCGCCCGCCCGCTGCGCTGAGGCCGCTGCGTTCATCTGTAGCCGCCTCGCCCGCCACCCGCACATCACCGCCAATCAGCGCCAGAGTTTGGCCAGGGCTACCGATGAGACCGACGCTGAACGGATCTGGAGTCATGCCGTTAGAACCGCTGGGCTGAACGGTTGAGCGACTGATGATGCTGCCCGCCTGATTCCCCAACTGTAGGCCGACGGGCGTACTGACGCTCAGCAGCGCAGTTTGGGGCTGAATGGCGCTAAACGGTCTACCGTCTGCAAAATTGATCTGATCGGCGGTGGTTGCCACAAAAGAGCCGCCGACTCGTAGTTCAGCGTTCCGGCCAAACGTAATGCCGTTGGGATTGAGCAAAAATAAATTTGCGGGGCTTTGCAGCACTTCCAGCCTGCCGTTGATCCGCGACCGATTGCGCCCCGTGACGCGCACAAAAATGTTTCTGACCGCAGCATCTGGCTGAAAGCTGGCCGACTCGCTCGCAGGCACGGAAAAGGCGCGAAAGCTATGAAACAGATTGCGACCCTGCTGCGTGCCTGCCGTGACCACAGTTTGATGCCGGCGAGGGCGTGCGACCCGTGAGGGCTGGGGCAGCGTTGAGTCGGGCGCAATCTCTGCAACTGCCGCCGCTTCCCATCCCACAGATCCCCACCCCCCAACCAAGCATCCCAGCAAGCTCAATCCCAGCAAATGTTTCATCTCTGCACCAGCCGATAGATTGCCCCCTCAATCTGCATCATAAAGCTGGCGGCCTATTAGTCCAATTATCTTTCCCATTAACCTTTGTTGCCGGGTGTCGTGCCCGGCGGCTTTGGTTTGGCAGGATTGCGGTTTGGCTTGGGCTGTGGCTTCTTAGCGCTAGCTTTAGCAGCCGACTTTCTGGCTTTAGGCATGTTCAGCTCCTTGAGGATAGATACATCTGAGCGTTGATGGTTCTAGGTTAGGCTGACGAGACGTAACTCTGACAGTACCCGCGCGGGCTATTCTGGGACAAGCCACAAGCGCTATAGTTAGAAGCCGCTCTGTGACTGAGGCCGATCTATGAAAATTGCCACCTGGAATGTCAATTCAGTCCGCTCCCGCCTAGATCACATCTGCCAATGGCTAGAGGCCAACCCAGTTGATTTGCTCTGCCTGCAAGAAACCAAGGTCGTTGACCCAGATTTCCCCAGAGCGGCCATTGCAGCCCTTGGCTACCAGGTATATATCTTTGGTCAGAAGTCTTACAACGGGGTCGCACTCCTCAGCCGGGCGCCGCTCGCAGATGTGGCAATGGGATTTGCGGCTGTGCTGGGCGAAGAATCCGCAGCGCTGGACGAGCAGAAGCGGGTGATTAGCGGCAGGCTGGGTCAGCTTTGCGTTGTGAATCTCTATGTCCCGAACGGCTCTGAAATCGGCAGCGAGAAATATGATTACAAGCTGCGCTGGCTCGCCACCCTGCGCGACTATCTCAAAACGCTGCTGCCGCAGCATCCCTACTTGCTGGTCTGCGGTGACTTCAACGTTGCCCCTGAAGACCGCGACATTCACAATCCCAAAGGCCGCGAAACGCATATCATGTCCTCAGACGCGGAGCGAGCGGCGCTGCGCCAGAGCATTCTCGATCTAGGCTTAGTCGATATTTTCCGGCAGTTCAACTCCGAGTCAGACCAATTTAGCTGGTGGGACTATCGCACGGCTGCTTTTAGCCGCAACTCCGGCTGGCGCATTGACCACCACTACCTGTCGCCCGCGCTCAGCTTAAAAGCCCAAAACTGCACCATCGACAAGACCCCTCGCGCCTGGGAAAAGCCTAGCGATCATACGCCCGTCATCGTCGAGCTAGATCTGTAGCTGCATCCTAATTCGGGTAGTCCTATTTGTGATTTGTTAAATGTTATTTGTTAAAGAATAGAGAAGAATCATCAGTTTCAGAAGCCTTGTCTGCCAAAGCTTTCAAAATTAGGCTTTACTTCTCTATCCTTTACGAAATAGCACTACCTGTCAGTAAACCTTGCGTAACCTGCAACGTTCTCTTTGGGTTAGAGAACCTCTGGGTTGTAAAACCTCTGGGTTTTAGAACGTGACGTTACGCGCTGAGCTATTGCCCCTGACCGAAACCCGCAAGGCCAAGACTGCACAAAAATTCTGAAAAGTAAAGGCGTAAATCTGCAAGCCTGCCTACCGGTTTTGGGCGGCCAGATTGCAGGATTGCCCATCCAGTCTGCGGCAAACCCGGAGCGCACAGCCTGCATGACTCGCTTATCGTAGGAGATAGTTAAACCGCAGTCTGATTTGTGATTTTAGGAATCTGTCTCGTGCTGTTATTAAGCTTGATCTGGGGAGGCGCATCTTATTGGCGGATGCAGCGATCGTTGCGCTGGTGGTTAACCCAAGCTGCTGTTGAACGAACCGACCAAGCCGACCAAATTCAAAATGGGCTAATGCAAGACCTGTTCGCCCTGCGGCTGAGTCTGAGCAAATCTCTTGATCTATCTCAGCCGAATCAAACTCAGCCGAATCAAACTCAGCCGAATCAAACTCAGCCGAATCAAGCAGCCATCGAAACGCTGTATAACACGCTGTATACCAATCTGAATCAGCTCAGCGCCGCTCTTTCGCCGCCCTATATCCGCGAGAGTTTGCCCTTAGCGATTCAGGCCATGCTTCAGCAGTGGCAGGCTGCTCATCCTGAGGCAAAACTTCAGCTCGCGCTACCCGCCACCTGGGATCTTGAGCCGATAGCCCGCAGTCAAGTGCTGTTGACGACGCTGGCTGCGCTGCTAAAGCTGAGCGAGGCTGCGGCAATCAGCGCTTTGAGCTTGGAGTTGAGCCAGGAGTCAGGGCAAGCTAAGCTGATCCTGCGGCTGGTTTATCGAGATTCGGCGACCCGGAGCGCGGCAACTCATGCTAAAGAATTAAGATATCTGCGCGACTGCTTTCGCTGTCTAATGCCGGGGTGGTGCAGCCATCAAGCTCAGCCGCTTGCCGATCTATGGCAGCTGCGCTGGCAAGCATATCCGGTTGAAAATTCCCTTGAAAATCCTGTTGAATTTGAGAAGCCCCAATCATGAATCCGACTCAGTCTCTGCCCCAACCGTCTCTATCTCAGCAAATTGTTGTCATTGACGATCACGAAATGATTCTCGATGGCGTTGTAAATCTGCTCAAAACTAAATATCCAGATGCTGCCGTGCGAGTCGCCCAAACTCGACAGGCAGGGCAGGAGCTAATTGACAGCCTGACTCCCAGCTTGGTGGTGATGGATCTGGCGATTCCAGAGCGGACGGGCAGCAAGCCATTAGCTGAGAGTGGAGTTGGACTGATTGAAGCGCTGCTGCGGCAATATCCGACGCTAAATATTGCCGTGCTGAGCGCCAACACCAATCCGCTGGTGCGCTTGAAACCACAAATTGATAATCACGAGGGTGGGTTCACGGTCTCTGATAAAGGCTGGGTGGCAGAGAGTATTCTGCAAAAGGTGAACATGGCTTTAGCTCGACTTTATCCATCTAGGCTGCGTAGCACAAGAGGCTAGACCAGCAGTCTAGGAGCGCTTTTGGTACTTTTACAATGTCGGTTGTTTGAGTAGATGTATAAAAAAGTCGCGCCTGCCAGAA
>JAESFP010000148.1_pt1 | contig 49295 bp, 50 predicted proteins | sample 9266181 | NCBI WGS metagenome assembly JAESFP01 (sample SAMN14502547, study PRJNA617102) | algae metagenome | isolation source: Pegethrix bostrychoides GSE-TBD4-15B and co-occurring heterotrophs from... | place: USA: Grand Staircase-escalante National Monument, Utah | collected 2006-08-15 | reverse complement strand
GCCGATGATCATCATGGCCCAGGTGGCGGGCTCGGGAACCGCGGAGAGGTTGAACGCCGCCCAGGTGAACTGGTTACGCCAGTTGTAGGCGCGATTCCAGCCGCCCGCCCCCTGGCCGTTGGAACCGCCTCCAACGATCGCGAAGACGTTAGTTTGATTTCCACCGAACCACCCGAATGGCACCAGGAACCCCCCAAAGGCGGGATCGGTCGGCTGGAAGCTCTGATAGGTGGCGGTGGATCGGATTGCATTGACTGCGGCCGTAGCGTCACCCGCCGATGCAAAGGTGAAGTCTGCATTAGGGAAGACCGTGTCGAAGACCCCGTCGTGGAAGGTCACGTCATAGGTCGATCCGAGGATTTCCACGCGGTGAAGCGTCACGCCGTTGAACGCCGTCGCGGCGCTGCCGGCGGTCGCAAATGAAAGTGCGGCGATAGCAAATAGTCCGGCGACTGCCGATCTGAAACTGATCAATGGATTCCCCCGATTTGAGCTTCGGCATGGGGAGCCGGAGTCATCGACCGGTCAAGGCCCTGCCGGGCGACTATTTTCTGCCGAATGAGACAGATTATGGCGATTGAGTGCTTTGGTGAGACATCCAGAAATTCTCCACCGCCAGGGCGAATGACGGGCGTCCCGTTGGTGGAAGTGCATTGCGTATCGGCTTCGCCTGCATGTCATGGCGCCGTTGCTTGGCGGTCATTCCCAAAGTGTCACGCCTCTGGACCGGTGAGCGGGAGTTCTGGTTGTCACATCGGGTGGTGAGCGGACCTCAAGCTCGGCCGGGCAGGGTGGAAGATGAACATTCGACCGGATAGATCGCCCGATGGCAAAATCGATCTCCAGGCAAGCTGGGCGCGAACTGTTTGGGCTCGATCCGTCCGGATACGATGCTTCTCGCCCCGAATATCCCACGTGGGTGTTTGACGAGTTACGGTCGCGCTGCGGCCTGCGGGCCGGTACATCGGTGTTCGAGATCGGCGCCGGTACCGGAACGGCGACGCGCCGCCTGCTGGTTGAGGGCGCGCACCCGCTCGTCGCAATCGAGCCGGACCCGCGAATGGCGGACTTCCTGGTCGGAAATAGCTCCAATTCGGCGCTCGAAGTTAAGCTGTCGACCTTCGAAGACGCGCAGCTGGAACCGGCGGCTTACGATCTGGGGGTGTGCGCAACTGCGTTTCACTGGCTTGAGGAGGATGCGGCCCTTGTGAAAATCGCACGCCTGCTTCGTCCGGGCGGATGGTGGGCTGCGATTTGGAACGTGTTTGGAGACGATAGCCGGCCGGACCCATTCCACGAGGCGACGAGTGAATTGTTGAAGGGGCCTACCACGCCTTCGGCCGGCGAACGAGGCATTCCGTTTGCGTTGGATATCGCAGCTAGAACCAAAGCCATTGAGGACGCTGGAGTCTTCGATGCGGCCCAAACGATGAAAAGCGCTTGGTCGTTGATCCTGGATGCGGATCAAACGATGGCGCTGTACGGCTCCTACTCCAACATCAATGTCAGGCCAGACCGGACGGAAGTTCTTGAGGAACTGGGCCGCATCGCGCGCAATGAATTCGGCAATCGTGTCGTTCGAAACATGATCACCATTTTGTACATCGCGCGCCGCGGACCGTGACCGCACGCATGTCGGCCCAACCACGAACGCTGTCGGGCGTGGCGAAAGTAGAATGGTAGGAAATCGGGCGGGAGTGCGCCCATGCCTCCGGTGTCTAGACCGTTTATGGATGTCTCGGGTTCTGCCAAATAGAGAATTCACGGCAGTAGAGTCGGGCGGCGGGCGGTCGCGGAACCCTCGTGACGCGCAGAGCCCGGCCGGCGACCGACGCACCCACCGAATGACCATCGCCGCTCAAGCGCGAGGGCGGCGTGTGGGCACTAGATCAGCCAACCCTGAACATGTGCCCGGCCTGGTCCCGCAGCTTGGGACTTTTGCGAGTGCGCTGCCTGGCGGCTGAGTCTGTCCACGCTTCTTTGAGATCCGGATCGCTGCGCCTTGCGCGTAACCAGCCCACAACGAGAGACAAGCCTAGCGACAGCTCAAGGACGTAGCTTCTAAGGGGACGCCACCTGCCAACAGAGCGGAGATCGCCGAAAGCGCAGACTTTATCCAGATTGGCGACAGCACTCACGCGATGCATGACCTGTTGGCGGGGTAGCGCGCGTCTGCCGCTGGTCGGTGACGAACCGGCCGCCCCTACCGATCAGATGCCCCAAGCCCACCAAGGTTGTCACCCCACGCGCCGTTCACCCTAGGGGTGAATTAAATGGACTGCCGACTGCTAAGCGGCCTAGCGTTAGTTTCCTGTCCCAACTTGGGACAGGATAGGGGTTAAGTCGCCTTGGGCGGCGGGGGAAACATGAAGCTCAATGTTATTGCTGGCGCGATTGGCGCTGCCTTTCTTTCAGCTAACGCGGCGCATGCGGCGACAGTCACGCTGGATTTTGAAGGATTTCCGATCTCGTCGGAGATCGCCACGACCTATGCGGGGGTCACCTTCAACGGTGCAATATTCCGGCAATGTGGCGGCGGTTGTCCAGCGCCGAGCTTAGGCGCCTTTGCAGGTCCGGTGCCGGGCTCGTCGATGAGTGTCACGTTCGGTCAGTTGCAGTCGCAAGTCAGCTTTATCAATGTCAGCGCCTCGAACGTGACCGCCAATGCCTATGATGCCGCACACAACCTGATTGCGACGCTTAGCGATAGCTCGGGAGGTTTCACCGGACCGCATGTCCTTTCCGGCTTTGGGATCAGCTCGATTGAGTTTGTCCGCAACGGTGGCGACTTTGGTATCGACAACTTGACGTTCGACTATTCAGTTGCGGCTGCCGTTCCGGAACCCGCCACCTGGGCCATGATGATCGTTGGCTTTGGCGCGGTCGGTTCGATGGTTCGGACCTCGCGCCGTCGGACCGCCTTAAGCGTAGCCTAGTCGACCGACCGATATCCCTGAAATAGGCCCGCTCCCTTCACCGGGGGCGGGCCTTTGTTGTTATTTAGAGATCGCCCGCGTCGACTAGGACCGAGCCGCTTTGATCCAAGACGCCCGGATTCCCAGGCGGCTCTAACGGGGTCAATTATTGTGGTCCTTAACAGCACTAGGGAAATCAAACGGGTCAGAATTGATGTCCCGGTGCAGTCACACCACCGCGGCTCAACTTGCCCGCTTCAACTCGGCCAAGCGCTCTTCGCAGACGTCTCGAACTAGATCTTGCAGTTTCCCAACGCGCTCACCCAGCCACTCCAGTTCCGCCGCCGTAATCTTGTAGTGCTGTGAATACCTAGCCTCGACATAGGCGCGACGGAGGAGTTCGAAGCACCGTCGTTCGCGTTTGCTCCCGCGCGGCCAGGCTTCTGCAAGACCCGGTGCCAACCCTTCGGCCTGCGAGCGCAGGAAGTTCAGCCGATGCGACTTTGGGCTGTAGAGGGTAAGGACGAGCAAGGCGCAGGTGTAAAGACGTTCTGTAGCTTGATGCAGTTCGAACGCGGCCTTGTTAGTCCAGCCTCGCGAAATGGCGTCGCGGCCATGAATTACAAACTCATGGGCGCTCTGAGACCACGTCGCAAAGTAGCTTTGCGCCTCATTCAGCGCCTCTGCCACTGACAGTTCCTGCACCGCGTCGAATGGATGGTTCGGCGCTTCGTAGAGCGCGATCCCGTCTTTGACGATGTCGCGGAAGAAGTAGCGTCCGTGGTGCAGCTGGTAGTTCACGTCGGCGAGGCTGTGGACGATGAAATTTACCGGCGCAGAGATACGCTTGGTGATGGTCACCTCACGCATCAGTCGGTCATCGGCCTTAGGCCAATATTCCTGAACCTCGGTGAGATCCTCGTGGTCGACTACCACCAGCAGGTCGTAGTCCGAGAAGTAGCCGCCGACTGGATCAGCCACCCAGTCGCCACGCGCGTACGAGCCGAACAGGATCACCTTGAGGATATGGCCGTTGCGGCGATGCGCATGGCTGCGCGTCGCGGTCGCGGCCTCGAACTCTTCGAACAGGATCTGCACGATCCGTTCGAGCTCGCGCTGCTTGGCCTCCGGCAGATGATCGAGATCGGTGCGCATTCAGGGTTGTTTCGCCCGGCTTGAGGATGCTGGCAAGGCGCAGCTCTGGTCACACATCGAACAGCCCTTGAACTCGGTCTCGCGAAAGTAGCGCACTTTGCGGACAATGAGCGGCAGCTCGCCGGGGCGCAGTAGCAGCAGATGGTCACGGCTCATCTGCATCACCTCGCCTGGTGTCATCAGATCGCGTTTGACGAGATGGAGATTGGCGGAGCTGCCGAGGGTCGGTGACCAGTTCTGAAAGCTCTGAGTGTTCGACTTGCTGGTGGTCTCGTAAGCCTGCGTTGTCGAGCCCAGACTGCGGGAGATCCAAGTGGCGGTGTCTATGTCGGCGGCATTGAAGATCTGGGTAAGGTCGGCATTGGAGAGGGAGGTGCCGGCGTGCTCGCTATAGAGGCTTTTCAGCTGATGGAGGTCCTGCAGGATCGCCCAGAGCTGGACGCCGTACCCAGCCATCAAGCCAAAGGCGCGCTCGATTGGCTCCAAGCGGCCGAGCGCGGCGAACTCGTCGAGCATGAACAGCACCGAGCCGGCGCCGGACGCGGGCGTGCGTGCTGCAGGTTCGTGGGGCGGCGCTTTCGGGGATCGCCGCCGAGAGCTTGGAAGGCGGCTCGGGCATCGTCTCGCGCACCTTGGCCAGTCTTAAGCATGCCTAGTCGCAGGGTCGGGAGTTGCTCACCTCGCGCGATGTCCTGGTGATCGACGAGGCTGGCATGATCGGTTCGCGGCAGATGGAGCGCATCCTCGGTAAGGCTGAGGCCGCCGGCGCGAAGGTCGTGCTGGCCGGGGACGCTGAGCAGTTGCAGGCGATCGAGGCTGGAGCAGCGTTTCGCGCCCTCACGGAGCGGCATGGCGCGGTCGAGATCACGGAGATCCGGCGGCAACGCGAAGGCTGGCAGCGCGAAGGCTGGCAGCGCGAAGCGACACGCGAACTTGCGACGGGCCGCACCGACGCGGCGTTAGCGCGCTACGAAGCCGTGGGAACGCTCCAGGGGCATGTGACGCGCGAGGTTGCACGAGAAGCGTTCGTCGCAGGTTGGGACGCTGCGCGTTTGTCCAGGCCCGAGAGCGCCAACCCAGCTGGGCATCAGGCGCTTTTGCATGCTTCTGATTTTGTAGGCATGAACCAAAAGCCGTTGGCCGCATGCCCGGAGACCGCGGCAAAGACCGGCAAGCCGCAGCGCTGTGTGGTTCAGGTTGGTGTTCCCCCGTTTGATGAGCGCGTCTTCCGGGGGAGCGCATGCCCTGCATTGCGCCGGTAGAATATCTCGGTCTGAGTGTTGCCGGCGGCTAGCTCGCGAGACTCAGCATGTCCGAGATGGGGCTCATCAAGGACATTCGGGGATGCTTCTGGCCTAGAAACGGTTAGGGATTTGCGCGGGTGCGCCGGATCTCATTCGACACTCTCAATAGACCCTCGTGATGCTTTGCGATCCGGGCGCGCACGACGGCCCCATAAGCGCTGTGCCGAGGCCGGGGCTCGTCATTGGATGGGGCGCAAAAAAGCCGCTCGGCGCCGCCTAATCGGACGGTAGCGAAAGCGATACCTATTCCTTCTTAACAGACCGCCGCGAGTTCCACCGGGGTGTTCAGTCCAGAACGCAAAAGGCCCGGGAAACCCCGGGCCCGTCACTTTAACCGTGATCGGCTAGTCGTCCTTGACGGGGATGCGCATGGTGGAAGTCTCCCTCTATGGGTCGAGCATTGAACGAAGGACTTAAGGATCCGTTGCCATTTTGTCGACTCTGCGGCTTCGATCGTCCTCGGAATCAAGAATGACACGTCTGTTTGAGAGCGCCAATGAAATCGCCCTCAGGACGCTTCGATGTTCGTGTTACGCGCGAGAGTTGCCTGCGCCGCTGAAATCATGTCCTGCCGGTGACGCCCATCGACGCCTTTAGCGACATGAGGTTCGTCGATCATCGCCAGGAGACGTTCGGCGGCGATTGCAGCCTTCTTAGTGTCCCCTAGGTAGGCGAGGGCACGCCTGGCGGTGTCCAAAAAACGCCAATCCTCCACAAACTCGGGAGCATCACCGCCTAGCTCGTGGAGATATTCCCGGACCGCGTCATCTTCAACACCGTTGGGCGTATCACCTGTCGATCGCGCCATCTCCAGAAATTCTAAGGCATAGTAGAGCAGATTATTGGCCGCCTTCGCGCGCTCCGACGTCGCCGCAACCCGAGCGGTTTCCTTGATCTTCAAATCGTAGATCTCACGTGTCACCTCGAAAGCCTCGCGAAGCAGTGCGAGGCGCTCCTGGCTCGCCCTACCGCCCGAGTCCGACCCGCGAAGGCTGTCCGCTTCTTCCCAAAGAAGGACGCCGAGAATTCGGGGCGCTGCGGCGCGGATCCAGTGATCCTTCTCAAGGGGCTCGCCCTTGGTTCCTAACTTCGTTCGGACCTCACGCAGTTTGGAAATGGCGGCTGCGCGCTGCCCTAAAGCGTCGAGCACCTTCGCGAGTCGATATTTCACGACCAAGCGACCGGGGAACTTCGCCTCCATAGCGGCATAAGCCTTCGCCGCCTGGGTGAGAGGGGCTAAGCCGTTGTCCAGCGTGTTGCCAATCTCGAAAAGAAGCAGCGCCCGCTGCATGGTGATGACGTAGTCGGTCTCTTTGATGGTCTTTGCCGAGAGGCCGTCGAGCTCGCTTAGTCGGTCGGCGGCCGCTTGCAACTCGTCCAAGCTCGCTCGCAGGCGGGGTAGCTTCTCATCGGCCTCGGCGCCAGGGCCTGCCTCAAGGGCGGGCTGTGCGTGCGCCACGGCCTGTCCGATCGCCGTCTTGAGTTCGGTCGGCAGATCCCGAAGCGGCCCAAGGCGCTTCAAAGGCTCCTCAGCCGACTTCGACACCGACGATCGAACCCTGTTCCCGTCCAGCTCTGTGATCTGAAGTTTGATCTGGTCGGCGTATTGGGCGATCCCATCGATCATCGTCTTGAGAACGTTGAGGTGCGCGAGGCTTGTCTGCAGTCGCTCCGCATTGGCATGCGGACCCTGAGCGTTCGCGGCGCGGTGGCGCTTGTATTTGAGCGCGTGATCGATCTCGCCCCAGACGTCCTCGAAAGCCGTGCGAATTTGGATTTCAACGGGCACGTCCTGATAGCTGTCGCGATACTTCCCGCGCCCCCAGGCGACCATGTGGATCGACGTGTAATTTTGTGGGGTCTCATCGACTCGCGCGATGTCGCCCAGCCCCTCGCCTTTGAAGAGCGACATCAGTCTCGACGACAGATCTTGCGCATCACCCTTGGGATTGGTGCTGTAGACGATGATCTCTTCGAGGCTGTTGGGTCTAAAAAGGCTAGTGCTCGTGCCGCCAGACTGAATCGTCCGGATTAGCGGCGGGATGACGGTTAGAGCATCGAGCCGGTAGAGCGTCACGATGCGCAAGCCGACGATGTCACGAAGATCGCCGACACCATACTGGGGGCGCTTCAGTCGCTTGGACGCGACTTTCTCCATGATCTTGTAGTCTTCTTTCACCCGCACCTTCACGGCATAAGCGAGGTCGGCGACGGCGGGCGTTCCGGTGGACATCTCCACAAGCAGACGTCCACGGAGCTCTTCTGCGCCCCTGAGGGCGCGCATGGTCGCGAGCTCAAGCTCTTGGTCGATCACCACCTGCGACATATGCCCCCCGAGCTCATTTTGACTAAGTGCAACTCAAGCAAAGCAGTTTGATTGGCACAACTCATGATGAGTCGTCATGGCTCGAAAGTGTGAGCTTCAGCCAAAGAGGGACGCTCTAGCTGGGGGCACCGCTGTGAACCAAGCGGGCGGTTTCAGAGTGTGCCTAGTTTCAGCGCGCGCGCTGAACCGTCTTGTCTTCCGCGCGTGAAAAAAATGAAAAGCGGCACTGTGGTGTACCGTGGCGCGGTTAGGGTGAACTGGCAGCACTGGGGGCACTGATGGAACTCGTTCAGCCGCCCCTTCCGCCTCCTTCTGCCGGACCTCAGCGACCTCTATCTTCATCTCAACGCGTATGTAGCCGTGCATCGCCAGATCCTGTTGGCGCGCTGAAAAAGGTTTGGGTCTAGTGGCCGAAGCGTGTGGAAGATCGGGATGGCCATGGCGAAATGCCGTGGATCATCCCGAGGCGGCTGGGCTGGCGCGCGGCTGTGGCTCCGCTTGCATGCAATTGAGCCGCGTCCTATGTATTGTCCATGTTTGTGGACAAATGGACGGCAGATGTCAAGTCAAGTCGGTAGATCGAAAGCTGTTGTGAGCGTGCGCGCGCCTGCAAGCGGGCTGCTCAAGTCCGCGGACTCGATGCCGCTTGTTACGACCGTCATGGGGACGGGCGGGCGCCTCGACATCGATCGGATCACCGAAGTTTTCAATATGACCAAGGGGCAGTTGGCTGAAACGGCCGGTCTTGCGCGCGATACGTTGCAAAAGACACCGCGCCGCGATGCGCCCAAGACCCAAGCCCGTGTCACCGAAATGCTGGAAATTCTTAGCCGTGTTGAAGCCTGGGCGGGGGGGCGTCCCCAGGCGATGGCCTGGTATCGGGCCCAACCCATCCCGGCGCTGGATGGTCGCACCGCCGAGGCGCTGGTAAAGAGTGGGCAAGCTACTTTGGTGAGGGACTATCTCGATCAGATCGCCGTCGGCGGGTTTGCTTGAGACTGAAGACGGCGGCCTTCCGGGCCCATGATCCAAGATGGTCCTACCTGCCGTTGTCGGGCGACGGCGCGGCGCTGCATGGCGGGCGCTTCAACCCCAAGGGCCAATCGGCGCTCTATCTCGGGCTATCGCCTATGACCGCGATCAAGGAGGCGAACCAAGGGTTCGCACTCAAGATCGAACCGCTACTCCTCTGCAGCTATACGGTGGATTGCGAGGACATTGAGGATCTTACGGCGCCGGCCGTTCTGGATCGTCTTGGAACCACCCCCGAGGAATTGGCTTGCGGGTGGATGGGTTTGGCGGCCGGCGGCGCCGAGCCGCCGACGTGGGCTTTGGCGAAACGACTGATCGCCAGCGGGGTCGCAGGTGTTGTGGCGCCGAGCTACGCGCCCGGTGCTGAAGCCGCTGACCGCAATTTGATCCTTTGGTCCTGGGGATCAGATCTTCCACACAAGATTGACGTGCATGATCCTTCGGGCCGGCTTCCAAAGGATCGCCTTTCCTGGACCTAGCTCGGGTTCAAGCAAGGTCGCCCGTCACGTGCTCTAGCGCGCCAAGCGACAGGCGCTCGGCAGGGCTCTACGGCACGGCGGCTAGCCCGTCCTTCAATGGTCGTTGCCTGCGCGCGGTTTGCGCGTGCGCCTTCGATCGCGGCCAGGAACTGATGCAAGTCGACGTTAGGCTGGGTGATCACGATCCCAGGCGCAGGTCGGCGAGCCGTCAGCCGCCGGATGCGACAAAGCGTTCAGCGAGACGGCCTCCGGCACCCAGACCGACCGGTCCCGGGTCAAACGGGCCGTCGCATGGCTGGCGGACGGTGATGTGCTGCTGGTCACGCGGTTGGACCGGCTGGCGCGTTCGAGGAGGGACCTTCTCAACGTGCGCAGGTCGCGCACCGGCGAGGCGCGGGTCCGGGCGAAGGCCCGCTGCGTGAAGCTTGGCCGTCGGCCTAAGCTCTCCGTTGATCAACGCGCATTCGTCGCCCGCGAGCGTGCGAAAGGCGAGTGCGTTCACCATCTCGCCCGAGTGCTGGGGGTCAGCAAGGCCACGATTTGGCGCATCCCGCCGCTCGACGGACGAGCTTGAGGTGGCGTCGGAAAATTGGGACAGGTGTGTAGGGTAGGCCCACCTCTGGGTCCTCGGTGGAGAGGATCGCTCTACCCAGGGATGGCGGGAGCGCTATCCAAGCTTAGCTTTAGCGGCTACAGCCCATCATCGCCTAATTAAGGTTATCCGAAACTGGAGCGAGTTCAGGTGTGTTGCGCTACTGTTCCGGGAAGCCATCGCAAGCCTGGCTCTTCCCCCACGCCCTAGGCGTCCGAAGCGTCCGAAGCCCATGACGAAAGGGCCTCGCGGTTCTTTTGAGCTGCGCACAGACCCTGGCGATGAAATAGCGCTTCCGGCGTTGGGAGGCGCATCGTGCAATCTCCAGAATAGTCCTTTCTATCTCGCCCGCGGCAACGGCGGCCATCGACATTTTTGGAAGCGCTGGGCGGTTTGAGGAGGGCGGCGCACAAGGCGTGACGCCGCCGCCCCAACCGCCTTCCGTGTCGGTGTTTTGCTCTTCATTCTTGAAATTGTTGGTATAATCCTCTTCTAACGAGCTGCGCGGTGTTAGCGAGTATGCGAGATCACTGTGATGCCTGCGAACTGCGATCATGACCTCATCGTCCGAGGGCGCCTCACCGCGGTGGGCAACGACCTCGCCGAGCTTGACGAGTGGGTCGCGGCGGCCGCGGCTGGCAGCGCGCCGCTCCCCTGGCCACTTCCCGAGATTTTTGTGCGGTTGGCTACAGCGGCGGAGATTTGTGAGAAGACTGTCGAGGATCACTCTTCGGCCAACGCCAGGGTCAGTGACGACACACTCCGGGAAGTCGCGGCGAACCTTCGCCTTGTCCGCGAGGTGACTACGGGGCTGCTGCAAATTGCCTTGACGGCCACAACCACACCCAGCCGAACCTGATCCGAGCACCTGCACCCAGAAGGATCAGCAAGAGACGCCCGGGATCTCGTAGTCGAAGTCCGCGCCAGAGGCTCAGAGGTTCGCCACCTCACGGACAAAGGAACTCTCCTGGGCGCAAGTTGATTATTTTGTGCTGACCGGGTTCGGCGACGGCTAACCCTCACCGTCGGCCAGCGAGTGGTTAGATAGGAGGCAGACGATGAATCGCAGATCTCTTTCACCCTTCGGCGGATCGTTTGGAGGAGATTCCTTTTTCTCGCTCCAAAGGGATATGAACCGCCTGTTCGACGACGCTCTACGGGGGTTCGGCGTCGCCAGCACAGGCCGCCAGCCCCAAGCCGCGGCGAGCGTGGAAGCGCGCATGAATGTCTCGGAGAACGAAAACGAACTTCGGATCTCCGCCGAACTACCGGGCGTGGACGAGAAAGACGTCGAGGTCACTCTCGAGGGAGACGTCCTGACGATCCGCGGCGAGAAGAAGTTCGAGGATGAGCGTGGCGGCGAAAGGGAGAACTACCACTTCGTCGAACGCTCCTACGGTGCGTTTCAACGCTCGGTGCAGCTGCCATATTCTGTAAAGGGCGAGGCCGTAAGCGCCGAGTTCCACAACGGGGTGCTCACACTTACGCTGCCAAAGAGCGAACAACAGCAGCGTCGCAGAATTCAGATCGGCGCCGCTAGTTCGCAACAGCAGATCGAGCAGGGCTCCCCCAAGGACGCACCACACGACAACCGTCAACCTGGCCGGGGCGCACCTGACGCTGGCGATCAGCCTGCCCACCATTAGGTGGCAATCAGCCTCGGGCCTTGCGCCCGAGGCTCCAGGCCTTATCGCACCCGACGAAGAGCCGCGGCCCTTTCATCCGATGCCCAAGCGCTCATCCGTCAGGGTGTGCTTCATGATGAGCAGGGGCAGGCGCCAGATCAAACGTCCGCTGTCAGGTCGGCACGTCGTCAGCGCCATCCTCTAGGCATTCGAGGATTCCGATCAGCCTAGCGACAACGCCGGAAGCGAGGGGCTCTCCGGCGTTGATCGGCGCCTCGTCGTTGGCGAGCCAAACTCGCGCCTGCGCGAATTCCTCGGAGCTGGCGCCCGTCCCCAATATGTCGCTGACTAGAGTGTCGTCCACCGATCCGAGCGCCGTCACGATCTCGTCGCGCGTGAGGTTCGCCATGGTCTCATCTCCGCCGCCGCCTCTCACGTCAGTGAACTCTCCATCATGGCCTTGGTTCATCAAGGTCGCCAGATGGCGCCCTTCTACTGACGGGCGAAAATCATCGTCCTGCGAGCAAGCTCACATGCTTTGGGCCTGATAGGTCTGCGGGCGTTGGTTATAGAGTGCTACGGCCAGCCGCAGCGACCAGCGCGTCCGCCCGCCCCCGCAACGCTCGGCCAACACAGAAGCTCTGCAACGCTCCCCGGACCTGTGCAGTTTGTGAAACTTACGTGGTGAAGCAGTGAGCAGCCAGCGTACACGAGACCTAGGTTGGTCAATACGTCTGCCCGGCTGGCGACTAGCTCCCTGGAGATAATCGCCACGCCCTGCTTTCTATTTGGAGGGACTGGTGTCCGGGGTGTTGGCGGTCGTCGCGCCGGCGTCGGCGTTGCCCGCTTGCTGCTCAATCGCATCGGCGCGGGCGTTAAGTTCCTTTTCCTTCGCTTCGTTGGATGTCGCGGCGGCTTGCGACTCGAGCGCATCTGCTTTGCGCTCGGCTGCCTTGTCCTGCTGGCTGTTGCAGGCCGAGAGCGTGAGGGCGGCCATGGCGGCCGTCAGTATGATCAGGCTTCGCACGTCTCTATCTCCATTTATTCTAGAGCCCATAAAGCGCCGCAGAGGCGCAAAGGTTCACTGGGATGTGATCCCCCGTGGGAGGCTCATCACAAACGTGCCGGGTAGGCGCAAAAGCGCTCAAGATCAGCGGCAAGCCAGGGTCGGACGCTGTCGCCTCACATGTGGCGATCCCTCTCCGCGCTTCTCCCTCGCGCGACCTAGGCAGCAGTTTAAAGAATCGTGGCCGACCTTACCTCGGGACCTTAACGCGAACGTGGACATCGGCCGCGTTCGTGGGCTCCACGGCGCACACCTCGACCGGCGACGGCGACATCATGCTGCAAACCTCGCCCTGACCTTAGCACGCCGCGCTCACTGATTGATCATGGCCCGAAGTGATCTGTGAAACGGCGACATATGAAGCCATTCTGGAGATCGAGAACGACGGACTAGATCAATGACCGAGCACCGCATCTACAAGACCAGCCTCGCCAGCGTGTACCCGCACTATGTGGCCAAGGCGCAGAAGAAGGGGCGCACGAAGGCGGAGGTCGACGAAATCATCGGATGGCTGACCGGGTTCAGCCCGGAGGAGTTCGAGCGTCAGCTTGCGCAGAAGTCGGACTTCCAGACCTTCTTCGACGAGGCGCCGGCGCTGCACCCGGCGCGAGCCGACATCAAGGGCGTCGTCTGCGGCGTCCGCGTTGAAAATATCGCCGAGCCGCTGATGCGGGAGATCCGCTACCTGGACAAGCTCATCGACGAACTGGCCAAGGGCAAGGCGATGGAGAAGATCCTACGGGGATAGCGATCTGGCCTTCAACGCGGTCGCACGGCGAGGGCGACGACCGCTGCGCCTGCGGCGACCACCAGCACGTCCTCGATCAGGCCGCTACGGGTCTGGCCAAGCCGCGCCATCGCGCGTTTGCGGCCGGCCAGGGTCAGATAGGCCAGAGGGACGGCCGTCGCGACGGCGACAGCTGCGCCGGCCTGTTCGCGCCCCCGCGGCGCCAGGGCCGCGCCCGCGACGCCGGCGCTCATCACACGTGCGAGCAGTCCCAGAAAGACCGTCCGGTCCGGCGCCGACTTCATCTTGTCGCCGAACAGCTCCCCCACGCCCATGGCCAAGGCGCCGAACTTGAACAGGGGATGGTTCAGCAAGACCAGTCGCCCGGGCGTGGGACGGCCGGCGAGGCGAGCCGTCGCAAGCGTCGCCATCGGCGTCATGGAACGCGCGCTCGCCACGGCGCCGATGAGAACAGACGAAAGCAGCCCGAGATTTTTCATACCGGCTCAACACTTAAGACGAGCCGAGGTTCAGCCTTGCGTGAGGACACCTTCCCCTCAGCGGGCTTTCTGATCACATCCTCGCCAACCAGCTCGCTGGCCTCGAGGCGGAGCGGCGGCCGGGGAAGACGGGGTTTAGGTGTTCACCCCCTCGTGGGAACGCTCCACAGCGCGCTTGTAGGCGTCCCGGCCGGTAGTGCGGGCGAGGTAGGCTTGTTCGGCGTCGCCGAGGGCGACGTCGCAGTTCCGTTGGCCCAGGTTTAGAGCGTAGGTCACCGAGATGTCAGCGGCGGTGAAAGCCTCGCCGGCGAGGTAGGGCGAGCTGGCAAGCCGTTGGCTGACCAACTTCAGCCGCTTCTGGAACGACTGCAGACACCAGGTCGCACCCCCAGTTCTCCCTCTCGGCCTCGGGCGCGATGAAGCGGCTGACGACGACGGGCGTCATCAAGGTCGCGAGGCCGGCTTCGCCGAGGTGCAGAAACTGCTGGTGGGCGGGGAAGGTCGGGTCGTGCGGCACCGATAGGCAAAACATGAAGGTATGTAGGCTGCACAGTTCGTAGCGAAACCTGCGCCCGTCTGCATTGCGATCTATCCAGAAACGCCCGCGATTGTAGATAACCATGGACAGCCAGTTGGGACCAAACCGATCGCGCCACAGAGGGGCGTCAAACGCTATGCAGCCGGGGCTCCGTTCAGCCAGTAGCTTGCGCGTGTTTCGTAGTCGGCTGGCTTTACGGACTGAACATCCTGCTCGCGCTTGGCCGGGTGCCAGGCTCGATCCGCAAAGCGATCCGTGAGCCCTAGGTCCGCAGGGACCTAGGCGGTGGGCCGTCGCTGTCCGCCATCCAGCGGCGCTGGTTGGCATGCCCAACTTCTGCAATCCACCCTGCCCTCTCACTCGTCGGGTCCGCTTACGGGCAAACTGTCGCGCTCGCCGCAGAATGACGGCTCGGCGCCTACTGCAGACATTGGGAGCGAGCCGGAAGCGGACTCGATTGAAGGGCCGCTAGCAGGAACTTCGCGATCGGCCGGCTTCAATCCCTGGTAAGGCTATCTTAATCGCCATGCCGAACTTTGCCGCGGCTGGGCCACCACCAGCCGTTGTGTTTTGGGCTGGTCGGGGGACGCGTGCAGAGTCTGGAAATCGCGGCCGAAGTTCGGTCGGAAGTTGTGTTCGTCGACACCCGCATCGAGGATTACGAGACCATCGTCGCCGGCGTCGCTCCAGGCGTCGAGGTGGTTCTGATCCAAGCCAGCGGCGATGGCTTCGCGCAGATGGCGCAGGCGCTGGCCGGTCGGACCGATCTCGCGGCGATCCACATAGTCGGGCATGGCCAGCCCGGCGTCCTGATGCTGGGCTCGGCCACGCTGACTGCCGGCGACCTTGAGGCCCATGCCGCGGAACTTGGCTCCATCGGCGGCGCACTAGGACCGGACGGCGACATCCAGCTGTGGGGATGCGAAATTGGAGCTGGCGCCAAGGGGGCGGCCTTCATCCAGGCCCTGGCCGACGCCACCGGCGCCGACATCGCCGCCTCGGACGACCTGACCGGCGCCGGCGGCGACTGGGCGCTCGAGGTCACGGCCGGCGACGTTTCGGCCTCGGGGGCGCTGGTCGCCGCGAACCTGCATGACTTCCAGGGCGACCTGGCCGGCGTGGCCGGGACGCTGAACTTCAGCGGGCCGGACGCTTCGGACCTGGGGACCACCGTTACGGACGGGGAGGCCGGGTCGGGCGACATCGTCGGCGTGACCTACGAAATTTATGCCACCCAAGCCAACGGGACGCCCAACAACACGGTCTTCGCCTATTACGGCGACGTGGGCATCGGCAAGGACGGCGTCGTCGGCGACATGCTCGAAGGTGACCCGGTCGTTGTCATCAGGACCGCCAACGGCGCGGAGTTCTCGTTCGACGGCATCACGACCGCCAACGTCGGCGTCATCCACACACGGGTCACCTTCGAGGGCTTCCACAACGGCGTCTCGACGGGGTCGGTGACCCTGAATGTCGACAACGCCGTCACGGGCATTAACAGCTACACGACGAGCGATCTGACGCGCTCCGTGTTCCAGAACGTGGACGAGGTTCGGATCACCAACCCCGATCTTCCGGACGGAACCGCTGAAAAGTCGGTTTTCCTCGCCTTCGACAGCATCGTGTTCGGCGAGCCGGTGATCCCCAATGCGGCGCCGGCGATCGACGCCAACGGCGGCGGCGTCGGAACCGGCAACACCGCGTCGTTCGCCGAGGATGGCCCGGCCGTCCGCATCCTGACGAGCGACGCCACCCTGACGGACGACGACAACGTCACGGGCATGACCCTGACGCTGAGCGCCACGCCGAACGGGGCGTCCGAGATCATCACCTACAGCGCGGCCCTCAACGGCGGAGCTTCGCTGGCGTCGCTGGGCCTGACCGGCAGCTACAACAGCGAGACCGGCGCTTACACGATCTCGGGGGCGGCGACCGCCGCAGCCTACCAGGGCGTGGCGCGGGCCATGGTCTACAGCAACGCGAGCAACGCGCCTGTCACCACGAGCCGGACGGTCACGATCGCCGCCACCGATGCGGAAGGCGCGACCGGCCAGACCACGTCGACCATCAGCGTCACGGCGGTGAACGACCCGGCCACGGCGTCGAACCTGACGCAGAGCAAGACGGCGCTGCAGGGCGGCTCGGTGGTGGCGCTGGACGACATCGTCGTCAGCGACCTCGACACGGGCGACACCGTGACGGCGACGCTGACGATGAGCGATCCTGGGGCCGGCGTGCTGAGCACGGGGACCTTCGGTTCGGCGACCTCGACGTTTAACGCCGGCACGGGCGTCTGGACGGTCAGCGGCTCGGTCTCGGACGTGAATGCGGCCCTGGCGGCGACAGCGCTGACGCCGTCGGCGGGCAACACGCAGGACTTCACAATCACGACTCGCATCCGCGACGCGGCCGGCACGGGACCCGCGGACGGAACCATCACGGTGGACGTCACCGCGGCGGATTTTCCGCCCTCGGTCAGCGGCAATATCGCCGTCCCGGTCAATGGCAGCTACGGCGAAGGCGACACCCTGACCTTCACCGTCACCTTCGACGAGAACGTCACGGTCACCGGTAGCGACAGCGTGCTGGGCCTGACTATCGGCAGCACCGCGCGCGAGGCGACCTACGCCTCCAGCAACGGGGCCTCGATCACCTTCAGCTATACCGTGCAGCCGGGCGAGACCGACGCCAACGGCATCGCGGTCGGCGCCATCAACCTGAACACCAGCACGATCAAGGACGGCGCCGGCAACGACGCCAACCTGACGCTCAGCGGCCACCTGCCGTCGACCACGGGCGTCCTGGTCGACACGACCGCGCCGGCGGTCGCCAACGTGAGCGTGCCTGCGAACGCAACCTATGCGGCCGGGCAGAACCTCGACTTCACCGTCACCTTCGATGAGAGCGTGACCGTCACCGGGAGCGATAGCTCGCTCGATTTGACGATCGGCGCCGACCCCCGCAGCGCCACCTTCCTGTCCAGCAGCGGCAACACGGTCACCTACCGCTACGCAGTCCAGGCCGGCGAGACGGATGCGGACGGGATCACCGTGGGCAGTCTCTCGCTAGGCGGCGACAGCATTCGTGACGCGGCCGGCAACTCCGCCGTCCTGACGCTGAACGGCGTCGGCTCGACCTCCGGCGTGCTGGTCGACGCCAACGTGCCGGGGGTGAGCGGGACCATCGCCGTTCCTGCCGACGGCACCTACGTTGAGGGCGAGACGCTGAACTTCACCGTCACCTTCGACGAGACCATCACCGTCACCGGGACCGACAGCACGTTGGGCCTGACCATCGGCGGGACGTCGCGCGATGCGACCTTCGCCTCGAAGACGGCCAACTCGATCACCTACAGCTATACAGTGCAGGCCGGCGATAACGATGGCGACGGCATTGCGCTCAATGGCATCTCGCTGAACGGCGGGACGATCCTCGACGGCGCCGGCAACAACGCCAGCCTGGCGCTGGCCGGTCATACGCCTGACACCACGGGCGTGCTGGTGGACACCGCAGCGCCTTCCTTCGTGAGCGCCAGCGTCAACGGCGCTACGCTCGTCATGACCTATTCCGACGCCAGTCTGCTGGACGCGGTTCATGCGCCTGCGGCGGGCGACTTCACCGTCATGGTGGGCGTCGCTCCGGTTTCCGTGACGGCGGTCGCGATCAATGGCGCGGCGCACACCGTCACCCTGACGCTGGCCTCGCCCGTCGCCGCCGGAGCGGCGGTCACGGTCGCCTATGGCGATCCGAGCGGGGGTGACGACGCCAACGCCATCCAGGACGTCGGCGGCGCCGATGCGGCGAGCCTGACCGCCGCCAGCGTCACCAACACCACGGCCGCGCCGCCCGTCACGCCGCCGCCGACGACGACCCCGCCGGTTGCGACGATCGTCGACGGCGTGTCCGTGGAGAGGGTGTCGGGCACGTCGCCGAACGGTTCGGCGATCCATACCGTGACGATCCCGGTCGTGTCGTCCACCCGCGTGGATCAGGTGGGGAACAATCAGCTCGCGGATATTCCGCTGGTGAGCGACAGCTCAGGCGCTTCCTTGCTGACGTTGCAGGTGCCGGTCGGGTTCGGCCTGACCGCGAGCGGCCAGTCGGCGCCCAGGCCCGCTAGCGCGTCCCTGATCGACCTGATCCGCGAAATCAGGGAGCACACCAGCGGCTCGCAGGACCAGGGACAACTGAGCGGCGCCGCGACGAGCTTCGTGAACGCCCTCCCCGAGGGGGCGCCTCTGCTGGTGCAGACGATCCAGCTCCAGGCCGGCGGCGGCTCAACCGGGACGCCGTTGGTGATCCAGGGCCAGCCGCAGGATTCCGTGCAGACGGGGCTGGTGATCGATGCGCGCAGCCAGTCCGGCGTGGCGATCGAACTGCAGAACGTCGAATTCGCCGCCATCATCGGCGCCGCGACCGTGACCGGCGGAGCGGGCTCCCAGCATGTCTGGGGGGACGGCGCGAGCCAGTCCATCTTCCTGGGCGCGGACGACGACGTCCTCAACAGCGGCGGCGGAAACGACACGGTCGGCTCCGCCGGCGGGAACGATCAGGTCCGGGGTGACGACGGCGACGACGTCGTCTTCGGCGGCGAAGGCGCCGACTTCGTGCACGGCAACGCTGGGAACGACACCGCCCGGGGCGATGCGGGCGACGACCGTGTCTATGGCGGCCAGGGCGACGATCAGGTGTTCGGGGGCTCCGACAACGACCTGCTGTTCGGCGACCTGGGCCACGACACCCTGCAGGGCAACACCGGCCAGGACACGCTCAGCGGCGGCGAAGGCGCCGATCTCCTCCGCGGCGGCCAGGACAGCGACGTCCTGTTCGGCGGCGCCGACAACGACTTGATGTTCGGCGACCTGGGCCGGGACTCTCTGCAGGGCAACACCGGCCAGGACACGCTCGACGGCGGCGCAGGCGACGACATCCTCTATGGCGGCCAGGGCGACGACGTCCTGTTCGGCGGCGAGGGCGCGGACTTCCTGTTCGGCGACCTCGGCGACGACACGCTGACCGGCGGCGCAGGCGCGGACCTCTTTGTGACCGCCAGCGGCAGGGGCGCGGACCGGGTCCTCGATTTCAACTTCGCTGAGGGTGACCGGATAGGCCTTCTGCCCGGGACCACCTACAGCGCGGCCCAGGTCGGCGGGGACACGGTGATTACGCTGACTGGCGAAGGGCATATGACCCTGGTCAATGTCCAGCTTTCCGGCCTTGGCGACGGCTGGATCACGACGGGCTAACAGCCGGGGGGCGCCGCCTCGGCGTCACGCTCGGCAAGCGTTGGAGTTATAGCCGTCGCCTTCTCCCCGGGCGGACGTTCGCCCAACATTGGCCGAACGAGTCTCCAACGTCCGCGAACGAACCAATCCGGCCTCAGCCGCAGGCGCCGCACGTGATCGCACGAGAGCGGACCTTCTGCGGGTGGTCGCCTGCCCTTTGGCGACGTCCGCTCTACGAGCCGCCGCGCAGCGCGTGATAGGCACGCGACACTGCTGTTTCGTTCACGGGTTTGCGAAGGACGCGCGAAAACTCAGTCGGTTGGCAGGCTTCCGGCGTCGCGGTGATGAAGATCACAGGGATTTTTCCGTGTCGCCCAGTGATCACTTCGACCGCCGACGGCCCAAAGCCCGCCTTCAGGATGACATCCGCGGTCATAATGTCGGGCCGTCGCGCTTCGGCAGCGGCGATAGCGGCTTCCTCAGTGTCGACCACGTCGAACGACGTCGCGCCCTGGCGTGAGAGGATGTCTTCGAGGTCGAGCGCGATGAGCGGCTCGTCTTCGATAATCAGTACGTGGCTCACGCCTGGCCTACCTGACAGCTCTGGCGATACGACCCCATGATGGGATCATGCCGACGCCAATGGCATTCGGAACGTAAATCTTGTCTCAGAAGCGGATGACGCCGCCGTTAGTACACCGCCGTGGGACTCGGCGATTTGCGAGGCGATGAACAAGCCAAGGCCCAAGCCTTGTTTGGGTGCGGAGCCCGGCTCATGCGAAAATGGCTCGAACAGGCTCCGCATCTTGTGCTCGGGGATCGGTGTCCCACCATTCGCAACGGAAATCTCAAGTGTCCCGCCAGACACAAAGGCGGCCACGGCGATAAAGGTTGCCGGATCGCCGTGAGTGCAGGCGTTGCCCACTAGGTTGGAGAGCATCTGCGAAATGCGCGGCGCATCGCAGTTCACTAGTGCGGGCAATCTGTAGTCTTCGCGGATGTCACGGCCCGGGTTGACCGATCTTAGTTCGTCGACGACCTGCACCATCGCCGTCTCCAAGTCGGAGGGACCGCGGTTGAGGCTGATCCCGCCACCCAGGCGCCCCCGCGCGAAGTCGAGTACGTTCTCGATCATGCCGCTCATTCGCAGCACGCTGGCATGTAGCATGCCCGCGATGAGCTCCGCCTTTTCCTTGGATGGATCGCGCTGCAGCAGGCGGACGCCGGATGTGATCGCGGCCAGCGGATTGCGTAGGTCGTGACCTAGGATGGCGATGAACTGCTCGCGCAGTCCTGACGCCTCCTGTTCGTCGGCCAGCATCTGCACCGCAACAGCCTCGCGGTTCTGGAGGTATCGTTCATACCCGCGCCGCTCCGAGGCGCGTACCGCGATTACTCGGATGCTGATCAATCGATCGTCGGTATTCCGCCGTTCGGCCGCATTGACCAGGACCGGCACCTTGCCGCTCGCGCCGCCTGTGAAATCAAGCGCGACCTCCTCAAGCGCACCATGCAGGCGCAACAGCGGTGCGAAGCTTGTCTCGTAGAAAATACGGGATGGGACGGTCAACAGGTCGCGGAAGTGCCGGCCTTGAAGGTCCGCCGCTGGCACTCCCAGCCAATCTGCGAACGTCGTGTTGACCCTGGCGACACGTCCGGTCGCCTCCAGCAGCAGGTAGCCGCATGGGGCATGCTCGAAAGCGTCTTCCAGTTCGTCGGCCTGCGAGGGTGGTTCAGACAAAGGCGCGGATCGAAGCGATCACCACAGCGCGCGCGCTAAGGTTAGGGCAATGGTCGGTCGCTTCGAGAATCACCAATTTGCTCCCTCCAATGTTGTCTCGTACCTACTCGCCCACGGCGCGTGGCGCGATGATGTCGTCGGTGCATCGCACAATTAGGGTCGGCGCCAAGCCCCGCGGCGGCCGAGAGCGTTCACCCGCCGCGTCCGCCGAGCGCCCTTCAGCGCGCCGCAAGGCCTACGACTACCTGATTGTCGACGCCGGGCTCGCCGCGAGCGTCCTGGCCGAACGGTTTGCCAGCCAGCGCGGCAAGAGCGTTCTCCTGATCGACCGCCCGTACATCCGCGGCAACCCCTTCGACGAGACCAACTCGCCCGGCGTACTGATGCATCGGTACGGGCCGCCTCACCTGACGCCTGACCACGCCCTCGCCCGCCGCATCCAGAAGCGGACGCCCCTCCCCCCGCTAGTTACGCCTTCAGAAAACGATCGATGTGCTGAAGGCGCTCCAGGAAGCCGGCCGCAATGGGGCCGCTAACCGATGACGGAAAGGCCTGGGGTAGACCTTTCAGCACCTGGTCGAGGGCCGCGGGGCCCTCGACGACCAAGTCGCTAAGGAGGGCAAGCGTCGCGTTTTTCGCCAGCCCGGCCAGTATTCCTGTCTGTACGAAGTGTCGCGGGGCGATCTCATCGACCCGGTAGCGACGCTTGTCGCCAACCGCCATCGCCAGTTTCAGTTGGCTCCGTCGGATCTGGCCGACGGCGAAGCTGGGCTCCGCCGAGAGTACGTCATAGAGCGGCGTCATGCGTGCGCCGCCGCCAGGGAACAGGAATAGGCTGAAGTTCTTAGCGTGGCCGTCAGTCGCGCCCAGGAGCCAGAAGACGACGATCGCCTTCATGAAAATTAGACGGTCGAGATTGGGCTCATCGCTAACGCTGAGCAGGTTAAGGCATCGCGCAACGCCAGGACCGCCGTCGCTCTCGTACTTCACCGTCCATGGCGTAGACAGGGCTTGGCAGAAGTCTTCCTGAGGAAGGCGCAAGAGCCGGCCATCCTCCAGCCATCTGCGGTCGAACCTTTCGATAACGAGCACCTGCTTGGCGCCGAACTTCGCCATTTCCACATTGGCGGTCGGCAGTCCCAAGGCCCGCAGCAAGGTGAGGCAGAAATACTCGTTCTCGACGCTATTGGAGATGTCGAGTCCGTTCGAAAGCTGACCGATCTGCGGCTTGAAGATGTGGGTGGTCGGCGTCGAGCCGATCGGCCTTTTCCAGCCATCAGGGGTCCTGAGAAGGGCGGTCTTTTCCTGGGCCCCAGCGATTGAGATACGAAAATCGACGTCGCGCTCGACGCCAAGCGGAGACCGGGCGAGGTTTGTAAGAATCTCCTCGAGCTGCTCATCGCTAACGGGTACCCCCTCCGGCGCCCCAACTTGCGGGGCGTCCACGCCGTCTGGCTGGAATTGGAGGGCGCCGACGCAGTCTCGCCCGAGCGCCGCTAGCAGGCTGTAGGCGTCGACGCCATCTGCGCCGACCTTTGCAGCGATCCGCGCGCGGATCGCTTCGTTGTCGGGAAGGAGATTGTCGAATACCGCTGCAACGGGGGCCCCGACATAGCGATCCTCTCGAAGCGGCAAGGACAGCGAGATCGGCATGGTATTGGGCCAGGCCAACCAGCTGGCGTCATAGATAAAGTCGATGGCGCCGCTCGCTTCGCGTCTCAGGCGTCCCACCAAACGGCCATTTAGGTAGACATTGAGCGGCGGGCTACGCGGCTGCCGCGCCATCTAGAACAGGTCCCCTGGATTCGAGATGCGGTCGCGAATGCGCGGCCGCACCACGAGCTCAAGCTCTAGGGCGCGCAGCACAGAGAACAGCGTCTCCAGGGTCCCGCCCTCGCCATTTTCGAGATTTGAGATGGTGGCCTGCCGCTTCTGTGCGGAAACTGCGAGCGCGGTCTGGGTCAGCTCAGCCCGCTTGCGCTGACGACGAAGCTCTGCTGCGAGCTGCTTTTCGTCTCGGATAACCTGATCCATCATGAAGCTCCACCCTTGAAACCCTATACGCAATTACGTATCGATGGTCAATATACGGCTTCTCGTATATCCGTTACAAATACGGAGAACCGTATCCCTCGCTTCAGCCAGCGACGACGTCCTGGGGACGTTCAAGGCGCGAACCCCGACACCGCCGATGGCGGCGACACGCTCAGCGGCGAGACGGGAAGACCTCGTCAACGGCAATGGCGGCGATGACGTCATTGCCGGGGGCCCCGGAGCTGACGCCCTCCATGGCGGCCGCGGCGACAATGTCGTGTTTGGCGGCGACGGCGACAATCTCATCTTTGAAAACTTCGATGACGACACGTCTAGCGGTGGCGCGGGCGCGGACCAGTTCCATCTGAATAGCGTGGCCGCGTTTACGAGCGATCGAAGAACGAACCTGCTTTTGATCAAGGTGCTCGCCTTCAATCTCACTGGATTTGCTGACTTCTTCAATCAGCGTCCTTAGGTGGGCCTCTTCGCGTGGGCTTAGCCCTAAGGCTTCCATTCCGCCAATAAGCCGGCCTTGGCGGTGACGAACGGCGCCAAGCTGCTCTTCAAGCACGTTCGCGCCGGCGATCGGCTCACGCCACCGGGACCTAGCCTAGGTCAACGCCGAGCAGGAACTCAGGACGCTCTGTCCAACGACAACTGGATCACGTCCGTGCGCCCCGATCGAAAACCGGCTTCGCAATAGGCAAGGTAGAAGCGCCAGAGACGGCGAAACCGGTCGTCGAAGCCTGGGCCTTCTCGACAAACGTCTCCCCACGCCGCCTCGAAGCGACGGGACCATTCGACCAAAGTCCGGGCGTAATCGGACCCAAAGCGCTCCGTCTGGCCCCAGCTCAGACCAGCACCCGCCACGACCGGGGCCATCTTCACCTCCGAAGGAAGCGAACCGCCCGGAAAGACATATTTCTGGATGAAATCGGTGCGGGCTTCGTACTCGTCGAATAAGGCGTCCTGGATGGTGATGATCTGCAAGCCGGCGCGCCCCCCAGGTTTCAACACGCCGTGGACCTTATTGAAAAAAGTAGGCCAATATTCGCGCCCTACGGCCTCGAACATCTCGATGGACGCCACTCTGTCGAAGCGTCCTTCCACGTCGCGATAGTCTATGAGGCGAATATCGGCCTTGTCGGCGAGGCCGGCCTCGAACAGCCTCCTCCGCGCGAAATCATGCTGCTCGCGGGAAATGGTGACGCCGGTCACCACGGCGCCGACTTCCTGGGCCGCGAACTCGGCAAAGCCGCCCCAGCCGCAACCGATCTCCAGCACACTGTGGCTTGATTGCAGATCCATCATCCGCGCCAGGGACGCGTACTTCGCCCGCTGGGCGGACTCCAACGACTGTTCTGGCTGTTCAAAGCGAGCGGATGAGTAGGTCATCGAGGGGTCGAGCCACAGTCGATAGAAGCCGTTGCCGAGATCGTAATGGGCGTGGATGTTGCGGCGCGAACCGCGGCGGCTGTTTCTGTTCAACCGATGGCCGAGCCAGTTGAGCCCGTTCACCAAGGCGGCGCCGTCAAACAAGCGCCGGATGTGGTCGTAGTTATTGACCAAAGTCTCCAGCAGGACCGCCAAATCAGGCGAGTCCCACTCGCCCGCCATATAGCCTTCAGCAAAGCCGATATCGCCGCTTTTCAGCACCCTCATGGCGAAGCTGTAGCTGCGGATGTGCATCACCGCTGCATGGCCCGGCGCCTCCCCAACGAGATCAAGGCTGCTCCCGTCAGGCGACACCAGCGTTAGGCGGCCCCAGGTCCAGTTTTCGGACAGATGGCGCAGGAACAAGCCGAAGACGGCCGAGGACAGCCCAGCGGGCCGGGCGCCATGGAAGGTCGTGATCATGGTTGTGCGAGGACTCTAGTTGAGAAAATTCATTCTGCGCCGTCGCCCGACGGTAGCTCGGCCAGCGCCCCCAGCGCCCGAAGGCGGGCTTGGCTGTGATCAACAACCGGCTGAGGATAAGTCAGGCCCAGGCGCACGCCGGCCCGCGCGAGAACCTCGGGCGGCGCGGTCCAGGGCGCGTGGATCCATCGGTCAGGCAGCGCCCGAACCTCTGGAACCCAACGCCGGACGTAGCGTCCCCCAGGGTCGAATTTTTCGCCTTGGAGGACCGGGTTGAAAATCCGGAAATAGGGCGCGGCGTCGGCGCCGGACCCTGCGACCCACTGCCAATTCTGCACATTGCTGGCCAGATCGGCGTCCACCAACGTGTCCCAGAACCATGCCTCTCCTTCGCGCCAATCGATCAGAAGGTGCTTGACCAGGAATGAGGCGACGACCATCCGGACGCGATTATGCATCCAACCGGTCGCCCAAAGTTCGCGCATGCCGGCATCGACTAGCGGATAGCCTGTACGGCCTTCCTTCCAAGCCGCGAAGCCGGCGGAATCGCACCGCCAGGGCATGGCGTCAAATGCGGGCCGGTACGCGCGCTCGACCATGTAGGGAAACTGGTGCAGCAGGTGGGCGGAAAAGTCCCGCCAAGCGATCTCGGCGACGAACTTGTCCCCCTCGGCGGGACGCGCGCGGCTCTGCGCGACAGCGCACCGCGCTTCCTGCACCACGCGCCGCGGACTGATTTCACCCCAATGCAAATGAGGCGACAAGCGCGACGTCCCGGGACGACCTGGAATGTCGCGACTTGCAGCGTAGTCCTTAAGTCCAGTCGCCAAGAACGCCGACAGCGCCGAACTTGCGCCAACCTCTCCAGGGAGCCAGTCGAAGCCACCGGACCAGTCAGGCGCACTGGGATGCAGTCCCCAGCTGGCGATATCCTCGCTGGCCGTCAAGAGCGTCAGAAAGCGCTCCGGCGCCGGCATGTGCTCCAGATCCGCGATAAGCGGCGATAACGCCTTGAGGAAAGGCGTGAAGACCCGATACGGGCGTCCAGCCTCTGTCAGAACCGCGCCGGGCCGGGCGAGCAGCGTCCCGTTGAAACCCTGGCAACCAACGCCCTCGCTCTGTAGGGCATGGGCGATATCGGCGTCGCGGAGAAAGGCGTCAGGCTCGAAACGACGGTTCATAAACACTTGATCGGCGCCGGTCTGGTCGATGACGCGGCGCAATTCGGTCTCGGAGTCGCCCCGGCGGAGAATGAGCCGGCCGCCACATCGGCGAAGCGAAGCATCCAGCGCACGCAGTGACTTGTCCAACCACCACAAGGAAGCCGCCCCTAGCCGGCGCCCCTCGCCCGTTTCATCCAGAATGTAGAGCGGCACGATTGGCCGCCCTGTCGCGACGGCGGCGTGCAAGGCCGGATTGTCGTTTAGTCTCAGATCGCGGCGAAACCATAGGATGACCGGACGCGCGGCGTTACCGGCCAAGACGGCTCTCCCGCGCGTGACGCTGGATCGTGACCGTCTCGCCCGCAGGGGGCGGCTGGCATGTCAGACGGACGCCTTTGACCCAGAGCCTGAGCGCCTCCCAATGGATGGCCGCTACGACCTTGAAGGTCATTAAAGGTAGGGCGACCGCGGCCGACCAGAGGTTGCGATCCTCCAGGGGGTGACGCTGGGCGGACATAGCCGCCGTGATCAACAGGCCGTCGGCTTCGATGCCATTGATGGTCAGGTCCAGCCGTTCGGTCGGCGCATGACCGCGAAACTCATAATCCATCTCCATCCCGATGAAGGGCGAGACATAGAGGGCCTTCGCCGCGCCCTGACGGATCACTCCCGCCGCCTGGTCCTCGACAGGAACAGGAATGACGTACGTGTGGCGAACGCCGAACGTGCTGGTCACCTCATAGACCATGGCCGCGAGGCCGCCGTCAGCACGATGGCAATAGTAGATGCTGATCGGGTTGAAGACGTAACCCATCACGCGAGGCATAGTCATCAGCCGGATCGGCCCGTCGCCGATGCTGATCTCAGCCCGGGCCAACCAGGCCTCGACCTGCGACCGAAGCGCCGAACCCGAGCCGTCGCCGTGATCACGGTCATGAAACGACAGCAGGTTGAGACGATTGCGGGAAAACAGCGCCAGACGCCGGTGCAGGCCGTCGATCTCGGCCAGATCAAGCAGCAGCCAGAAGACGCGGTAGGCCAACTCATGGGCCTTCGGCCGCACGCGCCGATGCGTGACGCCGCCACGATAGAGGGCGGAAGCCTCACTCACGCGGACGCCTCCATGACATCGGCTAAAACCGGCGACAGGTAGATCCGGCCGCTCTCGTTCTCGACCGTCCAGGGCCTACGCACCCCTCCCAGTTCCTCGGCTACGGCGAGACCGGACTGAAGACCATCCTCGTGGAAGCCGGCGCCAAAATGCGCTCCGCAGAACCAGACCCCGCCCCGACCTTGCAAGCTCCACAGCTGCTGCTGAGCTTTGAGCGCCGCCCGGTTGAAGATCGGATGTTCGTAGAGCTCGCTGCGCAACAGGGTGTCGGGCTTCGGCGGGCGCGGTGGATTGAGGGTGACGAACAGGTCTTGCCCGGGCAAGCCCTGAAGCTTGTTCATCCAATAGGTGACGCACAGGCCTCCGCTCGCGCCAATATAGTTCCAACTGGCCCAGGCACGGCGGCGATGCGGCATAAGGCCGGCGTCGGTATGCAGGACCGTCAGGTTGCGACTGTAGCGAAAAGCGCCCAACACCTCCTTTTCGCGCGCGGTGGGTTCGGCCAACATCGCCAAGGCCTGATCGGCGTGGGCGCCGATAATGACATGGTCGAACCGCTCAGCGCCGCCCTGGTTATCGTGGACAATGACGCCCTGCTCAGTGCGGCGCACCGTCGTGACCGCGTGATCCAGCCGCACGTCGTCGATCGCCTGCGCCAGACATTGGACATAGATGCGGCTGCCGCCCTCGACAGTGCGCCACTGCGGTCGCCCGACCACTTTCAGCAGCCCATGGTTGCCACAAAAGCGAATGAACGCTTCGGCCGGATAGTCCATCAGCGTGTGCGCCGGCGAGGACCAGATAGCCGCCGCCATCGGCAGAAGATGATCATCGCGGAAGGCCTCGCTGAAGCCTTCGCGCTTCAGATAGTCTCCGAGCGTCAAATCAGGATCGGCCCGCGCGGCTAGATCGATCGGGGCCTCACGATAGAAGCGCAGAATCTCGCCCAACATTGACCAGAAGCGCGGCCTGAAGAAATTGCGTCTCTGCGCGAAGAGCCCCGGCGCGGCGTATTCGAACCGCCCCTCATCCAGCGAGACGCCGAAGGACATGTCGGTCGCACGGGTCGACACGCCCAGATGCGCGAACAACGAGACTAAATTGGGATAGGTCGCGTCGTTGAAACAGATGAAGCCAGTGTCTACGGCGACATCGCCAGACATTACGGCTGCCGTGACGGTGTTCGAATGACCGCCCAGACGGTCAGCCTTCTCATATACCGTCACGCGGTGACGTTGCGACAGCAGCCAGGCCGACGAGAGGGCCGCCACCCCCGAACCCACCACCGCGATCTTCAGGGCGCCATTGGCGGTGCTGGCGAGCGATGACGGCATGACGGCTCCTGAACGCGCCCGCTGAAATCACTGCGGACTTAAGCGGATTACGCGCCGGGGTCGGGATCGGATTGGAAATGATCCAAGCTTTTCCGCGAAGCGTAATAGGCTCCATGCATGTCGCGCCCTCGCCTCCCAGGTCCTCGGAAATGCGTTCCGATCGCATGAGTTCGGGCGGTCCCGCGCAAGACGCATTCGTGTACGATCGGCTGATCGAGGCCGTCGCATTGAGACGGGACCGGGAGGCGTTCGCCCAGTTGTTCGAGTATTTCGCGCCACGGCTGAAGGCTTGGCTTGTCAAGTCTGGCGCCCCCCCAGGGGCGGCGGAGGATTTCGCTCAGGACACCATGCTGACGGTGTGGCGCAAGGCTGATCTGTTCGATGCCAACAAGGCGCGCGCCGCGACCTGGATCTTCACCATAGCGCGCAATCGTCGGCTGGACATGTTGCGCCGCGACGCCCGTCCCCTGCCGATACCCGAGATCGAACTGGCCGGGGAAGAGGTCCGTCAACCGGACCACATCCTGACGATGTCCGAGGATGCAGAACGGGTTCGCGAGGCCCTTGCGCGTCTCAAGCCAAATCAGATCGAGGTTCTTCGCCTGGCCTACTTCGCCGACAGCACTCATTCAGACATCGCCAACCAGCTCGATTTGCCGCTCGGCACCGTCAAATCCCGTATTCGCCATGCCCTTATAAAGCTGCGCGCGATGCTTGAACTCCCCGAGGAGGCGTCCAGATGAACGCAGGTCGCAATCCTTCGGAAGAACGTCTGCTCGCCTATGCCGCAGGCGTACTCAGCCCGCCAGAAGCCGTGGTCGTGGCCGCTCACCTGGCCCTGCGGCCTGCTAACCAAGCTTGGGTGCGTCGCCTACAGGCGGTGGGCGGAGAGTTTCTCGATGAGACGGCGCCCTCAACCTTGTCGAACGACGCCCTTGCGCGGGCGATGGCGCGGATAGAGACCGACACGGGCGTGGTGACGGCAAGCCCGCCGCTAAACGACATGCCCGAACTCCCTGAACCGTTGCGCCGCTACGCCTTGGGACCGTGGAGGCTAGTTGGGCCAGGGGTGCGGGTGCGCAATGTGGACGCCCCACGAGACGGCGACTGCCGTGTGATCCTGCTGAAGATCGATCCAGGGCGCGAGACGCCGCGTCACACGCACGGCGGCGTCGAACTTACCTGCGTTCTAGCTGGCGCCTACGCCACCGAAACCGAGCGCTTCGACGTGGGTGATTTCGAGGAAGCCGACTGCGAGGTGCTCCACACGCCCCGTGTGGTGTCAGACGAACCCTGCCTTTGTGTCGCGGCTCTAGACGGTCAGATTCAGCTCCACGGCTGGCTGGGCCGGCTGATGCAGCCGTTCGTGCGGCTATGACGAGTCTGCTGCCGCTCTGGGGCGCAGCAGCTTTCTTCCTGGTTCTGGTGATGGCCGCGGCCTGGATCGTTCAACGGCTTACCTTGCAAGGCGGTTGGGCAGACGCATTCTGGTCGCTTGGGCTTGGCGCAGCTGGCGTCGGGGTCGCTTTGACGCCCATCGACGGCGCGGCGCCCTTGGCGCGTCAATGGTTGACGGCCGCCTTGTTCGGCCTTTGGAGCTTGAGGCTCGGCCTGCACATCGCCGCGCGCGCAGCTCATGAAGCTGAGGACGCGCGCTACGCCCGCCTGCGCCAGGACTGGGGTGCGCGCTTTCAAGCTCGGATGTTCGGCTTCCTGATGCTGCAAGCCGGGGCCGCCGCAATTCTGGTGCTCGGCGTCTTGCTAGCGGCGAGAAATCCCGCGCCGGGATTGAGCCTCCAGGACGGCTTGGCCACTCTCATCTTCCTGCTCGCAGTCTCCGGCGAAGGGATGGCTGACCGCCAGCTTGCAGCATTCAGGGCAGATCCCGCCAATCGCGGCCGGGTCTGTGACGTGGGCCTCTGGGCTTTGTCGCGCCACCCCAACTACTTCTTCGAATGGCTAGGATGGTGCGCGTGGCCGGTGTTCGCCATCAACATCTACGGCGGCTGGCCCTGGGGATGGCTGGCGCTGACCGGGCCAGCCTATATCTATTGGCTGCTAAACCATGTTTCGGGTGTTCCCTTGCTTGAAGCCCATATGCGCCGCTCTCGGCCGGCCGCTTTCGCCGCCTACGCAGCCCGCACCAGCCGCTTCTTCCCGCGCCCGCCTCGTCGCTAGGAGGCGGGCAGCAGCCTTATGGCCAGGGCGCAGGCTGCAGCCGACGCCCCAGCGCTGACGCAGACCCCCCAAGTCATGTCGATCAGCGACAACTTCAGGCTCCACGTCTTAAGAGTGGCTAGGTTGGTCAGGTCATATGTTCCATAGGCGAAAAGACCCAAAAGCCCCCCAACAACAGGGCCTTCCGCCAGTCATCGGCCGCTAAACCCGGCAAAACGGCGAAAACGGTGAGACCCGCCGCATAGAGCCCGTAGAAAGCGATGGCGGGTGCTAGTCTGAACTTGTCCGCCAACATAGCGCCGACCAAGGGCCGGTACAGACGATCTCCCATGGCCCCAAGCCAGATCGTGTCGATCACCGCAAAGACGATCAATGTGAGAGAAAAAGCGAGAACGATGCTCATGGATGCTCCATCCGGTTTCCAGGCCGATACGAGCAAGAGAGATGATCGGATGGGCTGAGAATGCGTAGGATGCGCGAGCCGTACGCCAAGCCGATGCAGATGCAGATGTTATAGCCGTTCAGCGTGGAACAGCCGCTGTAGCCCCCCGCGAACTTGATATGGAAGCCGCGCGGGGCGTGGAACGTGAAATCACCTCGCCTGGTCGGCGCCCAAGTCACAAGTCGGCGTTCCAGATCGCGGCGGAGCGGCTAAATCAGAAACGGTCATCCGCAGCATCCACCGCCGAGGTTTCATCAGCGATTAGCATGCCATCGCTCAGCACCAGACGCCGTGAGCAACGGGCCGCGACGCCCTCATCGTGCGTGCAGATCAGAAAGGTTGCACCTTCGTCCCGGTTTACTTCACGCATCAGGTCCAACACGCGATCGGCCGATTGTCGATCCAGATTGCCGGTCGGCTCGTCGGCGATGATCAAATCAGGCCGGTTCATCAAGGCGCGGGCGATGGCGACACGTTGCTTTTGCCCACCCGACAGGCGCGTCGCCGGATAATCGATCCGGGATTCAAGACCGACCCGTGTCAGCAGCTCGCGCGCGCGCTCGCGCATCTGACGCGAAATGCCGCCAGCCGTCGCGGCGGCGGGAAAAGCCACATTCTCAAGGGCTGTGAACTCAGGCAGCAGGTGGTGAAACTGGAACACGAAGCCCAGTCTGCGATTGCGGAAATGGGTCCGTTTTGCCTCCGATAAAGTATCTACCCGCTCGCCGCTGATCGTCAGTGCGCCCGCCGAGGGGCGCAGGAGCAGGCCGACAATCGACAAAAGCGTCGACTTGCCCGACCCCGACGCGCCTAGAAGGGCCGCCAGTTCGCCCTTATCCAAGCTAAGATCGATGCCCTTGAGCACTCGAGTGTCATCATCGCCGTTGTGGAAGACTTTCTCGATCCCCCGCGCTTCCAGCACCCTTGTCACTGTTGAATGGCCTCAAGCGGGTCGATCCTGGAGGCCGCGCGGGCAGGAAGGATCGAGGCGATCACCGCCCCCAGGGTGGTCAAGATGAGGGCGGCTACATATCCCCCCTGCTCCGGGGCGATGGGCAAGGCGGAGGTTCCGTCTGGCCGACCAATCGTCTGCAGCCACACGCAAAGACCATACCCGCTGGCGCATCCGATTAAGGCCCCGACTATGCCGATGAGCAGTCCCTGAATGAGGAACACTGACAGGATGAAACCTGTCGGCGCGCCAAAGGCGCGCATGATGCCGACCTCGCTGCGCCGCCTATAGGCCGAGAGCACAAGGGCGCTGGCTATCCCGATGACAATGGACACCAGAGAGAACAGCTGGATAAGCACGCCCGTCTGGCCCTGAGCCCGAAGAGCATCCTCCAGGCTAAGATTCTTTTCCTGCCAGGGGGTGGCCCGTAGTCCCGTCGCCTCGGCCAGGAAAAGGGCCACGTCGCGGGCTTGCTGGGGATCTTTCAGCTTGATCTCGATCTTGCTTACCCCTTCTGGCAGGGCGAACAGCGGACGCGCCGTTTGCAGCGATAAGAAAGCGATCCGCTCGTCCAGGCTCTGCAAACCGGTGCGGAACACGCCTCTTACCGTCATCAGCCTCTCGCCACCCCGGTCGGTGCGCAGCAGGATGGTCTGGCCCGCGGTTAACCCGAGATCCTCGGCCATGCGCGCCCCGATCAGCAGGCCGTCAGGTCCAAGATTCCCATCACCGCTGATGATCTTGGGCGTGATCTCGGAGATGGCGTCGACGCCCTCTGGCTCCACGCCGATGATGGAGACTGGTGAAACTATCTCGCTCCTGACCAGGAAGGCGCTGCCGGCGATCTGCGGGCTGACCGCTGAAACGGCGGGGTTCGAGCGCAGCAGCTCGACGACCACCGGCCAGTTCCGGATCTGCTTGCGCTGGAAAGTCGAAATCAGAGCGACCGATTCCACCGGCAGGGAGGAGCCCGCCAGGATACGCCCTACCCGGCTTGGTGGTTCCAGGCTGACGTGGGCGCTGTCGCCAGTGACCTGATCAGTCAGGCGCACGGCCAAGCCGGCGATCAACGCCGTGATAAAGATGAAAACGGTCACCCCGAGCGCCACGCCTGAGATCAACAACAGGGTCTGGCTGGGGTTTGAGGAGAGGTGGCGGCGTGCGACCAGAAAGGCGAACATGGCTTCAGCCTCTTGTCTGAGGCGCAACGGAACGCACGTGGGCCCCGGCTCGGGTGGCGGCGGGATCGAGAACCACTCGATCACCCGCCTTCAGTCCGCGCTCAATGATCGCGTTAGCTGAGGGCCACCGCGCGACAGCGATCGAGCGTAGCTGAACTACGCCGCTCTGATCGACGACATAGACCTTTGGAGAAGCGGTGGCGTCCAGGATCGAACTGCGCGGCAAGACGATAGCGTCATGGCGCTGATCGACAACGATCGTGACGTCGACTGAGCGCCCGGCTGACAGGATTTGAGCAGTGTCGGGCGAGAGCTTCACCATGCGCCCCCCGGTAGCCGGATCGATCCGTGGTGAGACCTCGGTCAGCCGGGCCGGAAAGATCACCGAGGAGCCGGAGAGGGCGGCGCGCGCGCTCTGACCAGGCTTGAGCGTGTCCGCATAGGCCTCATCGACCTCGCCACGGATCTCGATCCCGGCCGAAGAGCCTAGCTCAAAAAGAGTTTCGCCAGCGGCCACCACCTGACCATTGTCGATCGGCCGCACCAGCACCACGCCGGCCATCGGCGCGCGTATCGTGAACTCCCTAGCGCGTGCGGACGCTGCGCGGACATCGGCGGCGGCGGCGGCGAGCCTGGCCTGCGCGGTCTGGAGGGCCGCCCGTGCTGAGTCCAGAGCCGCCGGCGCTGCAAAGCCCTTGTCGCTGAGCATTCGGGCACGCTCAAAGGTCTGGCGCGCCTCCGCCGCCTCCGCCAGCGCAGCGCGTTCTCGCGCCATGACGGCGGCGGTCTGAGCCTGTTCTACATTGGAGAGGATCACTGCGAGCGGTTCGCCGGCCGCCACCGCGTCGCCGTCGTCACGCAGCAGTCGCACCACCTGCCCGCTATTGGGTGATGCGACCTGAACAAGATCCAGAGGTCGCACGCGCCCCACAAGCGACAAAGCCAGCTCGGTTGTCTGCGGCTCGATGGTCAGCACCGCCACTTCGGCCGGTCGTCGCGCGAACATTATCGCGGCAGCCACGACGACGAGCGACATGGCCGCCGTCAGGACAAACAGCAATCTACGGTTGGCGCGCATGTATTTCCCGGAGCCCCTAATACAATGGGTCCAGATGCGCACCCTGTTCCCAGTCGGCAAGTGTGTATCACCTAAAGCTCCGCTCGCTGAGCAAGATGCCGCGAACCGGGAGATCGAGGCCTGCGGACGGCGCGGGCGACAGATGTAAAGCCACCCGCGCGCCAACGGTTGCAGAGCCCAGTCGATGGCAAGGTGACCATGAACGCCGCGATCGAACCGCGCCGATCACTGCTATGTCACCAACTCCAAAAGGCGGGCCAACCTGCACAATATGACGTCGGCGCGGAGGATCCTGCCGTGTGATGGCGCACGTTCAGGCTGTCGGAGATCGATAACGGCCAAGCCCCAACAGAGGGCGTGGCCGACGGCCCGGAAACAACATGCTCCCTGAGATCACCAGCGCCCTCATCCGGCGGCGCCCTCCGACGCCAGAACACCTTATTCTGCACTTCGGCCGGTGGGTCGGCCAAACGCGATTACGCGGGCGTCACTCAGAAGCTAGTCGTCCACCGCCTCCCAGCCTCGAGCGGCATGGTCAACTTGGCTTCGAAGCCCTGCGGCGGAAAGTTCAATTGCAACTCACCGTGAAGTTCGCTTCTCACAAGCGTGCGCATCAGGCGGGAGCCAAATCCCGTTTCTGTGGGGGGCTCTACGAGAGGACCATCCATCTCTCGCCATTCGAGGTGCAGCGTTAGCCCATCGGTCATCCAGCTCAATGCGACGTGTCCCGCAGGATCCGACAGGGCTCCGTACTTCGCGCTGTTGGTCATCAACTCATGGAGCACCATGCTGAGGCTTATCGGCGCTTGTCCCCTGAGCTCAACCGGCTCGCCCTGAACACGGATGCGTTCCAGCTGAGGCTCGAGCGCGGCGGTCACGATGTCTCTAAGGTCGGCTGAATTCCAGCTTGTGCGCGTGATGAGTTCTAGAGAGCGAGACAGCGCAAGAAGACGGCCTTCGAACACCTCCAGCCCTGCAGGATCGTGGTGTCGGAACGACTGCCTCGCAAATGACTGCACAGTGGCGAGACTATTTTTCACCCGATGGTTCAGCTCATTGACCATCAGGCCGTGAAGCTTTTCCCGAGCAGCCAAATCTACAGAGGCCTGGGCGATGGCTTCTCGCACCCTGCTCACCTCCCTGAGCTCGCCGGGGGACGCCTTGATCGGACGCCCTTCGCGAAGGGCGTCAGCATGGCCAACTAACGCATCCATCTGGCGGCCGATTTTTCTTGAGAGAACAATTGCCAAGCCCACTGCGAGGATCAGCACTACCGAGTACGCCATGGCTGCGAAGACAGCCTTCAGCGTGTCTGCACTTGAAGCTGCACGCGTAACCGTGACGACGACTGTCCAGCCTGTATCAGGCGATCGCCTAAAGGCGCCGATGGAATCCTGCCCGTCTAAGGAAACGCCTGTTGTGCGCCCTGATAGTTTCGACGCGGTCAGGTGTCGAAGCTCTACGGGAGCGCTGACCCCGGCGAAGCGCGCCCCTTCCCTTGTGCGCGCCACAAGCCGCAACTCTCGATCAAAAACCGAGGCTACAGCGCCTGGCGCAAGGTCCTGGTCTCGAAGCGAGGCCGCCATGGCCTCCGTGGGCAGCACATACACCAAAGAGTAATGTCGGCCGGCCACCGCGAACGGCGCGCTTACCTCGATTGTTGGCCCATCGCGCCCGTCACGGACCCCGGCCACCACGATTGGTCCCATTTCCAGGCCAGCTTGCTCCTTGACCAAAGGAAGTCTTGATGGAGCTGCCGACGCATGGGACGCGCGGCTGTCCACGAGCTTGTGGCCTTCCCCATCGACAACCAGGATCCAACCTGGAACAGCCTTGTCTAGGCTAACGGCCCTTCGATGGAAGCGAGACCAGTCTTGAGCTTCCAAATCCGGGTCATCGGCAAGCGCCGTAATGATAGCAACCCCTTGTTGCAGCTGCCGGTCCGTCGAACGTGACAGTGCGTCGGCCATCATGGACAGCCGAGCATCAAGCTCCTGCCGACTTTGGTGAAAGGCGTAGACAATTAGGATCAGGCTGGCCGCAAACAACAGAATTGAGAGCCCGCTCACCAGGGTCAGCAATCTGCCCCCTACGGAATCCAGTCGGTTCTCCAGCCAACGCCGCGTCATTTCCCGTCTTTCGCGTGCCGGCGGCCGAATTAGCTCACGCGGTGTCAGAACCTAGCATCAGCCGTTTGATTACGAAGCGCTGTCTCACCGGCCAGCGAACTGTGCCGGTGCGGATTCTTGCGGCCCTGAGCAAACCCAGAACCCAAAATTGCGCTCGCTCGAGGGCGCGTCTTGGGCTGAGCCTTTCGCCAAAGAGGCCACCAGCGTGGGCCAAGCCAAGCGCGGCCTAATAGCTGTAGACAAAACAGTGGAGCGGAGGCTTTTGAGGTCGTTATCGCCGAGTGCAAATCATCGCGAATGTCGGCTGCGCCTGTCATCGGCGTACTCACACACTCGTCACGCCGAAGACTATCGCACGAAGGGCGCCGCCCGCCGGGCACGGTGCTCCATCGTCAATTGGTTACTCCTATGTTAATTTTTTGTTGCGCCTGGAAGTAGTCGGTGTCTCATGGAATTTGGCGTACCAACGTTCTATCTGGCAGCGCCCATCAACCACCGAACTGCGGCCCTGGGGTGCTGTTCGGCCCAAAAAGGGACTAAGGCGAACATGAAGCGGTACCTGATTGCAGCTGCCATGGCGGCTGCTGCCGGCTTAGTTGCAGCGCCAGCTTCGGCAGCGTCTATATTCAACGGCAGCTTCGAGCTAGGCACGGATCCGGGAGCGACTTTTTCGACGCTCGCCGCAGGATCCAGCGCCATCACCGGTTGGACGATCGGTGGCGCGGGCGTGGACTACATCGGCGGCTACTGGAACGCTTCAGACGGCCAGCGCAGCGTCGACCTCTCAGCTCTAAGCGCTGGGGGAGTTTCACAGAACATCACCACAGTTGCTGGCCAAACTTATAAGGTGACCTTCGACATGGCGGGCAACCCTGACGGGGGCCTTGGCAGCCGCGTCATGGTGATCACCTCGAACGGCTTCGATCCCCAGATTAACAACTTCACGGTCGGCGCCGCCAACACGCGAGCGAACATGGGCTGGCAGTCGATGAGCTACACGTTCACGGCTGGACCTGGGACGACGACCACCATCGCCTTCGCTTCAGATGAATATAATGCATTTGGCCCGGCCCTGGATAACGTCAGCATTTCATCTGCAGTGCCCGAAGCGAGCACCTGGGCCATGATGACGCTAGGTTTCGGTGCGGCTGGCGGAATGATCCGCGGCTCGCGACGGCGCAACGCCCTGCTGCTCGCTTAACTTCGCAAACTCATCGAAGCGCCGCCGGTCCCAGGGGTCGGCGGCGTCTTCATGTCCGGTGTTAGAGCCACACCTTGTTAAGCACCTGCGCCGCCAGCGACGCCTTATCCTGGGGCAAGAAGCGACCATAGTGATTAGCGACCATCTCGGGGGTGTCCTGGATGGCGTAGCTCGCCTGTTCGTACGACCCCGTTTGTTTCAGGTTATGGGTCGCCAGCACGTCGCGGACATTGTGAGGACCATGCGGGAGCAGCCCCCTAATCGCACCGCGGCCGGTATAGGGATTGTAGATTCCGTAGCGCTGGATCGCGCACCTCCAGGCCTCATAGAATGTCGGGGCTTCATAGGTCGCGCTCACGCTCTTAGCCTTGATCGACTTGACAAACAGCGTGCCCGGATCGGGAAAGCCGCCCAGTAGAACCTGACGGTGTCTGGCGACATAGGCGTGGAGATGCAGATAGAGGTCGCTTAGATCGGGTAGGACAAGACGGAACGGGCGTCTCCCAAAGAAAGACGACGTCGCGTTTTTGAACGCCACCGACGGGATATAGATTTCCCAGCCACCCTCGCGCTCGCTCCATCGCAGCTCCCCTCGCCTATGCTCGGAAAGCCATCGGTCAGTACGAGGAATGTCGCCTCGCGAACAAATCATCAGCTCGCGTAGATTGCGCTGGCGCAGTCCCGTGTGCAGGCCGATCCGGATCATTAAGAAGGCTCGAACAGCTTCTGCCGCTGCTTTTGGATATTGGCCCGCATCCGGAATGCGCCGCGCGATCTCGTCGGTAATCTTGCGATATTCCGCCAACGGGTTGTCGGCCTCCAGCACCGGCAAGATCGCCTCAAAGGGGTCGCGATGGATCCGCGCGACCCGCTCGATCTCCTTGGTACGCGCCAAGCCATGTCGGTGGCCGCGCTCACAGGTCACGTCCCAGTCTTGCTTTGCCTCCGCCACCTGTTCGGCAGAGACCAGGCCGGGGATGGGCTTCAAACGCTGCGCTAGGGATGGCGTCTGCCGCACCCACCCGGTCTCCGCCCGCGTGAAAGCCACGCCCATACTGAGCAGATCGACTTCCCAGCGCGTATAGAACCCCCGTCTCTGCTCGCGCCATTGGACGTACCAATCCCAAACCGACGGGAAGGCAAGCAGACCCAAGGTTAGATGAGATAGGGGAACCCCGAGCCCTTTCGCAGGACCGCTCGGCGAAGCCGCCATCGCGCCAAAGAACAGCGCCAGGTGTTCGATCCTCTGGTCAGCCGTCTCCGAGCCCCACACGCCGCTGCGCTGCTGCCCAACAGGAGTTAGCGTAGAGGTCTTGAAAGCCACCAGGGCGGCCATTTCAGCGTTCAAAGCGCGCGGAGCTTCACGCCCAGTAATCACCGGAGGTTCCTCCGAAATATCAAGGCCGCCCGCCCGCCTCGACTTAATCCGCGATCCGTCGATCCGAAACTGCAAGCCATAGCGGTGCTTGATTGCGGCGGTCAGGAACACTCGGTATTCCGTGGCTCCGGTGAGTATCACCTTCCGAATCCAGGCAAGGATCTCTTCGCACTCCGCTAAGGGCCGCTCGGCGATATCGTCAGGCAGATGCCAGGCCAGCCGCCGCATCTCGGCCGGGGTGACGCCCGGCAAGGTTTCCCGGCGGATCGCGCGCGGAACGCGTTGGCATTTCGTGCGGAAGTATCCAGTCCTGAGGCGATAGCGGCGCTCGATTAAGGACAGCAGCCGCAGACTGTCGGCACATTGCGGCGCTTTGCTTCCGCGCCGCCAGGCCGCGATCGTCGAAGGGAAGACTTGTCCGCCCACCTCGCGAAGAGCCGCGGCCAATCCAGAGGAGCTGTCTTCGTGCCGCCTCATGTGAAGATCCAGCGCGGTGCGAAAATCGTCCGGATCGATCCAATCTCCTCCGATGGCCTGCGGGAACTCCACAATAGTCTTTGGTCGGCGTCTTGGCGGTTGGGCGTAATTTGGAGTGACGCAAACGGGCGGCGGGACTGTGCCCGCGGTCTGACCCAAGGCTTTCAGGACCTGCCTCAGCGGACCCCGGACTCGACTGACGCACCCATGGGGTAGACGCGCCGCTTTAGCTATCTCTTGCCAATCATAGCTCCCGCCCCGTCGCGGAGCACTTTGAACGCCACTTGATAGTAGGAGTAGGAACCGCCGGAGGCGATTGGCGGCGTCCCATCCAAACTCCTCTTCTACGCGAGCTACACAGGCCCTGATGGCGGCTTGCCGCCCCTTCTTCTCTAATGACATCCAACGCTCACCAGCAGCGTCGACCGCTCTCAGCGAGCGGCGACCAAGCTTAAGACGTCGGCAAAAGGGATATCCGACGGAGGGCGCCATCTGGGACGAATTCTACGTCTAACCCGCACAAGTCACACGCCTCCCATGCAGGGGGAGACGCCCAGCTCTCCGAGGAGCGCTTCCTCACGCAAACCCAGATGCGCCGCGAACGAAGCCCCGGCTTAGCAACGCCAGCTTGAAGTAGCGGCAGACTGAGCCCTCCACCGCCGCGTGGCCGCTCGCACTGCCGCCCGCCTTGTAGCTTCCGGTTCAGCGGGCCCCTAGAAGTCGCCCGACCGGATGATACGCCGAGCTTGGTGCGGTGGGATGATCGCGGTGATGTGGGCGGCCCAGCGGATCTTGCAGTTCTCCTTGGTCGGGCCGACCACGCTTTCCAGGTCGTAGCGTCCCGCCTTCGACCCGCGCAGCAGTCGCTTGACCAGCACCTCATCGGCGTCGGTTTCAACGACGACGACATGCCCCAGCATATCCGGCGTTGGCGGAGTTCGCTGGTCCTCGAAGTAGATCAGCCCGCCGTCATCGGCCACGCCCCGCATCGAGTGCCCGGCGATCCGCAAAGCGACCGCGCGATTCGTGCCGCCTGGTGGCAGCGGGGCCAGGTCACCGGCCTCCTGGCCCGTGGCGAACAACACGACCCCTTCGCTATCGGCCCCCACCCGGCCGATGATCGGCACCAAGATTGGGTCGGGCTTTTGCCGTGGGACGGCGTCCGGTTCTGTCGTGTCTATCCCGTCATATAGCCAATCGGATCGCACCCCGAACGCTTCGGCGTATTCTTTTGCGCGAGCATAGGAATAGGTCGCATTGCCGTTCTCGTTGGAAGCGTAGGTGTTGCGGTTCCAATTGAACTTCGCGGCCGCGGCCGCGGCCGTGGAGAAGCCGGCGCCCTGGCGGGCGATCTTGAGGCGAGCAGCGCGATCTTCATTTGACATATGATGTATATATCATACGTTTCGACTTGCGGAAAACATGTATGTTTTGTACGGTTTTAGGCATGAGCACGCGCCCCAAACCCGCCGGACCGCCCGCCAAGGATTCCCTATCTGTCGAACTGGGCGGCTGGTTTAAAGCCAACGCCACCGGCGGAGGCGTCATTGTTATCGGAGTCATCTTGGTGGCCTTGGGTGCGCTCGGACTAGCGCAGTTCTGGCTGACGGTGGGCGGATGAAGGCCGTGCCGCGGCCGCGGCTATGACTCGTTCCGCCCTCCACTCTCCCAGCGGCGCCGTCACTTCCGGCGCCGAGAAAATGGGCCGCACGATGAGCCTGCTCCAGGGCCCGTAGCCCAGGACGCCGGCCCCCTTAGCGCGCTGCGCCTTGACCACGATGCGTGGTCACGGGTGACGGCCACCGCGCATCAGATCGTCAGCCTCGTCGCGGCGCGCATGACAGCCGCCCCACGTGCGCCTCAAACTCGCCAAAGAGCACCGGGGTCTCGATACTGAACTCATCCAAGTCACCTTGGACGGCGCCAAGTCCGTCTGAAGAGGCAAGGTCCACGCCTGGCACGAGCGCGACACGCGCGAGTGCGCCGAATGGGCGGCGCGAGGACTCCATCGGATTTATCACCTTGCTCTCGAGTTCCTCATTGCAGCCAAACCGACGCCAGGGCGCCTAGCCAGGCAGCCGCCGCAACGAGCAGCAACCCCGGAATCACCCGCCAAGCAAACTCCCGCCGCCCGCCCGAGAGCGCGAAGACGATTTTCGTCAGGGTGTTGGTGGTCAGGCCGGCTAGGATCGGCAAAACTGCGGCATCCGGCTTGATGTTCCCGCCGGCCGCCAGAGAGGCGATTGAAATCGCCGCAGCGTGAGTATCGACCAGACCGGCTGCGGCCGCGGCCACCGTCGCGCCAGCGCCTCCAAACCGGTCGCCGAGAGCCGCTGCTGCGACGAGGATGACCGATAAGAGCAGCGCGAATGTCAGAGCGCTCGAGATGCTGAACGCGTCTCCTGGATCAGCGTGCTCCTCGGCCGGAGGAAAACGCAGCGCCTTGATCGTGAACACCGCGCCATATGCGCTGGCGGTCAAGCCAGCGCTGATCAAAGGGATGGCCATGGCCTGGAGTGTCGGCATGCTGATGGCCCCGATCAGGACAACCAACTGTACGATCGTAGCGATTGTCGACAGCACAGCGCCGGCGACCGCACCCGCCAGGATGGCGGGGGTCTTGGCCGCCCGCACGGACATCGCCCCTATGGCCGCGCTGCTCGACACAAAGCCCGCCGCGAGCCCGGCGACGGGTAAGCCAAAGCGCACCCCTAAGGTTCGGATGGCCACATGCCCGGCTGCGCTGATGCCAAGCAGGAGAATAACGACCATCCATATGGAGCGAGGGTTCAACGCGTCGTAGGGGCCCATCGCGCGATCCGGCAACAAAGGAAGGACCACCAAGCTCGCGCCAGCCAGTATCAGCGCATCGCGGACCTCATCGGCAGTGAGCGTGTTACTGACGAAATGATGCAGGGGCGTCCGCGCAGCTAGCAGGATAGCAATAATGACCCCTACCGCAGCGGCGACCATCGGCTGGAGAACCGCGAGCGCCCCTACGAGCACCGCCAGGATTAAAGCGATCTCCGTGGTGGCCCCAGGATCGCCCTCGTCCAGGGCGCGCCAATAGCTCGACGCAGCCAGAACAGCGATCGACGCGGTGACAATCGCCAAGAGAACTACTCCACCCACCATCATGCTGATCGCACCTGCCAAGGTCGCGACGGTGAAGGTGCGGATGCCTGCCGCTGACGGCGATGGTCTCTCCTGCTTGCGACGCTCGCGTTCGGCGCCGATCAGGAGCCCCACGCCAATGGCGACGGCGAGATTCAGGATCGGCTCGCTGATGATCTGAAGTCCCTCGGAATGATCGTTGATGGAGGCGAGAGTTTGAACCTAACTAACAGGTCTAGGGGCTCGCCGCCCGCCCGAGATGTGCCCGATGTTCTCGCGCAGACGAGAATCAGCCGAGCGTGTTTGGTCGCGCCGAGCATGGGCTGAAGGTCCTGAGCTCAGTGACATACGCCGCCGGTCTGTGAAGCAAGGCGTTGGCCCCGGCAGCCGATCAAACGCACGCCTCAGCGAGCCGAACCCGGAGGGAACGGCGCGCCTTGGCGGCGCAGACCAGCTCAACATCCTGGCTCCCCGCAGCATCGGGGCTCTGAACGAAGGAGATTTGGCCGCGTTGCTGTCTCTGACCGCCATGTGGGCTGGAGGCGATGGATGTCTGACTACGACCTCTACTATTGGTCCGTGCCGTTCCGCGGTCAATTTGTCCGCGCGCTCCTGGCTTACGCCGGCAAGACCTGGACGGAAGCTGGTGACGCGGCGACCGCAGAGCTGATGAGCGCGGCGGTCAAGGACATGCCGGTGCCTTTCATGGGACCGCCGGTCCTCATCGACAGAAAGGCTAACTTCGCCATCGCAGAGATGCCCGCCATCGTTCTTTATCTGGGGGAGACGCTGCTCCCTCCGCCAACCGATTCCGCCTTGGGCGCTTTAGCGATGAAGGTCGTCAACGACGCTAACGACGTGATCGATGAGCTCACGCTGAATGGCGGACAAGAGATGTGGACGGAAGAGCGCTGGCGAGGCTTCGCGCCCCGCTTGAAGAAGTGGATGTGGCTGTGGGAGGAAACCGGGCGACGTCACGGCATGACCGCTAAGTCCGGGTTTCTCCTGGGTGGCGATGCTCCTGGCGTTGCGGACATCGTGACCGCCACCTTATGGTCAACGATGGCCGCGCGCTTCGGCACCATCGAGACCATTCTTCTCGAAACCGCGCCGATGACCGCCGCCCTAACGGGGCGCATTGCTAACCTGTCGCCCATGGCGGACCTCGAGGCCAAGGCGCGCCGAGACTATGGCGACGCCTATTGCGGCGGGCAGATCGAGGCTTCGTTGCGCCAGGTCTTGGGCGCTTGAACCGATATAGTCCCGGAATTTCAGGCGTTGGGCGATTGCAGCCGCCCCGCGGGGTCCTTGATCGGAGCGCTCGCGACGCCTTTAAGGCTTTAAATGAGCGGCGGCGGCGGCGGCGCATGCACCCGCGAGCGCAGTTGCGCCGCTAGGCCCCGACGCCGGTCCTGACCAGGAAATCATCGAGATAGTCGCGCATGCTCATCGCCGCGGCGCGAGTGTCTTCAAGAGGGAGGCTTTCGTCTGTGATCCGTGTCAGGTCATCAGTGAGCCGCGAGAGGTATTTGCGCACGTCGCCGGAAGCCACGGCCTCACGTTGCACCAACTGCATGAGAATGTGGTGATGGACCACAGAGCGGGCTTGTAAGTCGGCGATCAATCTCGTGACGTCGAGTTCGGCCGGAATGGTCATGTTCCCTCTTTTCGTGCGCGTCCTGCGGCGTGATCATCACCCCCGCACCACGCGCGTGACGGCTCCAAAAAACTACTTCCGCGCTTTCCGCGCGGCGTACTTCTCGTCTCGTTTGGATTTGGCTTCGGCTGCGGAGAGCGCCTTTCGCTGTTTGCGTTCGCCGCGCATCGCGTCCACCGCGGCGGCTTCGACGGCCGCCTGAGCGCGCTCAGCCTCCAGCGTTGCTTCGGCTGCGGCCCGTGATTTGGCCGCTTTGACGGCGGTGCGCTGATCGCGAACACCATCCAACCTAGCCGCGCGCAAATCGGCGCGCTCGCCATGACGAGGGTCAGTGACAGTTGGACGAGGACGAAACTTCGCCAAGAGGATCTGCTTGGCCGCCGCTGCGGTCTTGAGACGATCGGCAAAGCCGATCTTGAGTTTATCGTTCACACGATCTCCCAGGAGTCAGCCCCGACCAAGATGGGTTCTGGCGGACGCTGCACAAATTGCATCTAGATGAGCCCGGATCGACTGAGGTGCGAGAAGAGCTCGACGACGCCCGCCCAAGCTCAGCTGCTGCACCTGAACGACTGCGGCCTGCTGTCGGGCACGCGCGAGCACGTAGGCCCGTTTAAGAGCCGCCATCGTCGTCATCTCGTCCAGAAATGACGAAGGCGGCGAGCATGCTCGCCGCCTTCCAACTGTCCAGCGATCGCTGAACTGTCGCCTATGCCGACTGGAGCTGACCGGCGGACATTTTGCCGCTCCGTTGGTCTCGCTCCAGCTCGTAACCGAGCTTTTGACCTTCTTGGAGCGAGCCGAGCGTCGAACGTTCGACCGCTGAGATATGGACGAAAACGTCCGGGCCGCCATTGTCAGGCTGAATGAAGCCGAAGCCCTTGGTGGGGTTGAACCATTTCACGATGCCAGTGGTCATGTGAGTGTCTTTCAAGCAAAATTGCGCGCACGCCCGATGACGTGTGAGATCTAAATGTCGGAGAGGATCTTGGTGGGCCCGGAGCTCAATCCTAAGATCAAGCGTGGAGAGCAACCGAAGCCAAAGCGCATGTCGATAATTGCTTATCTCATGCCCGCTCACTGAATGCTATCGAAAACTATTCAAGGTCGCTTCAGAGCATTCGGAAACTACGGGCCAATAGCCATGCTAACGGCGCCCTGCATTTTGGTCTGTCGCGAGACGCCCCGCACGATTGATCACCGGCAAAGACACGCTGCGCCAGAGCTACCCTGTCGGTCGATGGCCCGTGAAAGCGCGCAACGCTCGACAGATTTCACCATCCTAAGGCTCAAGGATAAGGTCGCCGTGGTTACCGGCGAACGCTAGGCGTCGGCCGAGCGATCCGCTGGCGACCAAGGTTCTGATGGCAGCCCATTACGAGCGGCCCCAACCCGTGCCAGGCCGCTCAGGCGCCTGCACTGAATCACGCCGCTCTCGGAAGCGCCAAAGCCGCCGGAAGTCACTCGGCCATTGGGTCGGAGCCAAGATCCGTCGCTTCGCGTTAATCATTGGTCGCGAGGAGAGAGCCAATGCCGACAATTGACAAGCCGCGCTGGACTGAGGCCACGGCGAAACTCAGCGAAGCTATCCACGGTCAACCAGCGCGCCTGTCGGTCGGGGCCTTGTCGATCGGAATGCAGGAGGAGATCGTTTGGAAGCCCTTACTGGGTCTCACCTATGACCCCAAGGACGACCTATTTGACGTCCAATTCGAGGGAGTGGATCATCTCGTGCGCCATCCGCGCCAGTTCGACTTTCTAGAGCAAGCTGGTCAAGCAAGTAGCTTTGCGATCATCGACGCAGACGGTGCAGAGCACATCGTGATCTTTCGGGACCCGATCGTCCTCCCACCTTCCTGGCCCTTCTAAAGCCGTCGACACTCTCGCGGGCTCAATCGTTCGCTGCTTGATCTGAATGATTCGGCTCAGTCCGAGCCGTTCAGCCACGTGGCGAGGCCGTCCATTGTCTGCAGACCATACTCAACCGCGCCAAATCCAATGACTGCGCGACGCCGGTCGGGGCTGGGGTGGAGTTGGCGCATAGTCAGCACGGTCTTCCCGTCGGCCTGCTCGTCGAACGTTATAGTCGTACGGAAACGGTCAGGGTCACTTGGATCAGGCGTGCCGTAGTCGGTCACGATCCGTTCGTTCGGCACAATTTCGAGAAAGCGCATGAGATTTGGGAAGCGCTGCTCTCGCCCCTCAAACAAGCCCACCATATCGAAGCGCCAAACTCCACCCTCGCGGATATCCGCCTCATGGGTTTCGATGCTGAGACCGGTCGGGCCGTACCACTCGGTTAGCGCGGCTGGGTCCATCCATGCGGCGAAGACTTTTTCGCGGGGGTGATTAAACAATTTCACCAGCACGATTTCGCGATCGAGAGCCCAGGTATCCAGGAGATTTTCCATTCCGCTCAAGAATCTATTCCTCTTTATCCAGGTAGGTTTCCAGGCGATCTAGGCGCGCGCTCCAGCGCTGGCGCTCCGCTTCCATCCAGTCCGCCGCCTCGACGAAGCGCGCCCGCTCAAGTCGGCACCAGCGGCTGCGCCCACGCTTGTCGCTGACGATCAGCCCGCATCCTTCCAGCACCTTGAGATGCTGAACGAAAGACGGCAGCGACATATCGAACGGCTCAGCCAAGGCGCTGACCGGAGCCTCACCCTCAGCAAGGCGCGACACGACAGCGCGACGGGTAGGGTCGCTGAGAGCGTGAAAGGCCAAGTCTAGAGGAGCTGAATGGTAAGGCATTTGACTTAGTAAAATGATGTGAGATCGCGATCAAGGATATTTAGGCGCCTGCCTTAGCATCGCCCCGCCTAGATGCGCATGGCCGACAGCATACCCACCCTCCTCTGTTTTGAACCGATTGCGCTGCGATCCGCCCCGTGGACAGCTCGATAGCGCGTCAGTCGAAGAAGCTGCGCGCCGCGCGAGCTTTTAAGTCAGGCCTGCGCGAGCCACTCACAATCGCCAGGGCGTGCCGGGTTACCGCCCTCGCCCCCGGAGTGCTTCCTGGGGAACGGCCGGTTAGCGCAGATTTCAGCACAGAAGCCGCTTCCCAGGCTCCTGAAAGCAAAATGGCTAAGAGTTAGCGGTAGCGGCGAGCCCCTGTTTTGACCGGGTCGCAGGCCCCAAGGGCCTTTGGTTAAGCTCGCCTCGCCTCTCGCTTGCCCTTCTCGGTGAGCTGATATTCGAAAACCTGCTCCCCAATCGGGCGGTAGCCATCTCCTCGCACGCGTTCAAGGCGCAGAAATCCGTCGGCGCAAAGCCGTTCAAGACGATGGAAATCATCTCGCGCGCCATCCATGTCCGAGCGCCCACGACGGACGACATGCTTGACGCCGCCATCAGCCAGGACTTGGGCGAGCCGAGCGCGTTCGGGGGTGGATAGTTTCGCCATGTCGCCAGTCGAACGACTGGACGGAAAAAAGTGTTCCCGACTGGCCAGCCGGGGAACAGCACGCAACGAAGCTGCGCGCTTCCGTAGCCGCAAAGCCAGCGGGCATAGGAAGGACTGGCGTGGCATCTTCGCCCCAGCGGCCGCCAGGTTGTGGCGTCGCGGGAACTCGCGGCTTCAGCCGGGAACCACAGTTGCGCTTGGGAATTGCGCACCTGTTCGCCGCCTTCCCTCCGATTGCGGCGGATAACGCCAGAGTTCGACTCAGCGCGGGCCCTGCCCTTACGTGGACGGGGCCTAGCGGCCTGCAGTCGGCAGCACAGCAACTTGATCCGCGACAACAGGATATCAGACTACAGTAGGTGAAACGTAAGATATGGGCACGCGCTGCGTGTCGTGACGGGTCGTCCTAGGCAACCACCAGGCTCTTGGAGTGCTCTCACCACCTTTTAAGCAGGATCGCTTCGCGTTGACGCTATATACTTTTCTTCCAGCTCGGTCAGAGGTGTGGCGACAACGATCGCAATGCTTGACCTCAACAGCGACAATGAGGCCGTCCTTGAGGCTGTACAGTTGCTTGAAGACCACAAGACCGCAAAGAGCGTGGAGATATGGCAAGGTCCCGACGCGGGCTCTCCTGCGTTCGAGATGAAGCGAACCCAATACCGGCGTAGCGCAAAGACGCTGCAGGGGGCTAAAGCCAGGAACCCTATCTGGAGACGCCCGCGATCCAGGCGAACGTCAAGGCGCGCCGCCTACCGGCTCACGAGCAAAGGACCAAGGCTGGCACTTCGTGGATGGCCGCCGGTTGCCCGTAAGCCAGATAGAAACCCGGCAACGCTCGCCAACACGCGCTCGCCCCCCCGCAGCCCGTCGTGACCACGGCCCATACTTCGCCGGTCGATTGCGTAGGTTCAGGTGCTACGGCACGACGCGCTGGAACGCTTGCGCAATGATGGTTAAAGCGTACGGTTTCGTATGGACAACGACGCAGAGAACCTACTGCTTCAGGCTGTTGACGCGATCGCGGTTGGCTATCCATTGAATGAACCGCCGGCCGAGCAAGATGCTTGGTTTGGAGCGCTTCGGGCGCTGATCGAGGAGCGGGTTCCGATCGCTCGCGAGAGGCTCCGTAAACTTATGCGGGAATAGACGCGTCGTCAGAGCGGCGATAATGAGGCCCGTGGCGGTAGTGTGGATTTTGCTCGCGGCTCTGAACGCTAGGGCCGGCGGCTATCGTCGCGCCAACTGTATTCGGTGCAACACCTGATCTCATAGCCACAAGCTGGCGGTGAATCACACGGGCGTGCCGATCAAGTTGGCGTCGCCCTAGCCTTACCCTCCAGCTCTCAGACTTCCGCGCGCCGATAGGGTTCTCCGCGTC
>JAESFP010000147.1_pt1 | contig 49324 bp, 41 predicted proteins | sample 9266181 | NCBI WGS metagenome assembly JAESFP01 (sample SAMN14502547, study PRJNA617102) | algae metagenome | isolation source: Pegethrix bostrychoides GSE-TBD4-15B and co-occurring heterotrophs from... | place: USA: Grand Staircase-escalante National Monument, Utah | collected 2006-08-15 | reverse complement strand
ATAGCGCGCAATTTTGCCCTGAATTTGTATCGCCACAATGGTTTTGAGAATATGGCTCAAGCTCAACGGCTCGCTGGCTTTGGTCTGAGCACACTCAAGTTATTATTTAGAATGAAATAACCCTGGCTAGACATCAGTTCTACTCGTCGGCTTCAGCCTCAACTTGCTTTAGGTGAATATGCTTCCGACCCAGCGAGATTTCAAACTCATCACCGGGTTCTAGCTCCATCTGCTTGGTGTAGGCTGCTCCAATCAGCAGATTGCCGTTCGCCTGAACCGTGATCCGGTAGCTGGCGTTCCGTCCACCTCGCCCGTTTCCGCCCTGCTTGCCGTCGATCTTAATTTGTTTTGCATCGAGCAGCGCGTTATAGAATTTCATCATGTTGACGCGCTCTAAACCATTTTTGGTAATGGTGTAGTAGCCGCATTCTTTAGCTTTTTGTTCCTTGGGTAGATGTTCGAGCTGCTCTACCTTACTTAGCAGCATTTCCCCAGTCAGCGGCTCACTTCTTTTCTTTTTGCTCATTCGCCCAAATCTGATTTCGTACAGAAAAATAGAACAGATGCCAATAGCGCTCTGCCTGCTTTTATACAGGTTTCATATCAGCTCCAGATTATCGTACCTTGACCTGGACTTGATTTGAGGAGTTTTTTAAAGTGATCCAGATGGGAACTTTCAGACTGAATCTGTTTGACTAGCAGAGCTGTCTAGCAATCGTGCAATCTCTACATTTACAGCTGAGTCTTGATCTGCCTACTAGCTAAATACCAGCAGCATACTGGCGGCATAGATTAACGCGGTACCCCTTAAGATTGAGTCATTACAACCTAGAGTCAAGCTATCCAACTCTCAGCTCAGCTTACGACTATAGAGATCACGGTTATGAAATTAACAACGAAGGGGCATTACAGCGTCAAAGCGCTGCTGGACATAGCGCTGCAACCCGCAGCACAGGCGATCTCTGTGCGAGCAATTGCCCAACGCCAAAACTTGCCTGCCCCCTATCTAGAAAAGCTGCTGATTGAACTGCGGCGAGCTGGGCTGATAGCAGCAGTGCGTGGCTCGCAAGGTGGCTATCAGCTCGCGCGGCCTGCCGCCCAGATTTCGCTGGCTCAGATTTTGGAAGCAGTGGGAGAAACAGTCGATCCGCTGGCGCGCCAACCAGAGTCGGAGCAGGCTGAAGATTGGGTGACGCTCAGCCTATGGCGACAGCTGCATCACAAGCTGCAAGAAGCACTTTGCAGCATTACTCTCGAAGACCTCTACTACGATGCTCGCAGCTGTCAGGCGGCTCAGGGTGAGTCAACCAACTTTGTGGTGTGAATGCTGTCGGGTGTGAATGCTGCAACTTGACAATACAATCTCCTGAAGCCTTGACAGTCAGCTAATCTATTCGCGAAAATAGAATGCTGACTATATATTTAATGTACGGATCAGGTTTTTTCAAATGCGGCTGAGCTGTAACCCGTATTAGATTAGGTTACAAGCCATCGCTACCTGTACGGCAGCAGAGGAAATGCATGACTTACGCGATCATTGAGACAGGTGGAAAGCAGCTGCGCGTAGAGCCAGGTCGGTTCTACGACATTGAGCGGCTGGCGGTAGAGGAAGCAGGTACGGTCGTGATTGACCGCGTGTTCTACCTAGAAAACGACGGTGATATTTCGATTGGGCAGCCGCTCGTTGAAGGCGCGACGGTGGAAGGGACAGTGTTGCGCCACTTGCGCGACCGCAAAATCATCGTCTATAAGATGCGTCCCAAAAAGAAAACCCGCAAGAAGCAAGGCCATCGTCAAGAGCTGACCCGCCTGATGATTGACTCGATCAGCCTGGGTGGAAAGGCGCTAACCGCAGCTGCGGTTGATGTCCCAGCGACGGCTGTACCAGATCCGACTCCGGCTGCTGCGGTAGAGGCAAGCGAGCCTGAAGTCACTGCGGCTGAGAGTTAAGACGGCAGAACTCAAGACGGCAAGACTGTTGAAGAAACTAAGCAGAGGTTTTTATGGCTCACAAGAAAGGTACAGGCAGCACCCGCAACGGTCGTGACTCAAACGCCCAGCGGCTAGGTGTAAAGCGCTACGGCGGTGAATCGGTCAAGGCTGGCAATATTTTAGTGCGGCAGCGCGGCACTAAGCTGCATCCCGGCGTTAATGTGGGTCGGGGCAGTGATGATACGCTCTATGCGCTCGTCGATGGTGTCGTTACGTTCGAGCGTCGAGGCAAAGATCGCAAGAAGGTCAGCGTCTATCCAGCAGCAGTCGCCTAGTTCGCTTCAGCGGGATATTCGGCCAATTATTCAGCTAGTTCAGCTAGGGTCGGGAGGGAGCTTCGGTTCCCTCTCGATTTGCAGTTTGCGCCTTGCAGAGTTTGCAACAGAAACACCTAGCTGGTTGCCTAGTTGGCTTGAATGCCTATCGAGGTTTCGGCGGGCACCAGACCTGTAGCGCTCAAAAATTCATCTAGATCGCTGAATGCGCCGGCATAGGTAATCGTAGGCAAGTCAAGACCTTTCAAAATCACCGCATGCTGCTTGAATAGCTGAGGTTTGAGTCCCGCTTCAGCCAAGTATTCATAGGTCGTCTCGCCAAAGGCAATATCGACCCCAATTTGCTTAGTGGAGGATTCTAGCCGGAAGGCAGCGTTCACCGTATCTCCCAAAGCCGTGTAGTCAGGGCGGTCGCCTGTGCCAGTGTTGCCCACCATCGCGTAACCCGTGTTGAGTCCGGCTCCAATCCGCAGTGGAAAGGGCAGCGGGTAGCGTTCATGCAGCTGGCTGGTCATCTTTTGCAGTGCGCTTAGCGCCCGCGCGATCCGAATCATCTCTTCGGGGGTCACCTCTTGAGCGCCGTGAATCCAGACGGCCATCACCGCATCGCCAATATATTTATCCACCCAGCTGCCATATTCCCGAATAATGTCGCCCGCGCAGCGAAACCAGGTGCCAATCACCTCAGACAGCACGTTTTCGTCAATCTGGCGAGTCATGCCCGTGAAGTTGCGGATATCGACTACTAGCACTGAGATTAGGCGGCGCACATGCAACGTCGCAGTGGCCGTAAACTCCTGGGAGTCGATGCTGCCCGTCGAGCTATCGGTTGGGATATCTGTCTCGGGCGCGTAAAACTCCAGTTCGGTCTGGCCAAAGGTAAGCCGATCGCTGTTTTGAAGCGTCACCGGTACGCTGACCCGTCGCCCGTTCACAAACGAACCGTTACGGCTACCCATGTCGATCAGGTAAAACTCGCCGGTTTCGACCCGTTGCAGCATCGAGTGGTTGCGCGAAATCCAGCGGTCGGGCAGCACAAAATTGTTGTCGTCCCCGCGCCCAAACGTCCAGCAATTGCCGCCAACAAGCGAAAGGTAACGATTGCCTGCATCGGTTCTTAAAATTAAGTGGGGAACCGGCTGTGTTGACACCACAAGTCGTAAGAATGTTCGCGTTACCTGATTAAGCAGCCTGAATGCTCTGACTCATCTAAGCCAAACCATAGATCCCAGTTGATCGCGCGCTTAGCCAACAGGAACAACCACAATCATAGCCTGCGTTTAACAAACGGGGCAGTGAGTTACTGAACTTGGACAGGAAAGTCAGGCAGGAGAATTCAGGCCAGCACTGCACCCAGCCAAAACAGCCCGTCTACCACAATTGTACTGAGCACGGCTCCGCTGAACGCCCAAGCTGAGAGCTGATTGGAGGAACGCAGCGGCCAAAGTCCAACCGTTAGCAGAACGCCAAGCAGCACCGCCGCACTGCCAAGTCCCCAGGGAGTCTGAACCAGCTTGACGGCATCGTGCAGCACCGACAGCGCCAAACTCGGCTCGACCTGCATCACCTGCCGCCAGTAGGGAATTAAGTTGACCCAATAGAAATACAGGTCGGTCATGGCTGTGCCAAACAGCGAGCCGAGATAAAACCAGTTGCCCAGACGATTCTGGCCTCGATAGAGATCGACGATGGCAAACGGCAGCCCAATCGCCTCAACGGGCAGATGCACCAGCGGCTCCGAGCGCAGCCAGCCCCAGTAAATTGATCCGGCCAGCCATGTCCAACTGAAGCCCAGCAGTAAATCACCCCAAAGTGACTGCATGGGATGCCGCTTCAGGCGCAGGCTGAGCCAGACTAGCGGCAGCGTACTGCACAGGCTAAACCAAGGCCAGAGGCGCACCAGCGGAGCCTGGACAAATACAGGCAAGCAGACCAAGCAGGCGGCAGCAGCAAAGATCTGCCAGCACTGCATTTCTGAGGCTGTATCTGAGGCTCTACCCAAGACTAGAGTTGATGTTAGCCCCTCAGCGCTAGTCACTTTTGCCAGAGCAAGATTACTAAATTCGGCTTCTAGACCGATTGATTTTGCTGATTCTAATGAATCTAAATGGTTTGAATAAGGGGGTGAAGACAAATAGGAAGACAATTTCTTAATATTGGTTCAACATTGTTAACATAACACAGTTATATCCCCTGGGGGGGCATGCAAATTATCATACCCCAAAAACCCTCCAGAGCCAGCTGGATAAAGATTGATTGAAGAGCTCGGCTGAGATAAGCTGGCTAGCCGCGCATATTGTACTCTCATGGGTTGGCGCAGAGAAAACTTGAGCCATTTGAACTCAAGCGTGAAACCATGCAGGAGGCTAAATTTTGCTGCAAGATCTGATTCGGGCGATTGTGCTGGGGTTGGTGCAGGGCATCACTGAGTTTCTCCCCATCAGCAGTACGGCTCACCTGCTGGTCTTTACAAAGGCGCTGGGCTGGACTGACTTGGTAGGGCAGAAGTACTTTGTGGATGCGATTCAGTTTGGCAGCGTTATTGCGGTGGTGCTCTATTTCTGGGCTGATATCCGCCAGATTTTGACCGGTGGCTGGCTGGCGATTCAGCAGCGCAACTGGAAGTGCGAGGAGTGGAAGATTCTGGTGGGCATTGTGGTAGGGACAGTGCCAGCGCTACTGGGCGGTTTTCTGCTCAAAGATATTCTGCCAGAGAGCGTGGGCGTGATTGCCGTTATGTCGATTGTGATGGCAATCTTGCTAGGACTGGCCGAGAATTTGGGCAGTCGGCAGCGGGGGTTTGATCAGCTAGAGGTCAAAGACGGCATTTTAGTCGGGCTAGGGCAGATGATTGCGCTGCTGCCAGGGGCTTCGCGGTCGGGTTCGACGCTGACGGCTGCGCTATTTCTGGGTCTAGAACGGCAGACGGCAGCCCGCTTCTCGTTTCTGCTGGGCATTCCCACCCTGACGCTGGCCACGCTCTATCAGTCGGCCAAGGCGCTTGGCAATATTGACAGTCTGCTGCCACTGCTGGCAGGAATTCTCTCAACGTTTGTGTTTTCGTATCTGTCCATTGCTTGGCTGCTGCGCTATCTGCAAAACCGCAACACCTGGATTTTTGTCTGGTATCGGCTGGGATTTGCGGCGGTGCTGCTGCTGTCGCTAGCGCTAGGCTTTTGGAAAAACACTTGATCCTAGCGCCTCTCAATCCCTAGCGACGCGAATTTTGCTCTGCTAGGTGCATCTCGGTGACGATTTGTTGGCTGCGTCTGAGATAGGCCACAAACAGCAAAATCGCGAAGCCGACGATCAGCAATCCCGGCAGTCCACCTGCAAACGTGTTGTAGAGACCGTGCAACGTGGCGGCAATCAGCACGCCCACAAAGCAGAGGGCGCTGCGCCGCGAGGGATTGATCAGGGTGAGGCCAATGAAATAGCCGACGATCCCAGCCAGAATGGCGTGAAATAGCGGCAGCGACACAAATCGAATCGTGTTGGCCGCTACGTAGGAGCCGAGTTCAAGCTGCCCTTTAGACAGCCCCGAAGCATAGCGAAAGGAGTAGGCAACCCCTTCCGCTATCGCAAATCCCAGTCCAGACATCGCGCCGTAAAAAGCAGTCGACAGCGGGTCGCGCAGCTTTTTGTAGAAGACGAGCAGGTAAACCGGCAGCGCCTTGCAGATTTCTTCTAAAACGCCAACTCCCAGAATGAAGCCAACAATCCGAAACAGCAGTCCGCCTTCAATGGCGTGATAGAGCGACCGAAACGGCGGCACCTGCTGCAAAATCAGCAGCATGGGAATGCCAATCCCGGTGGTAAACAGGACGCAAATCAGCGTCAGCTGCCAAGAAAACTGCACGGGCTTAATCAAGTTGTAGAGCACCACTCCCCAGATTGAGGCGTAGTAGATCCCCAGCAGCCAAGCTGTCTGCTCTAGGCTGACTCGCTCAGCAATCAGGTTGATTACCAGCGGAAACAGCCCCAAAAACAGCAGCAGGCGCACTCGACTGCTGCGGTAAAGCGCCAGACTCAAAACCTCGCGGTAGGGGAAAATTGAGTCTAGCTGAAACGTCCGCAGCGAGGCCAGGAAATCTTGGCTTTCGGTGCGGACTTTGACAATTGCGGTGGTGCTTTTGGCGGCAGCGGCAGCTACCGTCGCAGCAGCAGTCGCAGCAGCAGTCGCAGCCAGAGTCGCCGCTGCCGCAACTGGCTCAGGAGACGCTGGAGCCGCGTAGCTAGCTGGCGTAAATTCAAACGTCCAGTCTGGAAATTCTCTGCCGACCCGCTGGCTGTAGAGTTTGACCAAAGCAACTGAGCGGATCGCTAGCCCGTCGATCCGCTGCTGAATCACCTTCACTAAGGCAGTTTGATCCAGGCTGCGTTCGGCAAAGAGCAAAATTTTCAGCCGCTGCTCTCGCATCAAAAGCTTGGCCGTTACGCCTCGCGGCTGGAGATCGGAGTTGAGCAGACGAGCAATCGCAGTCAGATCGCCCTGCTGCGCGAGTTTGAGTAGATCGGCCTGCATCATGCCCAGTTGAGTTGCCAGTTAGCTCTGCCAGTTGGCTTAGGTCACTTAGAGTAGCAGATTTGCTGCTGTTGCGGGCGGCGCAGCAGCAAATCTGTCTAGAGGAATCCAGCTCAATCAATCTAACTCAATTAACTTGGTAGCACCTCGACCGCGCCACTGCAAATAATCTGCGCGGGCGTGATCTCTAGCCGCTCAATGTTGACTGACGCACCCAGATCGATGCTGAGCGGCGGCAGGGAAATCTGGGTGGGCGGTTGGTGCAGTCGAGCGGTTTCCAGGGTGAGCTGGCTCAGCTCTAGTTGCGCGGGGGCAGCGAGGCTCAAAGCCGCCTCTAGCTTGAACTGCCAGCGCTGTCGCTCAGGTGAGTTGGGCATGGGCGCAACCAGCTCGCCGATTAGCGTGAACTGGTTTTGGCCTAGCAGCAGGCTCGGATAGTGCAGCGTCATCTCTGAGCCTGTCTCGATCCCAAGATTTCCGCGCTGGAGCAACAGCTGAAGCAGATCGCTGAGCGCCTGACGCAGCAGCGGGGATTCGCTGGAGGCCGTCAGGTCAGCTTGAGTCAAGCAAATCTGCCCGGTCGCCAGCACGGGTTTTAACAGCCGCAGCGGCTTACCCTGCATCACCTGACTTAAATTGATCTGAATCTGGCTGGCTTTGATCCGAGCTTGGCTGAGCTGCAATCCTTGGTAAACCACGGCGGCAGCACTCACCTGCACTGCGGGCACCTGCCCCTGCAAAAGCTGACGGTTGCGGCCTGAAATTTGAAACTCAAGCGATTCTGCCGACTCAATCTGTGAGCGCAGCCACAGCTTTACTGCCGGAGCCAAAATCCTGCTTAAAAGTTGACTGCCAGCCTGAGTCTCTTCATCAGACTGGGGCTGTATTGGATTCTCAATTGGGACTGCCACGGCCTTACTCCCAGGGGTTACGTCGCTTTTGCCACAGCTTGTTGCCTTGCCCATCCTAACTCTCAAGCTAACCAGCTCTGAAACCAACTGATCAAAAGTCAAGATTTCATGAATTATCGAGCCGTTTCTGCGATCCCGGCACCCAAGTTATGTCATGATATTCTGACATTATGATCCCCGTGTCCCTTGAAAATCCGTAAACCCAAGCAGAATCGAGCGATTGCCCCCCTTGATTTCCGCGATATTTCTTCTATGGTGTTAATGAAATTGCTCCCCCTGCTCCCCGATAGCTTGCAGCAGCTCATGCAGCTGTCCTTGCAGCTATCGAGGTAAAACTCTAAATTCTTTCAGCTCGACTCTATGGAGACTACCTCTCATGTCTGAACCTTCCCTAGAAGAAATGACGCTTCGACAGCTCCGCCGAGTTGCTAGCGAACTAGCCGTCTCGCGGTACAGCCGGATGCGGAAAGACCAGCTTTTGGAGGCAATCAAGGCCGCGCAGCGCTTGCGGCTCGCGGCCAATCCGCCGCGCGTTTCGGAGAATCCGCCTAATGTGGCAGCCGTCAAGTTTGACGCTGGCACCTCCTCTGACCCAGTCGGTCAGCCCGCCGCAATGCTGACTGTCGTCGATACAGACTTATCTGAGCTGCCGTCGGGCTATGGCGAGAGCCGAATTGTGCTGATGCCGCGCGATCCGCAGTGGGCCTACGCCTATTGGGATATCCCCAACGAGCATAAAGAATACCTGCGGCGGCAGGGTGGCAACAGGCTGGCGCTGCGGTTTTACGATGTGACCGATATGAGCGACCAGCGCTCCCACAGCTTGCAGCAGTACGAATGCGACGAGCTAGCCCGCGAGTGGTATTTACCGGTTCCAGTCAGCGACCGGGAGTATGCGATTGAGATTGGCTACATTGCGATGGATGGCCGCTGGCTGCTGCTGGCGCGTTCGGCTACGGTTCGCATTCCGCCGGTTTACCCATCCGACTGGGTCGATGACCAGTTTGTGACGATCGACTGGGAGCAAGAGCTGCGGGGAGAGACCGTTTTGCAGCTAAAACAGCCAGTGCGTCAGCCTATCAGCCTGTCTGTCAGTCAATTTGCCTCTGAGGTGGCAGCTCCGGTTTATGCAGGTGCATTTGCAAAGGCGCAGGCGGCTGAGGCACAGCGCGTAGCCGGATCGGTATCAACCTCCAAAGCGCAGCAGCCTGAGCAGTCGATTAGCTCTTACGTATTCCCGTCGGGAATGGGCAAATGGGCAGGGAAAACCGAGTCGGGCGTTGGCATGTCGGGCGTTGGCATGTCGGGTGCGGGTTTGGCTCGCACTGAATCAGGGGTTGGTATTTCAGGTGTTGGTATGTCAGGAATGGGTATGTCGGGAATGGGCATGTATAGCAGCTCCGGGATAGGCATGTCGGGAATGGGCTTGGCCGCTCGCACTGAATCAGGGACTGGCATGTCGGGTGTGGGTATGTCAGGAATGGGTATGTCAGGAATGGGCATGTATAGCAGCTCCGGGATAGGCATGTCGGGAATGGGTTTGGCCGCTCGCACTGAATCAGGGGCTGGCTTGCTGAGTCGCACTGAATCAGGGGCTGGCATGTCGGGTGTGGGCATGTCAGGAATGGGCATGTATAGCAGCTCCGGAATGGGCATGTCGGGTGCTGGCATGTACAGCAGTTCAGGCACGGGCCTTTCAGCCTCAATGCCGCCGATCCGTCCGCGTCAGTTCTGGCTGGTCGCAGATGCTGAGCTGATTGTCTATGGTGCAACTGAACCAGATGCCAGCGTCACCATTGCTGGACGACCCATTCAGCTCAACTCAGACGGCACGTTCCGGTTTCAGATGTCGTTCCAAGACGGTTTGATTGATTTCCCGATTATGGCAGTGGCGGCGGACGGCGAGCAGATCCGCTCGCTGCATCTAAAGTTTGAGCGCGAAACCCCTGCACGCCATACCAATACCAAAGCAGAGGCGATTCCAGAATGGATTTCTTAGCGTAAAAGCTTGAAGTCTAGTCTCCAATTGCTCCATTCCCTCGTCACTTGGCGGGGGAATTTTGCTGGGCACAGCGCCATTAAACAGAACCCGGAGCTTCGATGCTGCGGTTATTGTAAAGGCTCATGGCCTTGGGGATGCCTTGCTTCAGGCTCATTTCTACCGCATCCACCACCAGCTTCAGCATTTCGCTCATGGCTTTAGATTCAGCCTGCGAAAAGCGCCCCAGCACATGCGAAATTACCTCGCCCTCGGCCTGTTTAACGTTCTGCTTAGCGCTGCCGATGCCGATTCGCAGCCGTGGGAAGTTTTGGCTATGCAGGTGAGCAATTGCAGACTTGATGCCGTTATGTCCGCCTGCTGAGCCTGACTGACGCAGCCGCAGCTTGCCAATTGGCAGATCCATATCGTCATAGATCACCAGCACCGATTCAGGCGGCAGCTTATACCAGTCGGTGACGGCACGAATCGACTGCCCAGAGAGATTCATGAAGGTCGTGGGTTTGAGCAGCCGCAGCTTTCGGCTCACCGCCATGCCTTCGCCAAACTGGCCTTGAAACTTACGATGTTCAGATAGCGGAATTCGCCAGCTGCGCGACAGCAGATCAAGGGCTTCAAAGCCAATATTGTGGCGGGTTTGATCATATTTAGCGCCGGGATTGCCCAGTCCGACAATCAGCTGAATCGGGGTTTCGGATGACGCAGCAGAGTTTGTCATGGTCTGTGGACAGGTCTATCTGGCAAAATCTAGCGTCAGCTTTGGGAGCTGACTTCTTCGACAATTTCAGCATCGGTGACTGTATCAGCAGGCATCGACTCAGCAGATGCAGTGGTCAAGGCTTTAGGTTCGGGCGGCTCAATTTTGGCCTGCATTGGCGGGTCTTTGACGACTTTTTCAATCCGCTCAGCTTCTTTTTTGAACTCAGACTCAAATTCTTTGGAAGCTTCCTGAAAACCCCGAATCGCTTTGCCCATGCTACGGCCAATTTCCGGCAGCTTCTTGGGGCCAAAGATCAGCAGAGCCAGGGTCATAATTACTGCCATTTCTGGTAGGCCAATTCCAAAAATATTCATCTGCCTTTCTCCCACATCCTGGACGCTGCTCTCATTGTAATCACGTTTGCATTGTAATCACGTTTGCCGCCTTAATTTTCCGTCTTGGCTAGTTTGACTCGCTAGTCTAGCCAGGTCTAGCTAACTGACTGAGCAATTGCCGGAGCTACTGCTAGATCCGCTGCCCCCTGACGCATTGCCGCTAGATCGTCGTCTGACCAGCTGCGGGCCTGTAAATGATGAGCGACTAACAGTCCCCACAGCCCCTTGCGCTCTGTCAAGATTGGCACAACTAGGTTGGCGCGCACCTGCATCTGCCGCAGCATATCTTGGTGACAGGGCGCAATTGGCTCAGCTTCAATGTCGGGGATTGCTCGCAGCCGCCCCGCTTCATAGAGAGCAGCATATTCGTCGTTGAAGCATTCGTCTGGGCCAATTGAGCCATAGATTGAAAGGCTAGGATCGCTGAGCGACTCAAAGGTGACTTGGCCTTGCCAGCGGCTATAAAAATAGTAGAGCAAGACTCGATCGACATTGAGTTGACCTCTCAGGGCGCTCGTGGTGGCCTGAACTAGCGTATCTCGCTCCAGCGACTGCGTCAGACGGCCTACCAAGCGCTGCAAACCTGGATCTGAGGAGGTGGAAGCTGCGAGGGACAGATTTTGATTTGAACCGCTTGGGAGTTTCACAGAGCTGTAGAGAAAAAACTAAACGCTAGGAAGGCAGATTAAGGCAAACAGCTTCCATTCTAATTTGATTGTCCTAAATTTGTGGATTGCCTCGCAGACTCATCTTGCAGGTCTTTTCAAGTTTGCGTCAGGGGGCTGGCTTGGAGCATCTGGGCAAACAGTCCCCGACAGAGCGACTGGGTTGAACCTAGTGTGGTTCCAGCCAAACCGCTAGCCAGATTGGGGTAGAGTGCACTGGGGGAGGAGTATCCTCAAATTATTTATGCGTAACAAGGCCTCTTAAAGTCGCAAAAAATGGCCACCCCTGCTAAACAAGAGCGACCATATTAAATCAAACCAAGCGATTAGGCCATATCAGCCTAACTCAAAGGTACGCTGGTCAGTTGCGTCCAGGTCAGAGTCGCCAACAGGTCTTCGCCTTTGCTGATGAGGGTATCGTTGCCGCTGATGGTGGCAGTTAGCACATCGTCAGCCGCAAACCCGCTGCCTAGGCTAATTACGTCATCAGAGCCAAAGCCATAGATCGTGGCTGAACCCTCGCCTGCATCTAGGATAAATTCGTTTTGTCCCTCACCCCAAACGTACACAAAATCGTCCCCTAATCCTACACCAATTACGTTATCGCCAGAGTTTGCATGAATGGTATCGTTGCCAGCGCCACTGACGATAATATCATCGCCAGTGCCCGTAAAGACAGTATCATCGCCAGTGCCAGCATCAACATAGTTGTCGCCGTTACCCAGCACAATATCATCATTACCTGCACCCGCATAGACATAGTTGTCGCCATCACCAGCGCGAATGTAGTCATCGCCTGCACCTGCGAAAATGCTGTTCGCGCCGCCGTTCAAGAAGAAGCGATCGTCGCCCGTGCCTGCATAGGCAAAGTCATCACCATCTTCGGCATACACAATGTTGTTACCTTGGTTGGCGAAGATTTGGTTATTGCCGCTGTTGGCAGAGATCACATCATCTTCTGCGCCCGTGTAAATAACGCTATCACCTGGCTCAGCGTTGACCACACCTGACTGAGTAGGATTTTCGGATGACCCCGTAATAGCCTCTAGCATGGTGCGATAGATCTGGCTTTGGTCTACGCCAGCAGCATATCCAGAAATCGGAAAGCCATAGCTGTCGAAGCCTTGACCTATATAACTGTCCAGCGCTTCAGTGCCAGCTCCCTGGTAGTAAACCGGCACGGGACGGTTGGAGTGATTGCCCCAGCCATATTTCACGTCAGAGTCAGAACCCCAGAAGTTGCCCGCCAAGGCAGGATCATCAATGGCCGTCAGAGCTTCAGCACCCTCAGTTCTGAGCAGCTCTGGAAGATCATCGTTCAGCGTTAGGTAGTGGTCATGGTCGGCGGTGACGATCAGCTGGTTCTTTTCCCAGCCGCCGTTGGCTTGAATCCAGTCAATCGTAGACTTCACCGCCTTGTCAAAATCGAGCATTGTGCCGATTAGATTGTCGATGCTGTTGTCATGAGCCGACCAGTCAATGTCGCCCCCTTCCACCAACAGCCAGAACCCATCTTCGTCCTTACCCAGTACGTCCAGAGCTGCGGTAGTCAGGTTTTGCAGCGTCGGGTTTTCGTTGCGCTCACGGGCGATGAACTCAGCATCCGTTTCGCCCGGATCTAGCGGTCTCAAGAAGTCTTGATCCTCACCTTGAGAGCTGAACACCGAGAACATATTCAGCCCAGTGGTGCTGTAGTCACCGTCAGCAGAGCTAACCGGCAGGTTGCCGTTCTGGCCGCGCGCGCCATACAGACCCACCAAGCGATCGCCACTGTTGGGATCTAGACCGGCGGCTGTGGCAGCCAGCGTATCTGCGGCATTTTCTCCCCGCTCTAGGAAAGTGTAGCCATAGCGGTTTTCGGTGGGGTTGGCTTGCAGATATTCGTAAGTCTCTTCGGAGACATAGGTGTAGTCGCGCGGCGGCTCAACGCCTTCAGGTAGGGGATCAGCCGGAATTGATACAGGATTTCCGCCTCCTAACAGCACCGTAGGCTGATAAATCCGCAGTTCCTGCTGTAGGATATTGTCTAAATCGGGAAATGGCGTATCGTATTTGCCGCGCCGATTGACGGTAGCTGCCGCTGCGCCGGGAGTCGCATGGTCGATGGGGACAGAAGTGACCAAGCCCGTTGACTTACCGGCCAGTCCAGCCGTAACCAAAATGCTTTCGAGAGGCTGCTCGTAGATGTCTACGCCGACTGCATTGTTGTAGCTTTTAACTCCCGTGTACAGCGTGGTAGCTGTGTTGGCCGAGTCAGGATAGCTGGCCTTGATATACTCTTTGTCGAAGCCAGAAGAGGCCACACCGCCATAGTAGGCTGGATCCCAAGGAAGGAGTCCACCCCGCTCCACGTCATATCCGACCAAGTTGCCCACTGCACCGCTCTCGACGGTTGCGCCACCTGAGGCAGTGCTGCCGGGGTTAAACGCTGGGTTGAACTCGAAGCCGGGTAGCAGTGTGCTACCTGCTGTGGCTGAGTCGGTGGTGGACAGAGCAGAATTGCCAGTGCTGTAAACTCCGTTTGTGCCAGCAATCGTAGTACCGTAGGTGGTGGCCAGCGTGTAGCCACTCAGACTTTGAAAGCTCAAACCTGTGCCTGTGCCAGACGTGTAGAAATCGCTGAGGGATGAACCTGTGTTGCCTTCCTGAATTTGCTTGTAGATAGCTGCCGCACGAGCCATTTCCCAGCCCATACCGTCGCCAATCATCAGAATGACATTCTTTGCTTCAGTCATGATAGTGCTTACCTGTGTTGTGCTAGTGAGTTGCTCAGCTTTAGTCCGGTTACTTTTTTGACTTAACCGCATATGATCTTGTATTCATGAACTAGGATTTTGGCTTCATATCCTTACGTTAAAGAAGCCTTAAACCTTGTCCCGCACCCGCTGTACCATATCCTCTGGGTTTCAGTTCCCTATGTCTTGCCCAACACAGGAAAGATAAAGTTTGTATAAATAAACACAGAATGATAACCGTTCTCAACTCCCAAAAAGCCGTAGGCTGCTGGTGTCAAAAATTGCTTGCTAAGCTCAGTCTGTAAAGATTCGATAAGCCTGTAGATTCGGCAATCAATTTAGGTGAACGGCGAGATGAATAACAAAGGATATGATTCTTGATAAGTTGAGCTGTATCTTCACAACTGTTGACTGCCAGCAGCAAAGATCTGATCGACAGTCAGCGGTAGGTTGGCCAAAGACAGATGCCACGGTCTTAAGCCCATGTCTGTATCCACTAACCGATCTAGTCCTTCCAATCCCTCTTTTGTTACTCTCACTGAAGAAAAAATAAGCTGCTTGTGCAGCAAGCATTTAGCTCTTTTTCCATTTTCAGGCTTCTAAAACTGGAAACTGCTGATACATAGCTGATACATAAATAGGATTCTCAGAATTTGCTTCAGCAAGAGTCACAAAAGAGAGACTAGGCATCTAGAATGCTAATTCTTGGGAAATAGTTAGGCAGCTCTGGTAGATCCTAAGAGCCAGGATCATCCAAACACGTCCGGCGCAGCTTGGGATACCGTTAGGACAGGCTTAGGCTAAGCGGGTGATGGGACTCGAACCCACGACGTTCAGCTTGGGAAGCTTTATTGTTGTACCGCTACATAAGGGTTTCAGCCGACTAATTTCTTCTTTACCCCAAACTTACCCCATATTTTAGAAAATTTGGCATGGCGTAAGCTTTTCAAGCTAAGAAGGCAAGATCAAAAGCCAGCAGCAGGAGGGGGAATAATCCTCAAAAAATGAGGCTTTAGAGTGGGAGCTATGGACGAAATGCTAAAATTGCGATGCTTAATCTACTAAGCAGCAGGGTGAGCCGTGCTCTCTCAATCATCGTGTCTTCTGGACTCAAGCAACTTTAACTCGCTCCTCAACTACTGCCCCGATTAGGGCTGACCTCTATTCTGGTCGGGAAAGGCTAGTAGGTTCGGATCTCAAGCTTTTTAAGTCTATTAGATAGATCCCAAAGTTTCGGCACTCTAGGATCGGGTGATGATGAGACAGACAGCGGTAGCCTGGGTCGAGATGACCCTGATCTATTTAAATTTAGGATAACCAAGGACAGCCGAGCCTCTTTGGATGTCACAAAATCTGAGATGATTAGCAGTCGCTACATTAGAGAGACTCACTGCTTGAAGATCGCAAAAGAACCTTAAAGACCACTGACAAGGCTAGGGCACCCTTGGGTACTGAGGATATTTCGCTGAAGCTCAAACTAGGTACCTAATGTGTGAAGATTTCTATAGATAGTAAAAAAATCTTCTATAGCTTCAAGCTTTCTATCGATTAAGAGAAAAATTGACTTATATTTCAGTGGTGGAAGCGGTTGATTCTTCAATAGAAGTGCGACATAGTCTGTTTGTACTGATTTTTGTTTAAGCACCCGTATAATTAATACAAGTGATGAATGGAGAAGCTTCCATCAAAAAATGATAGTTCTATTGAAGCTGGGGTAAATCCACCCAAACAGCTTGTATCCGACATCCGTAGCTTGATTGAGTCTGGGCGAAGCCAAGTTGCCCAAGTTGTCAATATTGAGCTAGTACTTCTGCACTGGAATATTGGCGATCGGATTAGGCGAGAAGTCTTAGGTGAGGATCGAGCTGAGTACGGGGAAAAGGTAGTTAAAGCGTTAAGCGACTTATTAACAGCCGAATATGGGCGAGGGTTCGGGCGTCGAAACTTGTTCAATATGATTCGATTTGCTGAAGTTTTCCCGACTCAAGACATTGTGCAAACACTGTCTGCACAATTAGCCTGGTCACATTTTCTTGAGATTATCTATTTGAAAGACTCCCTCCAGCGAGAGTTTTACGCTGAGATGTGTCGAGTTGAGCGGTGGAGCGTTCGTACTTTACGAAACAAAGTTCGGGGAATGCTGTACGAGAGAACTGCAATCTCCCGTAAGCCAGAAGAGCTAGCCCGTCAGGAACTCGAAGCTCTGAGAGAAGAAGACAGGATGACGCCTGATTTAGTTTTTCGTGATCCTTATTTATTAGACTTCCTCAATCTAGCTGACACCTACAGTGAGAGTGACCTTGAAATGGCAATCTTACGGGAGATAGAGAGATTTTTATTGGAGATGGGATCTGATTTCTGTTTTGTTGCCCGTCAGAAGCGGATGACTGTCGGGCAACAAGATTTTTACCTTGATTTACTGTTCTTCCATCGGAGTCTGCATCGGCTGGTAGCAATTGAGCTAAAACTTGGACGGTTTAGCCCAGAGTACAAAGGACAGATGGAGCTTTATCTACGATGGCTGGATAAGTATGAGCGAAAAGCTGGAGAAGAGTCTCCATTAGGCTTAATTTTGTGCAGTGAGAAAAATCAGGAGCAGATTGAACTGTTGCAGCTTGATCAAGGTGAGATTCGGGTTGCAGAATATATGACAGAGCTACCTCCTCAACCGATCCTTCAAGCAAAACTGCATGAAGCTATACGGAGCGTCCAAAAGCAGGTTGAAAGAAAGGAGGGGGGGTAATCTTTCTACCCTTTTCTCTTTTTTGAGCAACCTGGAACTGACACTAAAGAGGCTCCAGGCTTCGCTTCATAAAGTAATCCTGAAAATTAAGGGAAATTTATTCTAGTGAAATTTTAATACTGTTTATAATCTTGTAGGGAAAAAAGTCAGGGTAGAGGGATTTGTAAGCCAACAACGCAAAAGATGAGCTAAAACTAGTCATTACTTCTTTTTCAGGTGAAGAGAAGTTTCCTTTGTTTAATTACGGAAACTTATGGTTCAGGGACAACTTTTTAATTTGACAATTGATCAATCTTGGCTGGATATGCATCTTTGGGAAGCTGCAAACATTCTCCGGGGTAGCCCTGTCGATCGTACCGACTGGAAAAGCTGCGTTCTGCCTCTTTTATTTTTTAAGCTTATCTGTGACGTGTGGAACGAAAAGCATGAGGTGATGATGGCTGAGTACAGGGTGATTTTTTGGATGAGCACCGCTTTCAGATCCCTAAAGGTAGCCACTGTCGGGATGTACGTATATACGTCAGTATTATTGATGAGGATTGTGTAGGATGAGTTCGCCAAACAAAATAATTCCCTCTAAGTTCTCAAATAAGTCTAGAAAATTGACGCTGAATTTTTCATCAATTCATTTTGATGATGCTGAAATTGACATTGGTCTAAGTTCTTACGTGGATCAGAATGAACTTCACAATCTTCGCAAAGTTCATTCTAACACTCATTTTTTCTATAAAGACAGAAATCATATTTTATCAATACCTATTCTAGTTAATGAGGTTCCAATAGGAGAAAAATTAAAACGGATCAAACTTTCTGAGAATCTTCATATTGCTGCCGCATTAGTAAAACATTCTTTTATCAATTTTCTATATAGCTTGGGTCGGAAAGTGACTAGTTATGACCCTGTTGAGTTCTTAGCAGAACCTCAAAGGAATTTTTTGAATAAGAGCTACACTTCAGATATTCAAATTCTGGAGTGGTTAGGTATATGCCCTCGATATATTGCAGCTATTCGAAAAGTCAGTTTTGATTATCAACCTGCATTTCTTGGACTTGTTCTTGATGTATCTACAAGGAGATGGATTGAGCTTCCATGTAACCTTCTAATTGAAAAGAAAATTTCTCTAGATGGATTGTATGTGAGTAAAATGGTTCAGCCAAATAATCCTAAGATAGCCCCCTTTCTTCGTCTTATTGGTCAGGTGCAATCTATTGAAGGAGAATTTTTAAGGCTAAGTGATGCACGAGATGATATTGAGACTATCTTGTCAAAAGATGTTTTTTTGGAACCAAGACAAGAAGCTTTTAACCGCTGTCTTGATTGTCTATTTCGAGAACATGCTGATGCAGTTAAGGACGACTTAGAGAAGAAGTTGATAGATTTTCGAGATGGAGCAAATCGCCTTAAACATCTTCAGAAGGTTATAAATTACTTCTCTACTCAATCTTTTGAAATGGTTCCAGGTGTAAATTTTTCTTTTCAGCCTTTTCTTACGGAAGCTGAAGCTCAAAATTTTCCTTCAGTTCAAATGGCACCTCGCACTATTTATGTTTTTGATGCTTCTGGGGAGAAAACTAGTACATGGCACGATGGTGGACTTAGTGAATATGGTCCCTATAGTGCACCTACTTTTACTCCTTCAGATCCTCGCATTTGTGTCATTTGTCAGGAAACACAGAAGGGTCGAGTAGAGCAATTTTTATACAAATTGATCAATGGTGTAACAGTAAAAGAACTAACTCAAAAAAATAAACGTCAACCGTTTGCACAAGGATTAATTCGTAAATACTCATTAGATAATATTGATTATAAATTCTTTCTAACTCATGGCAGTACAGCAACAGAATATGAGAGAGCAGTCAGACAAGCCCTCAACTATCAGAGGCAAGAGAGATTTAAATGGGACTTAGCTCTGATTCAAATCGATAGAGCTTTTCACGATCTGGAAGGGGATAATAACCCATACCTTACGTCAAAAGCATCATTTCTAGCTGCACAAATACCTACACAAGATTTTGAGATTGAGACAATTGATGTTCCCGATCGTAGTCTCTGCTATATTCTTAATATTATATCTCTTGCGATATATGCAAAGCTTGGTGGAGTTCCCTGGCTTATCAAGGCAGATAGAACTATTACTTATGAACTCATTTTTGGTCTCGGAAGTTCTGTAGTGACCAAAGGACGTTTAGGTCAACGGCAGCAAATTGTAGGCATCACGACTGTTTTTTCTGGAGACGGAAATTACATGCTTTCTAACCTGTCAAAGGCTGTTCCTATAGCTGAGTACAAGGACGCATTGCTTGAATCTCTGCGGGAAACAATTATAAAAGTAAAACGTGCTATGAACTGGGAGCGTGGTAATCATATTCGTTTGATTTTTCATGCGTTTAAGCCTTTAAAAGATAATGAAGCTGAAGCAATTAAAGAACTAATGAAAGAACTTTGTAGCGAATATGATGTAGATTATGCTTTTCTCCATATAGTGCAAGATCATCCTTTTATTTTGTTTGACGAGTCTGAGAATGGAGTTTGGGACTACGAAACTCAAACACCAGGCAAGGGTAAATTTACACCTAAACGAGGGCTGTTTTTTCGAGTTTCCAAGTCTGAGGTATTGCTTTCATTAACTGGAGCAAATGAGGTCAAACGTCCAGAGAACGGAATACCTACTCCAGTATTGCTACGTCTCCATCGAGAATCAACCTTTAATGATACAACGTACCTTGCACGACAAGTATTTACATTTTCCTGTCACTCATGGCGAAGTTTTTTTCCTTCATCAATGCCAGTGACAATTACTTATTCAGAATTAATAGCTAAAATGCTTGGTCAACTAGGAACAGTTTCATCTTGGAATCCAGATTCAATGCTTGGGAGGGTAGGAGAAACTCGATGGTTTCTATAGTGTCTTCAGAGGAATTCCTTTTAGGCGATGCAAAAAAAATGCTCCTAAAGGAGCTAAGCTCTTTGTCGGGAAAAAGAAACCTAGAGGAAGCTTTTGCAGCGTGGCTTCTAGGTAATTCAGAAATTCCATTTCGACTTAGTGATACTGTTTCTGAAGTAGCAAAATATACTGGAGGACAGAGAAGATATTACAATATAGCAATTCTTGGTTTTGCTGCTGCCTGTGACATACTTAAGGAATCAGAATTAATTGATCTATCTCAAGGGTTATCTTGGGTATCTAGACGAGAACCACTTTTAGAAGATCATCTACAGGTATTTTGTACAGACGTTGTAGCTCTTTTGGGTATAGTGCTTGGAGCAAAAATCATAGGTGATGAAACTATTATAAGTCAGGTACGTGAATGGCTCAATAATTTTATTGAAAAAAGCTTTCAAGCCAGGTTAGATGGATGGCAAAAGTGCCTACTTGTATCAGTTTGTCAGTTAGGAGGCTTAAGCGTGCAAAAATCTGTACCGCCTGAGAATAACCTGGCAGATGTTAGAATTGCTCTCTATTCAAAGAATGCTCTTACTTATGCTACCCCTTCTGAGGAAGATGATAAAAGAGAAGCCTTATTTTTAATGAAGCATAACTCTGAAACCAGCATTTCCATTAGCCGTATTATCCTACGTTTAGCTGCTTTCAATTACATTAGTAGACTTATGCCATCTACTAGTTTAATCAAACCGTCCGTGGAGGACGTTAGTAAAGTGCTCCACCGTATTCCGGCTGCATTTCGACGTTGGACTTGGGAAAGTAAATCAAGAACAGGAAGAGGAGAAGCGATCAAATGGCATATTGAAAATGAATATCATGTTCAAAACTTGCTCTACTTTTTACTGTCTCCCATTTTTCCTGACCTGAAAGATGAAGATTATACCCCCTCGGTAGGTCAAATGCATCCACGAGTTGATCTTGCAATTTTAAGCCTATCACTCATTATTGAGGTGAAGTTCATGCGGGCAAGTGATAAACCCCAAGATATGATTGAGCAGATTGCTGCTGACAGCAGTGTTTACTTAGTTAATGGTTCAGTTTATCGTCATATTATAGCTTTTATCTGGGATGACTCTAATAAATCACATGAGCACGACACTATGAGAAATGGTCTAAGACAGCTTCCAGGAATTATAGATGCCGTAATTATGTCACGTCCAGGTAACTTAACAAGGCAAAGCAGTTAAGACGATTGAATTTGATTTGGACTGGTTTAGTCCTCACAACTTCAATCCTGCTCTAATTTCATCCTCAGTCATTCCCCCTAATGTCTCAGCTTTACTTAGCAATAAATCAACAGCTACCCGTATTAAAGTATTATCTGTAATTCTCTCTCCCCTACCCTTTCGTCTGCGATTAAGTAGCTTAGTCAGATTAGTCAGGCTTGTGACCTGATCAAACCTTAACCTAGCTTCTTTGCGGTCGTAAGTCAGGTACTTCGGTACTTCGGAAGTCTCAGACTCTGTAAGTCTGTGTTTCTGTGACATCGCTAGTTCGGATGTTGGAGAAGGACTTTTTTCGCCCTCCCCTACTGCTGGCTCTTTATTGAGTAAATTTAGCTTATTAACCTCAAGCGACAAATTAGGGCTTACAGAGTTTGATACTTCCAAAGTCTGTAACTCTGTCACTTTTGGACTTTCTTCCAAAACCAAATCAGAAACCAGATCAGATAATCTTCTTTTGACTGCCATATTGCTAGTTCCCCCACTCCCTTTGAAGTTCATCTACAACTCGCTGATAGTCTGATTCTGCTTCACGAGCATTTTTACCTTTCCACTGAGTTATAGGCACTCCATCAAGTACAGATTTTTCATGAGCTGCGTAGCCTCGAATCATGGAATTGAAAACGGGAATACCTTTTGCCATAAGGCTACTTTGAGCATCCATTGCATCATTAATCCGCCGAGGGTCTACACGAGTCAATAGCACTCGGTGAGAGACTCCCTGTGGAGAGATAGTCCCTTTTACTGTATCAATTAAGGCTTTTAGATCCATTGGAGACGGAAGAGAAGGCAAGACAACATAGTCAGAGGCTTTTACTACCGCTATCAAGGCATCAGATCGTAGAGCAGGTGGAGTGTCACAGATTGCTAGATCGTATTCTGAGATAGAGCGGAGCTTACTTAAAAGCTTTGGATCTGTCTCCTGGGCAATCTCAAATTTAGGTTCCCCCTGCTCTGCCCACCAGGTGGCACTTCCTTGGGGGTCTGAATCAACCATCAAGACCCGATACTTTTCAGCATAGATGGCAGCAAGGTTGATAGAAGTTGTTGTTTTGCCTACCCCACCTTTTCCATTAACAACTGATAAAATTTTCAATTTATAATTCCTGTTTTTTACAACTTTGTAAGTCTAGTATTTTGTAAGTCTGTATATTTGATACTTCGCAACTCTGTAAGTTTGTGAGTTTATATATCTGTAACTCTGTAAGTTTATGTTTGTTTTTTAAGCTATTGTCAATAATAAATCTTATTAATTGAGAAGGCTTACATAAATTTTATTCTGCTGGGTAGTAACTTACAAACATACAGAATCACGGAGTTACAGAGTTACGGCAAATAAAGCTTGACTAACATTAGCTAATAGAAGCACCTTATTAAGAAACAGTAATTTTTCAATTTTTATTATTAAAAGGTTGTGAGTAATGGTTAAAAGTCCGCTACTTCCTGATCGTTATCGACAACTCGATTTCTTTGTTTGTGACATCATTAATGTAAGCCCTAAGGCAGATATTGGAAGCATGGAGCACCCGTTATTTACCATCTCCAAGACACCTGATACTCGCATTAGAACTTATGAACATAATGGTAATACGGTCAAAATTGTTCCCAGTGCATTGGGTCTTGCTACTATTTTCGACAAAGATATTCTCATCTACTGCATCAGTCATTTAGTAGAAGCGTTAAATCGGGGCAGGAACATCAGCCGCACGATGCGGATGACAGCCTATGATTTTTTAGTATCGACTAATCGAGATACAGGAGGGCACAACTATAGGCTTCTTGAACAATCCTTTCAGCGGCTTACAGGAACAAGAATTTTTACGAATATCAAAGCTGGCAACAGGCGAGTTAGGGGTGGTTTTGGTTTGATTGAGAGCTTTCAGATTGTGGAGAAGTCACCCAGTGATTCTCGAATGGTTGCAGTTGAGGTAACGCTCTCTGAGTGGCTGTTTAGTGCTGTTTGTGGCAGAGAAGTATTGACACTTAACCGAGATTACTTTCGTCTAGGCAGTGGGCTAGATCGACGCTTATACGAACTCGCAAGAAAACATTGTGGCTCACAGGCACAATGGAAGGTCAGGCTTGAACTGCTTCATAAGAAATCAGGATCACTTAGCCTACTCAAAAAGTTTCGTTATCTAGTTAAAGAGCTTGCTGAAAGCAATCATCTTCCAGACTATGAAATTATGTTTAATCCTGAAGAGGATATTTTAACCTTTATCAATCGGAATGAGCAGTTGCAGGCACGAGCCTTACTCAAAGGGCTTATCGGTAATGTTGATTTATAAAAACACTGTTCTTTTTTAGTGTATTTCTTTAATAACTAGAGGTTCCTCAAATACCGATAGTTTGAGCTAAATTCGGTATTTGAGGAACCAAGTCAACCTGTGAATCATATCGGTATTTGAGGAACCAAATCTGTGGATCATATCGGTATTTGAGGAACCGGATCCTGTGAATCATATCGGTATTTGAGGAACCGAGGTCTTAAAATTTGCTAATAATTTCAATCGCTTAAACAGTGTTTGATCGCCCTTAACTACGTGCGCGCGTTTTTTTAACTTTATTTATCTTTTAACGTATTTAGATGTGGATAAGTTTAGATTGATTGCAAATCTAAAATTAGATTTAAGCTTTCAGATTTCTTAATCCTGAAACTTTGAATTTAGGATAGGGGACATGGAAAAAGAGATTTAATCTTAAATGCATTGGCACAGTGCAAACTTAAACCGTTATTTGGCTGTTTAGAACTGGTGGTATGAGATGGGCAGTGCCAGGGAAGTGAGATTGAAGGAATGCGGCAAAAGAGCAGGAAGGTCTTAAAATGATGATTATTCTTCTAATCTATAGCAAAGGATAGACTGCATTAAAAAAACTAAATTAAGACTAGGCTAGAAGGGTTTAATCCGATATGAACAAATAGTTTCGGTTCTGAAATGCTAAAATCTCATCTTCTTCATTTTTTCGTACCTTTTCGACCAAGCATAAGGGTTTGCAAGTTTTTCTTCCAACAGGTATCTTGCTCCAGATTCCGCTTAAAAAATGTTCCACAGGAGAACCAATACCTTATTAGTTCAGTGTAAACCTATATAAATCAATATCTTAAGTACTTTTCAAATGCTGTCAAAGCAATGTTCCACACTTTTCAGGAATCATGTTCTGGAGTTGATTTTGGGGTGGATAGGGGAACTTGGGGAGGCTAAAAGGATTTTTAGACTTGGTAAGCATCTTGAAAATTTCCAGATCTAGAGAGCAAGGCTAAAGTAAATATACTGATTTAAGGCGATTATAGCCTTAAGAAGGAGGTGATTACGTCCAATCCATATACGAACATGGCTCCAGACAAAAAACTTCTATATAAGGGCAATAAAACGCCTTAACCGTTATCCCTTTAAGATAAAACATCGTTAGAGAATTTTATAATAATCCTTAACCTTCAATCTTAGTTTCTTAACTTTCTAGCCCCTAAAACTTCTAAAACATAGTTTGTCCATGAAGAGCCTAACAAAAAAGGGGATGCATCAGATGATTTTAATACATCACTTAAAAATCCTAAAATAACCTTACTCTATTGCCACAAATTCCCCCTTATACTTCAAAGCCCACCCTTCCAGCTCTAAGGCTTTGATGCATATATATTTCCTACCATTCTGGGTCGCTTCACTCCCACACCATATGCATCACGATGCTAGGTGTCCGGAAATTCCGTAACTGTGGCAAAACATGAACAATTTCAACAAGTTAACAAGCTACCTCAAAAAGACGACAAGCCATTAAAAAACTGTTGAAAAAACCTATCATATCAGTATGTTAGTTCAGTCGCCATTTCAAAAACCCTTTATTTAAAAGATATGGTCTATGAACAGAAATAGAAGACAAACTAAAGATGATAAAATCACTTTCCGTATTCAAGAAAACTATATGAAAGAGCTAAGAAATCGAGCAGAAGAAAACGGTGTTACTCCGCATATATTTTCAAGAATGTTAGTTCAAGAGGCTTTGAAAAGAGAAAGGGAAAATGAAATTTTAGAGCGGTTAGATTTAATTGAGGATAGGTTTGACGAAATCCGTTCTGATATGATGCAGTTTATCAAAGAGATATTTATTGGACTTGGACATGTGGATGAAGAAGACTTTCAGAGCAACATTTCAGGCAAATCTTAAATAGGTAACTATTCGATATTAAAACAGTATTCTATAAAAAACAGTTCAAATTCAATAGATTTTAGGTTAAAGTCTTCTAAATTTATGCTTAAAGTTATCTAACCTATTTCTAAATTACTAAATGCTGTCAGTCAGTGCTATGAGTAGTGGGCAGGGAAACTATTATGCGTCCCTTGCCAAAGAAGACTATTACCTAGAAGGCGGAGAGCCTGAAGGGGTATGGTTTGGCAAAGGTGCTAAAGCTCTAAGATTAGATGGAACCATCAAAAAGCAGGAATTTAGAAACCTGTTTGATGGCTATTCTCAAAACGGGGAGCGGGGTCTAGTCCAGAACGCAGGGAGAGAGAGTAGAAAACCTGGTTGGGATTTAACCTTCTCTGCACCAAAGTCTTTAAGTGTCGTCTGGAGCCAGAGTGATCCTCTACTACGCCAGAAGATCCAAGATATTTTCTCAAGGGCAGTAGCTAAGGGGCTTATCTACCTGGAAGAGAATACGATGACTAGGCGTGGGCATGACGGTCTAATCAAAGAGAAAGCAGGGTTAGTGATCGCAACTTTTGAGCATGGAACAAGCCGTGCTCAAGACCCGCAGCTTCATGCCCATTGCCTTGTAATGAATTTAGGGGTTAGAGAGGACGGCACTACAGGGTCAATTACCAGTAAGCAATTTTACACGCACAAGATGGCAGCAGGTGCTTTGTTTAGAGCAGAGCTTGCATACGGGCTTAAAACCGAGCTTGGACTTAACCTCATTCGTGAAAAAACCTGGTTTGAGGTTTCAGGAGTGCCAGAAGCAGTGCTTGAGACCTTTTCTAAAAGGCGGGAAGAGATCGAGCAAAGTCTAAAAGAGTCAGGGTTTAGAAGTGCAAGGGCAGCTGAGGTTGCAGCCCTAAATACCAGATCGGTTAAATCCCATAAGGCACGGGCAGAGCTTTTCTTAGAGTGGCAGGAGATTGGAAAGGCGTTGGGGTTTGGGGGAGAGGAGGCAAAGCTACTGTTTGGTAAGGCTCAAAGGACACAAGATCTGCCGGGGGATATCCAGGAGGTGATAAACCTTGTCTCTGAAAGCATTACCTCAAGTAACAGCACATTCTTTAAAAGAGATGCTTTGCGGCTTGTGGCTGAAAAGTCGCAAGGGTTACAGATTGGAGCAGATCTGGCAAAGCAAATTGTAGAAGGCTATTTGAAATCAGAAGATGTAATTTCCTTGGGGAGCATTCAAGGGGAGGAAAGGTTTACTACCTACGAGATGCGAAAGCTTGAGGAGAAGATGATGGCTCAAGTGGTTAGCTTAAGCGATCGCAGCCACCATGAGGTTTCTGATTCTTCCATCGAAACGGTTTTATCGTCTAAAAGCTTTTCAACGATTCGACAGGAGCAGCAAGACGCTTTGCTCCACATTACACAAAGAGCTGGAGCTATTCAAGCTGTAAGAGGAATGGCTGGGACTGGAAAAACCTACATGCTCACGGCTTCCAAGGTGGTTTGGGAGATGAACGGCTATGAGGTTAGAGGCATTAGTTTATCGGGGAAAGCCGTAGCTGGGCTAGAGGAAGCTCAAATTAAAAGTTCAACGATTGCCAAGTTCTTAAGTGAGCCAGGATTAAGTTCTAAAACTGTGCTGATTTGCGATGAGGCGGGGATGGTTGGCACTCGACAGATGGCAGAAATTATTGATGCTGTAGAAAGCAGTCACGCAAAGCTTATCTTGGTCGGTGATGAGAGGCAGCTTCAATCGATAGATGCAGGTGGAGCGTTTAGAGCAATTTCTAACCAGGTGGGAAAAGCTGAGTTGAGTGAAATTACCCGCCAAGATGAGGAGTGGGCAAGGCAAGCTGTTCACAGTTTTGCAGACGGCAACGCTGAAGAGGGGCTTAAAGCCTATAGCGAGCGAGGATTAGTGACTATTGGTAGGCATAGAACCCATACCTTACAAACTATTATTTCAGATTGGAAAGAGGGCGGTGCTCTACTCACTCCTCAAGATCACTTAATTCTTGCAGGAAGTAAGCGAGATGTTGCAGCGTTAAACATAAAAGCTCAGAAAACTAGGCTTGAAAGTGATGGGATTGAAAAAGTAAGCATTAAAATTCAAGGAAGCCTTTGCTATGAGGGCGATCGGATTGTATTTACCAAAAACTCAAATATTTTTCAGGTGAAAAATGGCATGTTTGGGACAATCTTAAAGATTAAAAGTAATGAAATAACAGTTTTACTCGACAATAAGCAAAAAAGAGTAATTCCATTAAGAAATCAGGAAGACTCTTTTAGAAAAGGATATGATCGAAACGACATTACACTTGGCTATGCAACAACGACCCATAAGGCACAAGGGGCAACGGTTGCTTATGCATATATATTAACTGATGAGGCAATGCAAAATAGGGAACTCTCTTATGTTCAAGCTTCACGGGCAAAGCTTTTAACCCGTATATACACAACTAAACAAGAAGCTGGAGAGGAGTTAAGCAAGCTTTTACAGCAGATGGAGAGGACTGGTCAAAAGACTTTAAGCATCGAGCAAGTCCAGTAGGCTTTGTATGGGTGTAGAGCCTTACAAAAAATGGGAATTAGTTTTAATTCCTGCTTTAACAATCTGTATAGAAATTATAGCGGTTGTCTTTTGGAATAAGTCTCATGAAAGTATATACAAAGCTTTGCATATACATCAAGAGATTTTGGGAGCTTATTTTTTTGGATTATTCAGATATGTAGAAAGAACTGTATTTACATTTTATGGGATTGCTGTTTTATTTATAGAAGTTAAGGTATTAGACAGTAGGGTCTTTAATGATGCTTATGGGAGTCACCAAAAGGCACAGGTAATCTGCAAGCTTATTTTGTGGCTAATGTCTCCATTACTTCTTTCTTGTCTAGCTTTTATTCTTTTAAGACAGGTTACGTCGAGCGAAGCATCTTTTGTTATTTCATTTTTGATAATTATTTTTGTATGTACAGGTCAAGTTTTAGTCATTCAGAGCAAAAAGAAGAATAAGTCTTTAATTAGAGGGGCTTATCTATTATCGTTTGATGAAGCAAAAAAGGTCTCACAAAAGCTTGTAACTAATGATCCGCATCCAATCTTTTTTGGAGGGCTTTATCTACCTTCAAAAGCTGCAAGGCATCATTCTTTAATTGTTGGAGAGCCTGGTTCTGGAAAATCAAAGAGCATTCAGATGCTGATGGAGAGTTCCCTTTGCTGGATTGGAAAGGGGTTTAACCATAGAGCAATCATTTATGACCCGAAGCGAAATAGCCGATCGATTCTAGCTGGTATGAAGCTTGATTGTGAGGTGCATATACTTGATGCCTTTGATAAACGATGCGTTGCTTGGGATATTGCAAAGGATGTGACCGATCCAGATGTGGCAAGGACGATTGCAGAAGCCTTGATTCCAGAAGAAAAGGGTACAACGCAGCCTTACTTTCGAGATACGGCGGCTTTAGTGGTTTGTGCTGTCATGCAGGCGTTAGCTGTGAAATGCCCCTATGAATGGAGCCTACGGGATCTGGTGCTAATTATGCGAAGCTCTGAGAGCATTAAGGCGTTTGTGTCATCTGTACCAGAAACTGAGCATTACGTGGCTCAGCACTGTGCAAAGCTTAATCAGACATTTCAGGGGGTGTTGTCTCAGGCAGCGGGGAAGATTGATTGGCTAACTTCAGTTGCAGCAGCTTGGGAGCACGCAAGCTCAAAGATTAGTTTCTCGGAGTGGGTTTTGGAAGATGAGTCAATTTTGCTGTTTGGCTCAGATAAGCTTAGAAGGGTTGCAATGGCAGAGCTTAACCGTATGATGCTCACTTACTTATCGCTTGCAACGCTTAGGCTTCCTGATGATGAGAATCGGCGAAACTGGTTTTTTCTGGATGAGTTTACCTCTTTAGGGAAGATTAACGATCTCAAGGAGCTTCTTTACCAGGGGCGAAGCAAGGGGGCTTGTGTTTTAATTGCCTTTCAGGAGATTTCACAGCTAACCGAACACTATGGGGAAGAGGGACAGCGGATTGTTACAGCGAACACAGCTAATAAGATGATGCTTCGAGGCACTGACCCGAACACTCAGAAATGGAACCAGAGCTTTTTTGGGGTGCAGGAGAAGTATGAGGCATCGCACTCCAAGAATTTTTCTCTGTTTGGGCAGCGGGCAACCTGGGGGGAGACGGAATCAGTTAGGGAGCGGTCGCTTGTATTACCAAGTGAGTTTGGGATGCTGCCATTGGCGAGCCGAGAGCAGGGGATCTTGGGCTATGCTAAGAACCCTTGGATTGGGAGTTACAAGTTTAAGGTCAGCGGGGCTGTTGTGGATAGGCTTTCAGTGCCTGATTCAGATGTGGCTGATTTTTGTGAAAGGGATGCGGGGGAGCGGAAGATTCAGCCATTAACTGAAGGAGAGCTAGGTAAATTGTTTCGGAAGTCTGAGCAAGCATCACCGAAGAACATACAGAGAGCTGAAAGGAGCGATGAAAGCAAGAAAGGGCGATTATTTGAAAGTTTTAGACGAATTGAGAAGAGGGATGCTGAGAGGAGGGCACAGAGAGACAAGAGTAGGAGTTTTAGATAATGTATGGTAATTGATTTTTAATACTCCTAGAATTATTTTTATTGAGCCTTGATAAAGATATTGAAAAGTAATTACAAAGGTTTAACTCTCATAGGGCTAGTTTTTATGAAGAGTCTCTGAAGTTGTTTGGCTATCTCCTAATTTTAGGTCTAATATAAATTAGATTTAGGAGCTGGTGAACCTAGAGTAGAACAATCTCCAATTCTCACAGGTATATCTTGAGAAAACAGTATCAGGTAAGAAATAATTCAATCTACTCAATCTTTGGAATCAAATAAATTTCTAAATTTCCCTTAGGTTCAACTATAAAAATTTAAAGGAATTCTAAACCTCATGAAAATTTCCAAGCTTGAGATCAGTAATTATCGGAATCTGAATGAGATCAAAATAAGATTCCATCCTAATATAAATTTTATTATTGGAGAGAATAATATTGGCAAATCAAATTTACTTGATTTGTTGAATATCTTATTTAACAGAAATAATTTTGCCGAGCCAGATTTTCAAGATCTGGATAAACAAATTGATGTTAAATTTTCATTAGAACTATCAGAGATAGAGCAAGGTTTCTTTGAGGACTTGTTTGATCCTAGTGAAAGAGGAAAAATCAATATAGTAGCTATTCAGGAATCTCCTGATGAAGAAATTAAGTTTCACCATGAAGAGTCGGGAACAGCTATATCAAAGAAGATAATAAGATGCGTAAACTACATCAGTTATGACTCACTTAGAAATCCACCATCTGAGCTAAGTTTTTCTAAGAATAAAGGTGTCGGTAAATTTTTGAATCATATTATAGTTAGATATCTTAAAGATACTAATTTGCAAGATACTGATTTTATAATTCCTGAAAAAATTGGTGAACTTTTAACCCAAGTTAACCAATCCTTGCAGAAGATTAAGTCATTTAAGGACTTTTCTGTACAAGCTGTAGGAGAATCAAATAAAGAAAATTTACTAGCAAAACTTATATTGTTAGCAGATAGCAATAACCAATCTTTAGACAAGTTAGGTTATGGAGTGCAGTTTTCAATTATTATCACTCTGTCGATTCTTGAGAGGCTATTAAGTCTAAATAAACAACATTTAGAGAGATGCACTATTAAAGATGATTTAGATTCAGAGAATTGCATACCAATTTTGATAGGGTTAGATGAGCCAGAAATTCACTTGCATCCTTATGCTCAAAGAAGTCTCATCAAATATCTTGACCGAATAGTAAGCAATAAGGAGCCAGATTTCATCTCTCTTCTCGAAGATATATTCAAAGTAAGTAAATTGCTTGGGCAAATTTTAGTCGTTTCTCATTCGCCAAATATTTTACTAAACGATTACAGGCACTTAATAAGATTCTGTAAAGACGATGCAGGAGTTCTTATTGTCAAAAACGGGATTGATATAGACTTGGAAGAAAAGATTGAAAAGCAGCTACTCAAAAATCTGCCTTATGTTAAAGAAGCATTTTTCTCAAAAGTAGTAATTTTAGTGGAAGGTGAGAGTGAACTTGGTGCACTGCCTATATTTTTTGAGAGATTAGGTATTGATTCAGATGAATTAGGAATTAGCGTTATTCAAGCAGGGGGTGCTGAGTCAATTCCTCCATTAATGAAATTATTAGATAAGTTTAGTATTCTCAATTTAGGCTTAATGGATACTGACAAGAAGACTGTTCACGTTGGGATTCCTAATCTTCACTTCACTCAAGGAATTGATTTTGAGGAAGATATGTATCATAGCTTCGATATAATAGATTACATAAAATACTTGGAGGAAGAATATCCTGATGAGAGAAAAGCTCATTGCTTCATCGGAAAAGCTAGGGATATTGAAATCATTTTTGATCCTAAAGATCTAATTCATCCTCAATTAAATTCTTTACCATCTGATAAGATTCAAGAACTTAAGGAGACATTAAAGGATGATATCTTGAGAGGGATGAAATCTCGAAAAGGTATTATTTGTGGACGAGATTTAGGTAGTTACGTTACCGAAGTTCCACAGATATATGAAGATCTAATTAAAAAAGCAGTTGAACTATCGACTAATGCTAAGTAAACCAGAGCAAGACGAGTTATTAAGAAAACTCAGAACTCTACATTCTGATGATGAGAAACAACTGGAGATTATTTTCTCAAAGTCGAAAAGACTTATTGTGGAGGCTCCTGCGGGCTATGGCAAAACAAAAACTATGATTAGTAAGGTAGCTTATCTTTTAGCTACTGAACAAGTTTCTCGTCCCAAGAAAATCCTTGTATTAACATTTAGTGTTAATGCAGCTTATAAAATCAAGAAAGAGCTTGTCGAACATTTACCTCACTTAGTCCAATGTAGTGGTTCAAGTCAACTCAGGATTAAGGAAAGACTTTTTGTATCAAATTATCACGGCTTTTGTAGGCATGTCTTAAAAAGATACGGTTATTTACTACATCCCAAATTATCTAACCTAGATATTCTGAAGTCTGTAGATGACACAAAAACTCAAGAAATAACTGAAATTTTAGGAATATCTTTTGATGATGCTTCAATTTTTAATGAATTTGGGACTGCTGTTAAAAATGTAGATAAACAATCTTTATCAAGAATCTTTAATCAGTATACAAGCGGAATTATAGATCGTTTTTTAGATAAAAATTATCTTAGCTTTAACGGTATTATTGCTCTCACTCTAAAAATATTCCATGGTTATGATGAGATACTTCAATTCTATAAAAGCTACTTCCCTATAATTATTGTAGATGAATTTCAAGACACAAATATTTTAAGCTGGACTTTATTAAAAAAGTTAGTGTCTGAGAGATCTCAACTGATCTTCATGGGAGATTCCTTGCAGAGGATATATGGTTTTATAGGTGCCATACCCAATTTAATCTCTGAAGCAGAACAATTGTTTTCTATGGATAGGATAGTAATGAACAAAAACTATAGGTTCATGTCCAATCCTGGAATGCTTCAATTAGATAGGAATATCAGGTTAAATGCAGAAAATCCAAATGCTCCAATCATTCAGACAAATGCAGAAGTGCAAATTATGTCTGTTGCTAATCAACTAGAAGAATCTAAGAAAATTGCACAAAAATTAAGTCTTCTGCTCTCTTCTGAAGAAATTCAATCCTGTAAGGTTGCAATTTTAGTAAAACAACGAGGAGTTAATGCAGATAAGATTATTGAAGCACTTGTTGAAAAAGATATTTCTTATTTTTATGCTTTGTTTGGTGATGATGATTCAACATACTTATCATTTCATAGAGAGTGTGCTTCTCAATTCGGAGAACAATTACAAAAAGATATCAGTATTTCAAAAGGTTCTCTAAACAAATTTTATTCTAAAATGGAAGAAAAATATGATTGCGGAAGTAGCCCTGTGATAAAATCAATGATGAGTTTGTTAAAAGCTTTCTTATCAAGAATTTTAAGTGATTACTCCTTTTTAAGCGTTGAAGATAAGGTAATTTTTATAAGAGACACTTTTGAACATTCTTCTTTAAAGCAGAGCATGGAAAGCATTGATGAAAACGTAATTATTTCAACTATTCATGGAGCAAAGGGCTTAGAGTGGGATTATGTTTTTATGCCAGATATGGAGCAGTTTTCTATGCCTAATTGGCGTGGACTTTGTGGAGAGTGCTATCATAAAAGTAATTGTAACTTAACTATAAATGGCAGAAATGAAACAAAATTTTTGGAAGAGTTGAGCGTATTCTATGTGGGAGTTACTAGAGCAAGAAAACAAATTTTCTTCTCTGCAAGCAAAACTCGTTTAAAATCCAACGGAGAGCCACAAGGAGCAAACTTGAGCTGTATGTTAAAGCTTCCTGGGATAGTCCTTGTAGAAATATAGAACGGAAAAAGTTTGTATCCGGCTGAGGGAAAGAAAATAATTTTTCTTTTTAATTTTCAGTATAAAGCCATAAAAGCAAGTCTCTCGCTATTTTATAGAACTATCGCATGTTTACCTTTGCAACTTTTGACATTAATTGAAGCCGCTAATTTCATACGTTATCAATTGGCACCTGTTTAAAGCTGTCTATAATTATTTGGTGATATCAAGACACAATCAATCTTTTGCAAGTATATACACCGCCTAAACATCTTCATTAATATCTATACAACTCTAAAACCTCCATCCTACCAAGCTTAGCTCCAATCAGTCAGCCCTTATCAGGGCAGGCTTACGGAACGTTTATCGGGGAAAAGGGGGACACCCCCTGGAAAAGTAAAGGGACTCCAATAATTTTTTTTGGTTCCTCCCACAGGGAAGTGGGCACCCTCCAAAAAAAAATTATCGAAGCCTCCCCTTGACTTTTCCACCCCCACGCTCTCGCTCTTTTCTTGTCCAGGAAAGTGAAGTGTCACTTTCCTGCTATTCCAACTAGGCAATGAAAATGACACCTCACATATTAACCAACCTTGTGTTCTAAGCACGAGGTTCTTTTTATAAGGTGAAAATACTATGGACAAAATAGAGCAAAAAGGCAAGGACATTTATCAAGAGTTAACTGATAAAATTGTATATGCAATTGAAAAAGGAGTTGTTAATAATTGGCAGATGCCTTGGCATACAAAAGATGGAAATTCTTTACTTCCAGCAAATGTTTTATCAAAGAAAGCTTACAGGGGAATTAACATATTAAGCTTATGGGTTACAGTTGCAGAAAAAGGTTATAGCTCAAATTTATGGGGAACTTATAAGCAGTGGCAAGAGTTAGGGGCACAGGTTAGAAAAGGTGAAAAAGCAGCCTCAATAACTTTCTGGAAAATCAAAGAATTGGATCAGGAAATGGAAAGCCAGGAGGAGAGTGACCCTAAGAAGGCTTTCTTTGCCCGTGGATACTATGTGTTTAATGCTGACCAAGTAAGTGGCTACGAGATAAAAGAGGAAAGCATTGAGCCTCAAGAACGAATAGACCAGGCTGAAGATTTTTTCCGAGATTTAAGAGCCTTAATATTTCATGGAGGAAACAAGGCATTTTATAGTCTCAAGGCTGACCAGATAGTGCTTCCAATGTTTGAAATGTTTAAAGATGCCCTTTACTACTACGGAACCCTTGCCCATGAGCATATACACTGGACAGCACACGAGAGCCGATTAAATCGAAATCTTGAAAATCGGTTTGGTTCTGAAAGCTATGCTTTTGAGGAGCTTATTGCAGAGCTTGGATCAGCGTTTATTTCTGCAAGGTTAGGACTCATTAACGAACCAAGGGCAGAGCAAATTTCTTACCTTGATTCATGGCTTAAGGTTTTAAAGGGCGATAAGCGGGCAATTTTTACAGCAGCTTCAAAGGCTCAAGAGGCTGTTGACTGGATGTATATGCAGTTTGAAAACTCGAAGGTTGCTTAAAGGGGTATTAAAAGGGGGAAGAACTTAAGTTGAACTTCCCTCTATTTATCATTTAAGTATATTCATTCTTTAAGGTTGAGAACTTGTTAAAGGCTAGTTCTCAACCATCTATTATTTTCTACTAACGCAAAAAACCTCTGCCCAGTCAATTACTACAAGATACCCCGTAGGGTATCCACTGCATAGGCTGGGTAAAGCCTACCCAATAAGCCTGTAAAGTCAGCAAAACCTCATTTTATCTAAAACCTTTATGCAGCAACGGTTTTAAGAATTTTCAACGATCATCCTACTTTTGCCTTAAATTTTTGGGAAATTTTTAGTACACCATTGCACTAAAGTGCTGACAAAACCAACCCAGTGAATAAGCTTAAACGTATATACAGTAGGAGTTTAAGCCTGTCGGCAATGAGGGAATGGAGGGGAAGTATTCACTGAGATATGAACCCTTCGGGTAGGTGAGAGCTTACCGCTCATCTTTAGTGTCTGGATACGAGTATCAGAAGGAAAGTAAACCTGAAGAAGTCAAAATTGGAGCTTAAGGATTGTCTAGGCATTGAATCTAAGTTTGGTATATCAGCGAGCTAAGGACTTAAATATCGGTTTTAGAAGGCGGGTTAGCTGCAAGAATATCTTTTTATGCAACAAAACATTGAAAGTTTTTAATAACGAATTAATTAAGGAAGTTATTAAATCTTCCAAATATAATTAAACGCCAAATTAAAAATTTATTAGCTTTTACCGTGAAGGAGCGGATGGCAAAGTTAGGGGAAAATAATCAAACATTACAAATAGAAGCTCTATCTCAGATTCAACAAGCTCTAAGTGACTTATCTCTAACTCTTCCAAAACTGGAAGACCATCTAAGTCCTTCCGAAAAAATAGAGCTATGTGTGAGTGATGTGCGTAAGACAGTAGATGCGATAAATGCACTAAAAAGATACGTAGACTCTGCCTTAAGTTCGGAGGGTAGAACGTCCCTAGAGGATAGTAACTTGGGAAAATATTCACTAGGTAAAAATCTGATAAAACGTTTGGAACAATACTGTGATATTACTACATGTGAAAAGCTTAGTGAGATAGATTTTTTCGATCTTTTCAAGGGAACTGCACCGCTTACAACTTGGGAAGCAGGACAAGTAAACAAATTCTTGGTTTCAAGAGGTTATGCTTCTCTAGCGACAAAACTCGATAATAATGATAGGGCTAATTTTGAAAATTCATATATTAAGCCCGAAGATGCCATTCCTAAAGCTATAGACAGTTTCAAATCACCTAAAAGGTTATCTCTTAAAAGCTTAATCTATGCAGAAATTAATACATATGGAAGATTAATATCTTGCTCCGCAAAAGAATTAAAGTTAATTCCTGGTATTTCAGACGGCTTAATTAAGGGAATAAATAAACATCTAGATACCTTAAAGCTTCAACTTAAACAAGATTGATTCTATAACACAAGACTAAATTTCACAGACAATCCCAATATTTAAGATTTTGAATTTTTTTTAGCCATCCTTCTAAAACAAAATGATTATCAGAAAAAGTAAGTCTCATAATTCTTATGCCTTCAGCAAAATTTAATCTTGCTTCCTGTTTATCACCTTTTAGCTCATAAACTTGCCCCAAATATAGCATGATTAACCCTACGAGATAGTGTTCCTTTGCTAGATTATCAGTCCTGATTTTTAAGGATTTTATGAGCAGAGCTTCAGTATTTAAGTCCAATGTTCGAGCAGAATTTTCTAAAATAAATTTTCCTTCAGTGAGATCTTGAGCAATTAGCACGGAAGCTAAGTTAAAGTAGCTAGAAGCAGTTCCAAGTAACATTCTCTCTCTACCTCTAATTGCTTCAGAGTCTTTGTATAACTCAACAGCTTTTACGTAGTTTCTTTGATACTTATAATAGTCACCCAACGCATCTAGTACATTCGTATAAGACTCTATAATTTGCCAAATATCTCTAGCAGGAAAACCTTTCATTTTAAGTATCATAATTCCAGGATGGAGACCCTTTACATACACGTTTAGTTCTGTTGAACCAAAAGGTTCAAGAATACGGCGTGCTCTAAGTAATAAAGTTAAAGCTTCTTCAAATTTATTTTGCTTGCTATAAATTCGTGCTAAACCCACTACACCGTCAACGCTACTAGCTGTGAGATAAAATTGAGAAGGTGAATTAACGCCTTTGCTAAAGCTCTCTGTAAGAGAGAATACTGGGAGTGTCGTTAAAAACGTTTCCTCAGCCACCTCGATTTGCCCAGCCAGAAAGTATACAGAAGCATTGTTAACCAATACTTCAAATGTAAGTCCGTAGGCAAATAATCCATCAAAATCTTTAGGGATTTCCCCCATTTTAGTCTCTAATTCTGTAGACACTAATGACCTTAGTGCTTCGTCATCTAAAAGAAGTATTGTTTTTTTGAGGGAAGGATACAGGCTAATTACATAAAGTTTATTGCAAATTAATTGAGCCTCACCAAAATACTTAATTGCGGCAGGAAACTTACCTAATGTCTTAAATATAAAGCCAAGATGTAATAATGCTCTTGCTGCATGGACATTACATCCACTATCTATGAATTTCACTAGGTCAAGATATTGCTTTAAATATTGCTCAGCCTTAAAATGAGATCCCACTAAACTGTATAGATTGCTGATGCTAGTAAAAATAAATCCAAATGTTTTACTGTGTTTACTGGCAGTAAAAATTTCTGTTGTCATCGAGCTGACAGCCTCTTCAAAATGTGGCAAATGTTCCTTGCTAAGCTCATATGAACTAAGACTCTGGGAACTAGAGATTGCTATCCCAACAGTTGAGAGAGTTTGATACCATCTCCTCGTTAGATCTCGTTCTAGTAGTGGAAATCTTTTAAGCTTATACCGATAAAACTCACAAAGGAGTCCGTGAATTTGGTAAATTCCATCCTCTATTCTCTTCAGAAGGTTATAATTTAAAAGATAATTATCTCTTGCATTAGCTAAAATATTTTTGTCATGATCAGATATTTCGCTAGTTGACGTATCTTTACTACAAAGGATATTTTCAGCTAAAGACCAATAGAAGGGATATGGGCTAAAAAGCCCTATACAATAAGCGATTTCTAGAGATATATCATCAAGATCTTTCCAACTTAATTCAAATGCTGCCAACAAGTTCAGGTTGGCAGTCATTCCATGATACTTTTCATTTAACGCTTCCTGCTCTATTTTTTGTTCATTGAGATTTCTAAGCATTTGAGCAAAAGAAATGTCAGGATGTATGCGTATATACATACTCACTAATTCAATTCCTAGCGGAAGATGTCCCAGCCATGAACATAAATCTTTAGCTTGTTCTAACTGTTCTAAACTTATGCTCTCATATTCCTTCGGCTCTAAGCCTCTTGAAATATAGAGTAATAGCTCTAAAGCTTTGCCAGGTTTTAAAGTTGATAATGATAAAACCTGAGCATTAGCAACTAATAGATTAATTCTTGTGGTTAATAAGAGCTTAAACTGTGTTAATACTAGAGGTAGATACTCTTCAATATTAATAAAGTCAGCAACATCATCAAAAATAATCAAGGTTCTTTCTTTTGAAATCCAATGTTCCCAACACCATTGAACTCTCTCTGCTAAAGTAAGCTTTTTCCTGCCGACGGTAGTTGCCACTTTTAATTTAAATTTAGCTTCAATAGTTGATATAATATCCAAGCCTATTTTCTCTTTGCCTCCTCTAGCATTGATAAAACATATCCCTCCAATGTAAGCAGAATCTTTAGTTATATGTTTATAAGCGTACTGCAAAGCTAATTCTGTTTTCCCGACGCCTGGCATACCTGAAATTTGCGATATTGAAGTTTTATTATCACTACAAAGCATTTGATGAAGAGCTGTCACCTCATCATCTCGACCAATAAATCTTTCAGCACCACTTCTACGAAGATTATGTGATGGATAGGGCAAGTCGTCCAATCCTGCTATATCTTGCCAATTATCAAAGCCAAGGGCTTCACAAAGCTTTACAAAAAAATCGCTAGTGACAGCTTTTCCTTGCAGGAAACTAATAAAGGTCAATCTGCTTACTGCCTGGAAATCTGCAAATGCCTGCTGTGTCTGATTAAGTTTTTTGAACGCACTTCTAACTTGCTCGAGTTTGTTTGAGGCGACAGAGTAGGTTTTTGGAGGCATATCTTTCTAAACACGAATACGCACTTCTGATTATAAGCCTTATGCAGTCTAGCTTTGGGTACTCATACATCTCAAAAACATTGAGATGAAAAACCTCTGCTAAATTTTTGGTGTGGAGGGTTCTGCCCAACACAGATTTAGTAATTCTGGATCAAGTGTCAGAAGCAATCTAATACACAACAGTCCTTACCCAATCCCCCAGTCCAGAACACAGTGGTGATCTGGCTGAGGGAGCCTTGCAACCAAAATTACCCAAAAAAGGAGACCTAACACCATGATTGCAGACACCATGACTGCTGCCAATAAAGCTATGAGCAATGGCACCTTTTCTCAGTTCACCTTCAACCAAAGCCTGATCCTTGCAGAGGTACTTGCCTGCAAGCTTCGGACAAGCTGCTCTATTGAAGAGGTGCTTGACCAGGTGGATGGAGATGCTGAACTGTCAGAAGAGGCAGTAGAGTTTTTATCTCTTCATGATGATGAACCAGAGGACGCTTTGCTTGGATTGATCCTCGCTCTTATCTTGCGTTGCCACTCAGCAAAATCTGCTGATTAGCAACCACTCTTTCTTCTTCACTATTCACTTAAAACTACAAAAGGAAAATCTTCCATGCCTAACGACACAACCACCACTAATTCCACGATGACCAAGGGGGAGGAAGCAAGCAGGCTGATTGAAAGCTTGTCTATTTCGTGCATGACCACTGCTAGAAAGTATCTGATGCTGGAAGCGACGGCTAGAAAAATGCGAACAGGCGAGTCTCTCCAATCAGCCCTTCGGGCAATCGACTCAGAGGCAGAATACGTTCCTGTTGAAATTGAGTGCTTGATCTTTCCGTATGGGAAAGACGAGGTATCACTCCTTGGATTTCTTTTTGCTTTGATCCTATCTAAGCAAGGCTTCTAGGCAGAACCAAGAAAGAGGGGGGAGTGGTGCCAAGAGGTGGTACTCTCCCCTCTTAAAAGAGGTAGGGCACAATCCCTAATTTTGTATACACAATGCCAAAACCATTAACCTCGCAAGCTTACGGGCTAACGCCTAAACCAGGCGGAATGACTGAAAAACTATCTTTTCGGGTTCCAAATGACGTATATACAGAGCTTAAAAGCATGGGGGAGAAGCGGAAACGCTCTCCTCATGAGGTTGGACGAGAGCTTGTGCTTTTAGCGATGGAAGCTCCAGAGCGATCAGACCTTGTGCGTGAGGTCTATGAGCTTTCGGCTGGCGTGTCGTTACTTCAAGAAAAACTGTCTTTGCTTGAAGCCCAGAATATGGGGCTTATTCTCACCTTTGCTAGAATCTCTGAACTTCTTTTAGTGAACCTGCTAAATATCGAGCCTGAAGCAGCCTCAGAGGTAATTGGAGAGATTATTAACAGCTCATTTGGAGAAGAAGAGGAGGAAGATTGAAATGACTGCTTCAGTTCAAATACTGAACGGTAAAAACGGTAAATACCATACTGGCGGAATCCAAAGTAATGAGAATCAGCTAGGGGAGCTTGAAGGCAGCTTTTTTGGGACTGGTGCAGAAAAGCTTTTATTGGATGAGGCGATTAAACAGAATGACAAACGGTTTTCTCAACTACTAAACGGAATCAATCCAGAAAATTTAGAACAGCTTCGGCAGTTAAGAAGTTTCCAGTATACAGACCAAGAGGGCAATCTTAAAACCCGAAAAGCTGTCACAGCGTATGACATCACTTTAAGTCCTCCAAAATCGTTCAGCGAACTCTGGGCTACTTCTGATCCTGATATTCGCTTAAAACTTGAGGAAATCCACCAGAAGGCAGTTAGAGCAGTTGCAACCTACGTTCAAGATAATCTCGTCTTAAGTCGAGCAAGAAAAGGAGGTGAGGCAGAAAAAGTTGCCCCAATATTTTGCCAGTTTTCAGCACTCAACTTCTAGGGAGAACCAGCCGCAACAGCATACACATCTTGTTTTGCTAAACACGGGCATCAAGGACGATGGCAAGGGCTGTGCTCTAGATGGAAGACTAATTTTAGAGAACATCAAAACCTTTGGAGCAATTCATGAAAACGAGATTCGGCGATGGCTTCACCAAGAGTTAGGAGTTAAAACCAAAGATGTCACTTATGAGCGGGTGGTAGAAGACAAAACAGGAAAAACTAAAACAGTAAAGTCTAAAAGCTTTGAAATCGAAGGTGTTCCAAAGGAGCTTTGTGAGTTCCACTCAAAGCGGCGAGAGCAAATTGAAGCGGTTAGGCTACCAACTGATACCAAGATACAAGACAAATTTAAGGTGCTCGCCACCCGAAAAGCTAAAGAGGAGCGGGTGGATCGAGAGGCATTGTTTTTAGAGGCAAGAGAAGCTGCTAAGAGTTTTGGATTTGAACCTAAAAAACTTCTAGGAAGGGAGAAATCTAAAGAACTTGAAACTAAGGAGTTAGAAGGTATCAAAACGAATGTAAGCCGTTCACTTTCAGAAACTTCAAAATACAAGGGAGCGATTAAAGAGAGTGATGTATTTACACAGACTCTTAAAGAATCAAAAGGAAGGCTTACGACAAAAGAAGCTCAAAATTTCTCGAAAGATTTCACAAAAGAGTATCTACATGCAATTGGGAATTCAAACGTACATACACTAAACAAAAAGGGAGTAGAGCTTTCACAGAGCGATTCTCTCTACTCAAAAGTTCGAGACAAGCTGATTTCACCATTAAAACGAATTCTTCCAGAGGGCAAACCTTTAAGTTACCAGTACCGTAAAGCTCAATATGAGAAGCGAGTTCAAAAAGCTTTAAAGAAGCAAAAGACCTTTAAGCGAAAAGCTTTTTTATTGTATATGACTGGCAAAATTTCTCGTAAAAAGTATGTACAGATTAGAGACGATAAGGGGCAACCGAAAACTAAGCTTGGAGTAAATGCCAAGTGGCTACTGACAAATAAGATTTCAACCAAGCAGCGAGATTATCTGTTAAAGAAGATTGAGCAGGAACGGCTCAAACAAGAGCAGGCAATAGAGAGCAAGACTGAGCTTCAGAAAGTAGAGGAAAGACCCATAAACTATAAGGAAAATGAGAGGGAACGGTAGATGTCAAAAATGGAAGCTATGCAAGGCAAAGTAGAAGTTTCACCTGTTAAACTCGCTACTTTATTAGCGCTTATACCAATTTTCTATGAGGCTGCACAGAATGATTTCCTTGTCTGGCATGGGCTTCAGCCGTATGTTTTCTATGCAGCTCTACATAAAATTGGTATTAGTCATGTTAGGGTTGCCAGATCTTTTTAAGAGTAAGTAGTTAGACGAAATCAATTACACAGCAAGTAGCTGGAAAACCCCGTTTAGCCAAAGCTAGTGTGAAAATAATTCTGTCGGACTACTTATACACCTAGATTTCGTGCTTAACTCCGACATAACTCCGACTTAAAGCAGCTTTCTGTCAGGTATTTTGCAAATCTAACGGTGATAGTCTCCTATTAGTGAAGGAGCCTTTGGTAGTACCCAAAGACCTACCCACCTTAAGCCTAAGTCAATCACCCAACGTAGGCTACCCGTCCATACCCAATCTCCCAGTCCAAGACACAGTGGTTAAGGCACGAAGTGAAAACGCTTTAAATGTCTGATTCTTAAATATCCACAATTTGAATAGATAGGAAAAAAAGTCCTATGAGCACTAAGCGAGAATGGTTGTATCGTTCTAGATGGTTGATTACAAAGGCAGTACTCTTTACAAGCGGTGTGCTGTTAGGTTTTCCTCTAGGCTGGATTGTTGGAGCTATCGTATTTTTTGGATTAACTCAAACGGTATCCGATTGTAATTGGATTAACTTTTTAAGAAGTTTTTCAATTATCTCAAGAGGAAATGCCTGTGAAATTACGCATGATGAATTGTCATTAGCATTTGGTTTCTTTACGACTTGGGGCGAATTTTTAGGGATCGGCTTTTTAACTTGGAAGCTAGGGGAGGCACATCAGCTTTTTTATTATCTTCTGAACTTAAAAGCGGTTCACAGAATGACATTTATTAGAGTTCGAAAGTATGTACATGAGCCTAATAATTTCTTTGCCGATGCAGTATTTTCATTGATTTATGTATTTGCATCAACATGCATTCCTTTAGTTCTTGCTTTTACAGCAGGGTGGATCATGTTTTTAATGTTTTTTCATGTGCTCTCTTGGATCAGTCTGATAGCTGTGATTTGTGGAAGCTTTTATGTTTGGCTATGGGGAGTCGAGTGTGTATACATGCTTTTATACCCTCACAGGATTGAGAAAGAGTTAAAGCAAGCACACCTGTATATTTCCGCAATTGAGGCATTTGAGCAAGAGCAGTTAAAGCGTAAAAGGCTTCTACAAGGAGGTAAACCCTAATGGGTATTTCAAAGTTTCTTCTCAGAGTTTATTTGCTTTATAGTAATGCAGTAGCTCGGCAGTTTTTTAATGGAAAATCAGTCTCTGATGCCTCAGAGAAAGTAACTGATTACCTCTATCAAGAAGCAAGAAAAGAGCAGCTTCAGGCAATTAATCAAGCCTTGCAACAACGTGCTGCTCCAAGCCCAAAACAAGTAATGATGCAGCAAATTTCAGCTCTTTCAAGTAGTTCTAAATACCACATTTTTTTTGGCGGAGAGTTCATCGATATTGCAATGCTTGATGGTCATTTCTTTCTGTCAGGTGTTGCAGGTTCAGGAAAGACTTTGCTGACTCAAATAGCACAGGCAGGAGTATTAAAGGCAATCAAGCCTGGAAGAAATTACAGAGCAATTATCTTTGATACAAAGGGAGATGTTTTGCCAGTGCTTGAAGGGGCAGGTGTTCCCTACGAATTGATGAACATCAACGACATAAGAGCCGTTGCATGGGATATATCAGAGGATTGCACAACTTTTGATGCAGCAGACCAACTTGGATACATTTTCATTCCAAAGGATAAGGCAAGCGATCCATTTTGGTCAGATTCAGCACGAGCTATTCTAGTTGGTGTGATGAAAGCATTTATCTATCAACATGGAAGAGATTGGGGGCTTCATGATGTAGCTAATGCTTTGTCTTTAGATGAAACTAATCTAATTAAAGTATTAGAAGGATTTCCAGGTAATCACGGGCTTATCAATACTATTTTTCGCTCAGCTTCTGACAAGACAAAAGATGGAATCAAGATGCAGTTGTATACTCATCTACAAAAGCTTACTTCAGCCGCAGTACATAGCCAACATGCGACAAACCGTATAAGTCTACGAAGCTTCCTAAGCTCAGAAGGCGTTTTAGTAATAAGCCAGGACTTAACTAGCCGGGAGACTTCAAACCCAGTTATTCAAGCCATGTTCAGGATGCTTGTAAATCTAATCAATGCAAGCTCTGATTCTTCATCTAGACGCACTTTTATCTTTTTAGATGAACTCAGGTTTATAGGCTTACTTAGTGGGCTAAATGAGGCAGCCATATTTGGACGAACGAAGGGAGTAAGGCTTTGGCTAACCAACCAGGTCGTTGAAGGAATTTATGCTTTATACGGGAAAAACGAGGCTGAAGAAATACTAGCCAACTGCATTTACAAGTCAGTTCTCAGAACAACAAGCCCTTTAACGGCAAAGTGGGCAGAGTCTCTATCAGGCTCGATTGAGGTCTGGGAGGAAGTACCAAGCACAGGGTATGGGCAAGGAGGGGCTTCTGGGGGGAATCAGTTTCAACGTCATAAGCGAGAGAAGTTCTATGATTCTGAGTTTTTAAATCTACCACTGCCTAATCGAAAAGACGGGCTGACGGGCTTTTTCACTTCTCCTACAGAAGGAGTTATGAAGAATATTCCAGGAGATGTGCTTGAGGCTCTAAAGCCTGCTGTGAAAAACGTTCCAGCACAGGTCTCCAAACCTATGAGGCTACAAATGCTCTCTCCCTGGAGTAACAAAGAGCTAGAGAAGTTCACACGGAGTAAGCCGCAGCCACAGCAGCTTCGCACCTTAACTTTTCAACCGATCAACAACTCACCGCAAGGAGGTGTAACACCTAAACGAAAGCCGTTAAAGCAAGCAGGAGGAGTACCAAAACGGAACCAAAGAACACAGAAGCTAGAAGCGACAAATCATGAACAAGAAAGATGGCAGAGCAAACCTCAGCAAGACCCAAAATCATTGCCCAGAGTTGTATTTAAGGCAGTGTACGGCATTTTTCTGGGGCTGATTCGAGGATTTGTTAAACAATACAAGGAGAGAAATAAAGATGGCAAAAGGTAAGGGATTGGAAGAAATTCTTCGGCTGTCGGATGACTTAACTGTTACGAAGAAAGATATTGTAGAAATTACAGGGCTTTCGACAAATACAGTATATACAACGATTGATTCTTGCGGGCTTGACACAAGCCAAACTGAGTATAACGGGAAGGAATTAAAGTCATTTGTTCTTGCTCGTCGGATGCTTGATTCTGGCAAGACTTACAAAGACGTTGAGGAGTGCTTTAGAATGCGAAACTCTGCCACTTCAGATAGTAACTCCCGTCAACAGACAGGGCAGCCGCAGGAACAAATGGGCTTTAACGGGTTACAGGAGGGGGTAATTCAATCAGTTCAGTCGATTGTGCGGGCAAGTGTAAAAGCAATTGTTCCACATTTACCACAGATGGTTGCAATAGAACTAGATGCTGAAATAGAGAACATGCAGAACGGGTTTCTATCAGACGATTTTGAAGCTCAGATTTTTCAAAATATGGAACAGAAGCTTCTAGAGTTTGAAACGGGGCTAATTCAACGTAGACAATTAGGGGCTGGAGAGAAATATATTTTGCCCTTGGTGGATGAGCCTTTAGAAGCTGAGACTCTGTTGAACGAGATTCAAGACGGTGAGGAAGGTAGTCAGAAGAGCTAGGTGCTTCAGATCTGTAACAGTTAAAACCAATTAGGAGATTCAACATCATGACTTACGGCGATATTTTGTCTAATGAAGAGTTGGCTCAGATGATGTCTGGAGAAGCACTTGCAGCTCAGATGGAGTTTGCAGATAATCCAGAACCACGGTGTCCGGTTGTACTTTTGCTTGATACATCTAGTTCAATGCATGGAGCTTTAATCAATGAGCTAAATAATGGAGTGTCGGCATTTAGGCAAGGAATTGCTAGTGATGGGCTTGCTAGTAAAAGAGTAGAGCTTGCAATTGTTGAGTTTAATTCTAGAGTAAATGTTTTACAGGATTTTGCAACCGTTGAGACGTTGGAGCCTCCAACTCTTATAGCAGGTGGTGGTACTTACATGGCATCTGGCATTAACAAAGCCTTGGACATGCTGGAAACACGTAAAAAACTGTATAGAGCCTCTGGAATTGACTTTTACCGACCCTGGATTTTCTTGATCACAGATGGTGCTCCTGGAGATCCAGCATCAGTTTGGTCTGAAGCCTGTGAGCGGGTCAGGTCTTCAGAGGCACGGAAAAAAGTTGCATTTTTTGCAGTTGGCGTGGAATCAGCCAATCTGAAAAAGCTTAGCGAACTATCGACTCGGATGCCCCTTAAGCTCAAAGGACAATGCTTTGAGGAGCTATTTGAGTGGCTTAGTGCCAGCTTGTCCAGTGTGTCTCAATCCAACGTAGGAGACGATGTTCCACTATCAGCTGTTAACGGGTGGGCGGTGGTATGAACAACATGCAGCAGACTATAGCGGTAGTTGCTGCATCAGTTCAGGGAACTTCCCATAGACCTAAGGGAGTTCCCTGCCAAGATGCTCACTACTTTCAAAGATTAGGGGATGGAATTCTGATTGGAGCAGTAGCAGATGGAGCAGGATCAGCGAAGCTGTCAGAGATTGGATCAAAACTTGCCTCTGAGCTTTCGGTTAGAGCTATGAAGCTAAAGATCTCTGCTCTGGGATTAAATTTTGAATCAGAAGCAGAATGGTCACTCTTTGCTATGGATGTTCTAGAGACAACTCTGGAGTTTTTGAAAGAGCAGGCAGAGGTGCTACAAATCCCTGTAGATTATCTGTCTTCAACGTTAATTCTGGTAGTAGCCAGCAAGAACTTTGTAGCGACAGCACATATAGGAGACGGAGCCGTTGTACTTAAAGATACTGCGGGCAATATTTCCACTATTTCAAAACCCCAAAACGGAGAATACGCAAATGCGACTACATTTATCACCTCAGCAGATGCTCTAAGCACAGTGCAGTTTAGTTTGTGGAAAGGTGAGGTGTGTAACCTTGCCCTATTCACTGATGGGCTGCAAAGGCTTGCACTCCAGCATCTAACTCACGCTCCATTTGAGCCATTCTTCTCGATGCTCTTTCAGTTTTTTGCCCTAATTACTGATGAAGCAAAGGCAGTTTCAGAGCTTGAGAGGTTTCTTGGCTCTCCTCAGATTACATCTAGGACAGATGACGATCTGACCTTGTTTTTAGTCACTCTTTAGTTCTTTGATCGTCAGAGGGGATTATTGTGAAGGTACAGAGGGAGTTGACAGGAAAAACCATCACGCTGACTAAAGAGATTGCTAGTGGTGGAGAAGGGATAGTATATGCAATTCAGGAAGAGTCAAAACTTGTCGCTAAGATCTATAGATCTGGGAAACTCTCATCAGAGCATCAATTAAAGCTTCGGGCAATGCTTAAAAATCCCCTGCTTGATTTAAGTATGAGGATAAGAGGGCACATCACGATCACATGGGTTATTGATTTACTGGTAGATCCACAAACCCTAAAATTTGTTGGCTATTTAATGCCAAAGCTTCCGCAGGGAATGGTTGCTCTCCACAATTGCTATAACGCTAATGATCGCCGTAAAAAGCTCCCTCATTTTCATTATGGATCTCTTCACAAAGTTGCCCTAAATCTGGCAGAGATTGTCAGTGTTATTCACAGAAATGAATATGTTATTGGTGATATTAACGAATCAAATATTTGTGTAGGAGAGAAATCCGTTGTCACAATCATAGATACTGACTCATTTCAAGTCCGAGATGGTTCTAAAACTTATCGTTGTTTAGTTGCTAAGGGAGAGTATGTTCCACCAGAGCTTTCATTACTTCTAAAACGCCTGGGAAAATCTTATAAAGATATAGATCGAGTGGTTGAGCATGATTTGTTTGGGCTAGCGGTCATCATGTTTCAGCTGTTAATGAACGGTACTCATCCGTTTGATGGGATTTATACGGGTAAAGGGGAGCAGCCGTCAAAGCCAGAACGGATTGCAGCAGGATACTTTCCTTATGGAAAGAAGATTGTTCCATTTAAGCCAAGACCTATTGCACCGCCTTTTGAGCTTCTCCATCCTGAGCTTAGAGAGCTTTTTGTTCAATGCTTTGAAGCTGGTTATTCTAATCCAAGAGTTCGCCCTACAGCAGAAGAATGGCAGAAGGTGTTAAACAAGGCTGATAGGAATCTAGTCAGGTGTTCTTTAGTAAGTCAGCACTACTATGGAAATCACTTGAAGGTTTGTCCTTGGTGTAAATACGTTAAAGATACCAAGGTGAACGACCCCTTTAGCACTTCTCGTCCTAAATCGGTGCAAGCAGTTCCTGTAGGGGGTGTAAGCAAACAGCCATATATTTCTAGTTATCCGACGAAGCCAGTTCAAAACGCCCCTTCACATATTTTTACAGGAGCCGTAGGTAATACTCGTTATGCAGTTGCCGTTGTCATTGTTATCTGTACTTTAAGTTTTTTATTCGCACAGCAGACGCTCATTAAAAGCCTGTTGGTTAAAAATTTTTCCTTTAATGCAAAAGACATTATTAGTGAAAAAATATTTTCATCAATAAAACACTATACTTCAAAACCAGATACTATCGATACAGTAGATCGAATAGATAGTTCGAGTTGTCAGTTTTCTAGTGCAATAGGTATTGGCTTTGGCAATGTGCAATTAAAATCTGGTCAATCTCATACGATGATAGTGTCTTTGATGAAAGAAGCTAGTGGTCTGTCAGTTTTCAATTTGTGGGTAAAGACGCTTGAGACGAATCCGAGCATCTGCTGTTGTGAACTGCCAATCTACGGACTTTTGTGAATGATTACGTTGGATGTACCAAGCAGTCGTTT
>JAESFP010000015.1_pt1 | contig 49560 bp, 51 predicted proteins | sample 9266181 | NCBI WGS metagenome assembly JAESFP01 (sample SAMN14502547, study PRJNA617102) | algae metagenome | isolation source: Pegethrix bostrychoides GSE-TBD4-15B and co-occurring heterotrophs from... | place: USA: Grand Staircase-escalante National Monument, Utah | collected 2006-08-15 | reverse complement strand
CGGCGGCGGCACCCAGAACTTGCAACGTGAACTTGCCCTGCGGTGAAGCGGTATCGATCGGATCCTCAATCGAGCGGAAGAATGCGCCTTTGGCTTCGAGCCGCTCGATCACCTCGAGGAGATGCGACAGCGACCGCGCGAGGCGGTCGATGCGCACGACCACCAGCGTGTCGCCCTTGCCGATCCGTTCAAGCACCCGCGCCAGCACCGGCCGCGCACGGTTTCCGCCTGATGCTTGCTCCTCATGGATCTCGGCGCATCCCGCAGATTTCAGGGCCTGCGACTGGGGCAGGGGGGTCGTCTAATCGCATCACATCTTGCAAGTCCTTTTTTCGGTGTGGGCCAGAAAGCCGTTGATGATCAGCGCAAGCGGTCGTGGAGGCGTGCCGAGATACGTTTGCCGGAGCAGGGTCGTCTTCGCGGTCGACACGTTGGTCGCCGCATGATTGGTGTTCGCGGGTGGGCCTTCCTATGTCTGATCCGCACTCAGCCGAGGTGACGGCGGTGCATCCCCCTGCACGAAAGTCCCAACCTACGTCCCGGCAGGGACGTTTCGGCGCGCTCGTAGCCTGAGCGCTATTCCCGTAAGATCAAGCCGTTGGCTTCATGCCTCTCTCAAACAGCGTGCCGTCCCTGAGCATCGCATGCATCGTGACCGCCAGCTTCCGTGCCAATGCGACAGCCGCCCGCTTGAAGCCGATGCGTTCTCTAAGCTTCATCCCCCAGATCCGCAGATCGCTTTCAGCGGAGCTGCGGGTCAGTATGACGGATGCTGCTTCGTAGAGCAGACCTCGGAGATGAGTAAGCGTCTGGTCTGACCGCTACGGGTTCCAGCGCCATGGGAGCAGGTCTTCGACCCTGGTGATCTTATAGTCCGGGGTGCGGGCGATGGTGTCTGCGAGCCATGCGTTGGGATCGACTGCGTTGAGCTTTGCAGTTTCAATCAAGGTGTAGGCGATGGCGGCGGCTTTGCCGCCCGCTTCTGACCCGACGAAGAGGTAGTTCTTCCGTCCGAGGGCGATGGCGCGGATGCCGCGTTCGGCGGTGTTGTTGTCCAGTTCCAGGATGCCGTTGTCGAGGTAGGGACGGAGGCGTTCCATCCGGGTCAAGGCGTATCGGATTGCTCCGGCCAGCGGGGATTTTCCAGAGATCGTGGTGAGTTGCATGGCCAGCCAAGCCTCGAGATCATCGAACACCGGGGCGGCATGGGCGTGGCGGAGTTCGGCGCGGCGATCTGGCAGCAAGCCTCTGGCTTCTTTCTCGACGGCGTAGAGCTGCGCGATCCGGGCGATGGCCCCTTCGGCGATCGCGGAACCCTGTGATCGGTGAATGTCGACGAACTTGCGCCTGACATGGGCCATGCACGCCACTTCGCGGATGGCGCCCGAGCGGTAGAGGTCTTCGAAGCCGGCATAGCCATCGGCATGCATCCAGCCGCGGAAGCGGGCGAGATGGTCCTTGGGGTGCTGGCCTTTGCGGTCGCCGGAGAACCTGTACCAGGCGGCAGGCGGGGCTTTGCCGCCCGACGGGCGTTCGTCCCGGGCATAGGTCCAGAGCCGCGCGGTCTGGGTCTTTCCAGTACCCGGCGCCAGCATGCGGATCGGCGTATCATCGGCAAAGATGGCTTCGGCCGACAGCACATGGCGACCGATGGCATCGGCAAGCGGTTCCAGCAACGCAGTCGTCTTGCCGACCCAGTCGGCCAAGGTCGATCTGTCGAGGTCGAGCCCCTCGCGGTGGAAGATCTGGCTCTGGCGGTAAAGCGGCAGATGATCGGCATACTTGTTGACCAGCACATGGGCCAGCAGGCCCGGCCCCGGTAGGCCGCGCTCGATCGGGCGCGATGGCAGCGGCGCCTGGACGAACCGTTCGCAGCAGGCGCAAGTCAGCCGGGGCCGCACGATGCGGTTCACGATGAAGCGCCCGGGAACATACTCGAGTTCCTCGGTGACGTCTTCGCCGATCCTGCGCAGGCGTCCGCCGCAATCGGCACAGGCATCGGCACCCGGGGTCAGTTCCACCTCCATCCGCGGGATATGTTCCGGGATCGGGCGGCGCTTGGGTTTGTCCTTCTCCTCAATGTCGGGCAGCTTCATCCGCGCCGTCATCGCTGCGGCGGCGATCTCGCTCGTCTCGAGCGCCAACTGAAGCTGTTCCGCAGTTTCCGAGGAGGCCCCGAACCGGTGCGCTCGGTGCCCGGCAAGCTGATGGCGCAGCTTTTCGATCAGGATCGCCTGGGCCTTCACCTCGGCTAGAAGCCGCGCGGTGAAGCTGCGCAGCTCCTCGGGGTCTTCCGGCAGGATGAGGGTCTGATCGAGCATGCGATCAGTTTATCCCACTGTATTCCTTGCGGGAATCATTGATTGCAGGGTGAGCAGATTATCCCGCTGCCAGTGGGCGCCATGTCCGTTCCGGCGCCCGCCAGTCGATTCCTTCCAGCAGCATCGACAATTGTGCAGGCGTCAGCGCGACCTTTCCCTCTTTGGCCGAGGGCCAGACGAACCGCCCCTTCTCCAGCCGCTTCATGAACATGCAGGCCCCTTGCCCGTCCCACCAGATCACCTTGACCAGATCGCCCCGACGGCCGCGGAATACGAACAGATGCCCGGCGAACGGGTCCTGCGTCAGCACCGCCTCGGCCTGCGCCGCCAGTGTCGTGAACCCCTTGCGCATGTCGGTGACGCCCGCTGCCAGCCAGACCCGTGTGTTGGCCGGAACCGGGATCACGCCGTCAGACCTCGGATCAGCCGCGCCAGCGCGTCAGGATCATAGCTGCCGCTGATCCGCATCCGTTGCCCGCCAGCCAGCTCGATCTCGATCATGCCGGAGGCGGATACCGGATCGACGGCCATGACCACATCGTCGCCGCGGCCGTGACCAACGATCTCGACAGGCAGGAAGTGAGGGATATCTGCCCGGGCAATTGCCTCTGGCGCATAGCGCGGATCGCGCAACCACTTGAACACCATGTTCGCGTTGACCGCGTAACGCCGCGCCACCTGGGCGACCGAAACATCCGGCGCAACCGTCTGAAAACAGATCGACCGCTTCTCCTCGTCCGTCCAAAGCCGCTTCGTCCTGCGAACCAAAACCTGCCCCGGAGTGTCCACTATCTATAGCGGACACTATCCGTCACTACCGAGCCACGGCAGAGCGGTCAGGCCGGACGCTTACCGGCTGGCTTCGGAATCCAGGTTGATCTGAGCATACACCTGGCGCGGATTCTCTTGGAATCTCTGGCGTGTCGGGTCTCTGGCACACCGCCAGCCGGAGACAATCAATGTCGCGAAGTTCACTTCACGGAGGCGCCCGGTTCTTCCAACTGACCAACGGGGAAGGGTTGAAGTCTACAGCCGTATAGCCCCATGCGTGAAGGCAATCGATCAGCCCGCAGAGGGTGACCTAAAAGAACTTGCGGACTTTCTAGAGGCGTCCGGACCTGTCCGAGGCCCTGCGCCGGACACTGACATTCCGGCCGCCTACACATAAATGGGGCAGTTCATAGCGCATGCATTGTCCAACCTCGGAGTGCTGAATCCGGAGTGCGAGATCCCCGTCCGCTCGACGGCGCTGGACCTAGACAGCCTGTTTGGCGCCGTTCCAGTGAACCCCTTGCCGGAACGGGCGCTGAGCTGGAAGAGGGGCATGGGCATCGGGCAGGCGCGTTCGTTTTGGCGGCCGCCTGTTTTGCAGCCCGATGCCCAAGCAGGGCCGGGGGTATCGGAGCCTGGTTCGCATTCGTCTGGCAGTTTCGACCAAGTTCGGAACAAGACAAAGATTGTAAAACGGTGTTTTCGGGTGCAACTCTGGCATTTTGGATGCACTCATGGAGGTGTCGTGCTGTTACTGATCACCGGCGCGACCGGCAAGGTCGGCTCTGCGCTTGTCGCGAAAATTGCGCAGTCCGCGCGCTGGCGGAATCTGCGCATCCGGGCCCTGTGCCATAACCGAACCGTCGCCGCGACCCGGACGGTAGAGGTGATGCACGGGTCGATGGCAGAACGCGCCGATGTGGAAAGGGCGATGACAGGCGTGACCCATGTCATCCATCTGGCGACGTGCAAGGAAATTCCTGAACTGGTGATGGATGTCACCGTCAAGGGCCTGTTCTGGTTGCTTGAGTCGTTTCGCGTCAGCCCTACGGCTCGGCAATTCATTCTGCTGGGGGGCGATGCCGGTATCGGGCACTTCTTCTACCGGCAGGATGCCCCGGTGACCGAGGCCGCACCCCACCACGCCTATCCAGGGTGCTATGCGCTGTCCAAGGTGCTGGAAGAGGTCATTCTGACCCAGACAGTTTTGCAGTACGGGATCAACGGCTGTTGCCTGCGCGCGCCGTGGATCATGGAGAAGGACGACTTCCGGTATAGCCTGTCGTTTGGCGATGACCTGTTCGGAGGGCCTGACTGGAAAACCATGGTGCCAGAGGAAGTCGCCGAACGCTGCCGCAGGGACGCGACGGTTCCCGAGTTGCATGATGCGGATGGCAAGCCGCTGAAGCGCAACTTCGTGCATGTCGACGATCTGACAGAGGCGCTGCTGCTGGCGCTCGACAACCCGGTGACACGGGGAAAGACCTACAACATCGCGATGAACGAGCCGGTCGATTACGGCGATCTGGCGGCCTATCTGCAAGCTTCACGCGGGCTTGGCTCGATTCTGATCGACAGCGCCTATCATTCGACCTGGCTTGACAACAGCCGTGCACGGATGGATCTAGGCTGGCGTCCGGCCTATGATCTGAAGCGGCTTGTCGATGCCGCGTTCGACTATGTCCGCGCGCCCGACGACCCGCGCAAAGTGTGGTATCCCGGCTAGCCGCGCGCCGTCAGGCATTGCGGCGATAGTTCGCCAGCCTGTCGAACATGACTGCAAACAGGATGGCTCCGCCGATGAACGTGCCTTGCCAGAACGCGTTGATGCCCAAGAGGCCCAGAGAGTTACGGATCACCTCGATCAGCATTGCCCCGATGATCGCGCCAAGGGCGGTGCCGCCGCCGCCCGCAAGGTTTGCGCCGCCGATCACCGCCGCAGCGATGACCTGCAGTTCCATCCCTGCGCCGATGTTGGTCGTCACCGCGCCCAGCCAGCCGGTCTGCACGATGCCCGCAATTCCCGCCGACAGCGCCGAGATCATGTAGACTGCGACCTTGATAGGCTTCACCGGAACGCCGGTCAGAGTCGCGGCATCTTCGTTGCCGCCGATAGCAAAGACATGGCGTCCAAAGCGGGTGAACCGCAGCACGAACCCGGTCAGAAGGCCCAGCACGATCATGTACATCACCGGGTTGGCAATGCCGAAGAACCATGCCCCGCCCCCCACGGCCAGCAAAAGATCATGATCCGGCCCAAACTCGAAGACCACAGTGTTGCCTGACGCCACCATGGCAAGGCTGCGCGCCACCGACAACATGCCAAGTGTCACCACAAAGGACGGCAAGCCCACATAGGCAATCAGGATGCCGTTGAACGCGCCTACCACCAACGCGGTTGCAATGGAGGCCGCGATGCCGACTTCGATCGAGTATCCGGCGTTCATCACCACAGCCAGAACCATGCTGCACAGGCAGAGCACCGACCCCACTGACAGATCAATGCCGCCGGTGATGATCACCAGCGTCATGCCAAGCGCGATGATTGCCACGAAAGTGACGTTTCGGGTGATGTTGTAAAGGTTCTTCGGCGTCGCAAAGGCGTCCGTCGAAAAAGACAAGGCAATACTGGCGACGATAACCGCAATGAATACCCAGAATGTCTGGCTTCCCAACAGGTTGGAAACCCAGGTTTCCTGCTTTTGTCCGATCGACGTGCCGAGCGACGTGGTCATGTTAAGCCTTTCCAGAACTGGTGCAGCAGGGGTCAAACGGTTTCGATAGCGCCGGTGATCAATCCAGTCACCTCTTCGGGCGAGCTGTCGGCAATGCGTTTGTCGGCCACCTTTGTGCCGCGCCGCATCACGATCACGCGGTCGGCCACGGTGAACACATCGGGCATGCGGTGGCTGATCAGCACGACTGTAACGCCCTGATCCCGCAAGCGGTTGATCAGGTTCAACACCTCGGCCACCTGACGCACGGATATGGCGGCGGTGGGTTCATCCATCAGCACGATCTTGGCGTTGCTCAGCCGCGTGCGGGCAATCGCCACGGCCTGCCGCTGGCCCCCAGACATCTTCTTGACCAGATCGCGAGGCCGTGTCTCTGACTTAAGTTCCATGAATATCTCGCCCGCGCGGCGGTACATAGAGACATAGTCAAGAATGCGGAACGGGCCCACGCCAATCCGCAGTTCGCGCCCCAGAAACACGTTCGCCGCCGCTGTGAGGTTGTCGCACAGAGCAAGGTCCTGATGGACAATCTCGATTCCGTGCTGGCGCGCTTCAAGCGGGCGGTGCATGACGATCTCTTGCCCGTCCATCAAAATCGATCCGCTGCTGGGACGGAAGTTGCCGGCGATCATTTTGACAAGGGTCGATTTGCCCGCGCCATTGTCGCCCATCAGCCCGATCACCTCGCCGGCCTCTAGGGTAAAGGACACGTCCTTGACAGCCTCGATAGCACCGAAATGCTTGGAAATGTGCTTCAGCTCAAGAACTGCCATGCGGTCTTCAGGCCCCCGACACCAAAAACTGCCGACCGGCGTGCGCACTGCAACGATCAGTCGACACGTGACAGCCGCCCGCGGTTCCTCCCGCCGCGCCTTCACAAATGCTATTCGATCATTTAGCAAAGTCAATGAATTCTTTGACATAATAGCGCTGTCATAAAATTTCGTTTCTGGTATTTTTTGGTGAGAATCGGAAGGTTTGCGTGCGAAAGCGTCGCGTTCTACCGCGAAAGAGACGGTCGCTTTTTCGACCATCCGTTCCAGCTACAAGTGAGAAGAGACGTTTGCATAAGGGGTTAGTCAGCATCGACCGAACCATCCGGCCGTTGCCATGCAGATGAATGCTCCGAACGGACTAGCCGTTCGCCCGGAGACACTACCGAAGGAGGCAACCAAGACCTCCGACAGCAATATCGTTTCAAATTCATGCCGCCAGATAGTCACGCGGCTTCTTTGGGAGGACTGCCAAATGAAGAAAACTATGATGCTTGCCACTGCGGCTGTTGTACTCGCATTCGGTGCTGGTGCTGGCGTTGCGCAGGAAAAAAAGCAGCTTGTGATCGTGGTAAAAGGTCTCGACAATCCGTTCTTTGAGGCGATCAACCAAGGCTGCCAGAAGTGGAATGCCGAAAACGCCGACAGCGAGTATGAGTGCTTCTATACTGGCCCCGCGTCCACGTCCGACGAGGCAGGCGAGGCACAAATCGTGCAGGACATGCTAGGCAAGCCTACAACGGTTGCCATGGCCATCTCGCCATCGAATGCCAAGCTGATCGCGCAGACGCTTAAGACAGCAGCGCCGACAATTCCGATCATGACCCTTGACGCAGACCTGACCGTTGAGGATGCGGCCCTGCGCAAGACCTATCTGGGTACCGACAACTATCTGATGGGCAAGAAGATCGGCGAGTATGTCAAGGCGGCTAAGCCGGATGGTGGCACGGTCTGCACGATTCAGGGAAATCCGGGTGCCGACAATATCCTGCGCAGGGCACAAGGGTTCCGCGACGCATTGTCGGGGCAAGAAGGTCTGGCGGCGCTGGCCGGAGAAGGCGGCTGGACCGAGGTTGCCGGTTGCCCGGTCTTCACCAATGACGACGGCGCCAAGGGCGTTCAGGCAATGACCGACATTCTGGCAGCAAACCCGGACCTTGATGCCTTCGGGATCATGGGGGGCTGGCCGCTGTTCGGCGCACCGCAGCCCTATCGTGATCTGTTCACCCCCTATGCCGAGCGGATCGCCAGCAACGATTTTGTCATCGGTGCCGCCGATACGATCGGTGCCGAGGTTGATCTGGCGCGTGAAGGTCTGGTGACCGCATTGGTCGGGCAGCGTCCGTTCGAGATGGGTTATCTGGCACCAGGCACGATGATCGACCTGATCGAAGGCAAAGAGGTTGCCGACCCGGTCTTTACCGGTCTGGACGAATGCACCAAGGATACTGTCGATACCTGCATCCAGAAGTAATGGGGGCAGGCTTGGCCAAAGGGGCGTCCGGTATCTCCGGGCGCCCTTTTCGGTGTCAGGTCTTCAGCCAGTCCTTGAACCTGTCCCCATAGTCGGGATGCCAGCGCGACAGCGGCGGACGGTTTTCCGCAATATCGCCTGCGGCCCACAGGATGCGTTTGGCATCCAGCGCACGGTCCACGTCGTTGTCGGGACACAGGATGTAGAACTCGTCCCGGTCCAATGCCGCGAACAGGAAGTCCACAACCTGTTCAGATGTCCATGCCCCGGCAGGCTTTTCCGTGCGGCCGTTGGCGGTTAGTGGGGTGAACACAAAACCGGGGATGAACAGCCGCGCCTCGACCTTGCAGTCCGGCAGGTTGCGCAGATGGTGTTGCAGCGCCTCGGTAAAGACTTTCACCCCGGCTTTTGCGATATTGTAGGCTGGGTCCCCCGGCGGCGTGGTGATGCCCTGCTTCGATCCGGTATTGACGATCAGCCCGGGTGTGCCGGCGGCAATCATGTAAGGCGCAAAGACCTGCGCAACCGCGATTATGCCACCCAAGTTGACGCCAAGAATGCGGTCCCAATTTCCCGCCTCGTCAAAGATCGTGCTGCCGGGCTGGATGCCCGCGTTGTTCAAAAGAACGCTGACCGGCCCCAGTCTTTCTGCAACGATATGGGCAAGGCGGATAATTTGTTCGCGATCAGTCACATCGGTCGCGAGAGCAAGCACGTCGTGCCCCTCGGCGCGCAGGTCCGCCTCGGCTGCATCCAGCCGCGCGCCGCCCAGATCAGCCAGGCACACCCGCAGGCCAAACGAGGCGAACTTGCGCGCCGCCGCCAGCCCGATGCCGGAGGCTGCCCCGGTCACCACGGCAACCGCAGCTTTGGTGATGGCTGGATGCATCGGCTTCGCTCCTCTTCAAGCCACGCCGTTCAGGCAGTGGCACCTTCGAAAATCTCGAACCCTGTATCAATGATGCCGGGTGCATCGGGGCGGATTGGGCTTTCCAGAAACACCTCGACCGCACGCTGGCCGATCTTGAACCGGTTTGAGCGGATGGTCGACAGCGGTTGCGGCAGCTCACGCCCGATGTCCAACCCGTTGAACCCGAACAGCGCCAGATCATCCGGTACGCGGATGCCGGCAGCCATGCAGTGAAACAAGCCGCCCACTGCCATGTCATCGCTGGAATAGACCACCACATCGACGCCCTTTGCCCTAGCGCATAGATCGGCGGTCTGCGCCCTGCCCTTGCCCACCGATGTCTGGCCGTCGGACACTACTTCTGCCTCCAGCGACAGTCCCGCCTCGGCCAATGCCTGCCGCAAACCGGTGTACCGCATCCGCGCGCGGTAATCGATCGTGCCGCCATAGCCGACATAGCCAAAGCGCCGATAGCCGCGCGCAATCAGGTGGCGCGCAGTCGCGGCCCCTGCGGCCACATGCGACAGCCCCACCGCCACGTCGATGGGTAGAAGGTCGATTTCCATGAATTCGATGATGCGGATGCCGCTTTGGTCCAGCATCTTGCGGGTGGCATCGGAATGTGTGGATCCCGCGATCAGAACCGCCGCAGGTTGCCATGCCAGCAGGTTGCGCACCACGTCCTCTTCCTTGGCCAGGTCATAGTCGGTGACGCTGATCACCGATTGGCGGTTGGTGCCCGCAAGGCCCGCATTGATGCCCTGAAGAACCTCGGGAAACACGATGTTCGACAGCGACGGGATCACCACGCCCACCAACCGCGAATCCAGCGAGGCCAGCGACCCCGCAATCCGGTTGGGCACATAGCCAAGCGCGCGCACCGCTTCCATCACCCGGTCCCGTGTGGCATCTGCGATGAGCCCGTGATTGCGCATGGTCCGTGACACGGTGCTGTCGCTGACCTGCGCCAGCCGGGCCACGTCGCTGACGGTGACCTTGCTTTTCCTGTCGGACAGGCGCTGGCGTTGCTTGGCCATGGACGGTGGTTCCCCCGTTAGGCTTTAACGTAGTTGCGCCATGGATGCGCTTCCTTGAACCCCAGAACGTCACGGATCTTCTGGTTCGACAGCGGTGCCTCATCGGGTCCCATCGGCCGGGTGATCGGCGTATTCGGTGCGTATTTCGCCAAGAACTCGGGCGTCGGCATGTTGGCGGTGATGGTGTCATTGACCGCGTTGAATACCTGATAGCCCAGACCATCCTTCTGCAGGCACAGATGCACGATCTCGCCCAGATCGCGGGCGTCGATATAGCTCCATGCATTGCGCTTGCGGATTGGTGGATTGGCAATATAGCCGGCGAAGGCATCGTATTCGTGCGGCTCGATCACGTTGCCGATGCGCAAGGCATAGATGTCGGCGCCGTAGCGCAGGGCAAAGGCACGGGCGGTTTTTTCGTTCACCACCTTGGACAGGCCATAGCTGTCCATCGGGTCGCTGTCATAGTCCTCGGTCAGCGGGAAGCTGTGGTAATCCTTGTCGCCTTCGGCAAAGCAGACACCATAGGTCGTCTCTGATGACGCCACGATCACCTTGCGCACGCCCAGTTTCATCGCAGCCTCGATGACGTTGTAGGTGCTGGTCACGTTGGCCACAAAGGTCTTGTTGTCCGGCTCGATCCCCACACGGGGGATGGCCGCGAAATGCACCACTGCATCGGGGGCCTTTGGCGGTGCGCCATCCTCGTAATGCCCCAGCCCGAAATGAGAAGTCAGCGCGTTGAACGTCTGGCCGCTGTCGGTCAGGTCGGTGATGAGGGTGTTTACGCCCGGCAGGTCCAGCGGCTTGAGGTCCACATTCAGGATGTCATAGCCGCGCGCCAGAAGATGCGGCACAGCATGGCGCCCCGCCTTGCCAGTGCCGCCGGTAAAGATGATGCGTTTGGTCATTGTCGTCTCCGTTCACGATAGGCTTTGATTGGCTGGTGTCAGCTGGTGCCTGGCAGGTCGAGGCCGGACAGCCCCGCGATCATCCGCGCCACCGATGCGTCATCGTCGCGGCCCATGCCTGCAGCAGCAGTCATCACGAACATCTGCAACGCCATAGAGGCGACAGGGGTCGGGAACTTCAGTCCCCGCCCGATGTCGGTCACGATGCCCAGATCCTTGGTGAAGATGTCCACGGCGCTGCGGGGCGCATAATCGCCGTCAAGGATATGCGGCACGCGGTTTTCGAACATCCAGGAATTGCCGGCCGAGGCGGTGATCACCTCATAGACCCGCGCGATATCCAGACCCATCGCCTTGGCAAAGGTGATCGCCTCGCAGGCCGCAGCGATATGCACCCCGGCGAGCAACTGGTTCACGATCTTGAACGCAGCACCGACGCCTGCCGCATCGCCCAACTCGTAAACCTTGGCCGCAATGCAGTTCAGCACCGGGCGGGCGCGATCAAAGGCGACCGCGGCACCCGACGCCATGACCGTCATCTCCCCGGCTGCTGCGCGCACTGCCCCACCGCTGATCGGTGCATCCAGATAGGCCAGCCCAATGGCCTGCGCGCGTACCTCGAAATCACGGGCAGCCTCCGGCGACATGGTGGCGCAAGACAGGATCACCGCGCCCTGTGCCAGTGTTGCCGCCGCTCCCTGCGGGCCAAAAAGCACAGCGTCAGTCTGGGCGGCGTTCACTACCACCGAGATCACGGCGTCGCTGCCCTTGGCCGCCGCCGCCGGGCTATCCGCCACCGACCCGCCCATTGCCGCGAATGCCGCGCGCATGTCGGGATTGACATCGCAGCCCGTGACGGCGAACCCGCCGCGCAACAATGACCCGGCAATTCCAAGGCCCATCGACCCAAGTCCGATCACACAGACCTTCGGGTTCTCTGCATCTGGCATACCTTTTCCTTTGCCGACAGTCTTTCCCGTGCTTGTGCCAAACACAGTGCAATGATAGCGTTGTCATTGCAAGCCAAAGCACGTAGGGCATGCTGGGATGCCTGCGATTTTCCATAATGATGTCAGATGTATATAGGCATTTAAGTGGATTTTTCGCAGGCCGGACGGGGGCTCGGGCAATATTGCGGATCGGCGCGGTCGCGGATGACATTACTGGGGCGTCAGACCTGTGCCTGACGCTGTCGCGGGCCGGGTTGCACACGCTTCAGGTGATGGGTGTGCCGGACCCCGAGGCAGCGCTTCCCAGCGCCGATGCCGTGGTGATTGCCCTGAAGTCTCGCACCATCCCGGCCGACCAAGCGGTGGCCTTGTCCGTCGCCGCCGCTCAGGCCCTGAGGGCCGCCGGCGCGGAACAGATTCTGTTCAAATACTGCTCCACCTTCGACAGCACGGATGCGGGCAACATCGGCCCTGTCATCGAAGCCTTGCTGGCGCTGACCGGGACTGAGGTCACAATCGCCTGCCCGGCCTATCCTGCGAACGGACGCACGGTTTACATGGGCCATCTCTTTGTTGGTCGGCAATTGCTGTCTGACAGCCCGATGAAGGACCACCCGCTGACGCCGATGCGTGACGCCAATCTGGTGCGGGTTCTGGCACGTCAGACCACATTGCCAGTCGGGTTGGTGGATGCCGGGACGATCGCGGAGGGCAGCACGGCGGTGCGGCTGTCGATTGCGGCGCAAGCGGCGGCCGGTTCCCGCATCCTTGTGGTCGATACCCTCGATGATGCCGACCTGATGACACTTGGCACCGCCTGTGCGGACATGGCGCTGGTGACGGGCGGGTCGGGGATCGCGCTGGGTCTGGCCGCGAGTGTCACCGGGTCCGGCAAGCTGGTACGCCGGTCTACGGCCACGTCGATGGCCGCACCGCCCGGACGAAGCGTTGTCCTTGCCGGCTCCTGTTCGGCAGCCACTCTGGGGCAGATCGCAGCGGCGAAGGCCGCAGGTTGCCCGATGCTGGCCGTCGACGCCGTACATCTTGCAGCAGGCCATCAGACGGCAGCGGGCATCGCGGGATGGGTGATGCGCCAGACCGGCCCCCTGCCGCCTGTGGTGTATTCCGGCACCGATGCCGCCGCCTTGGCGCAAATCCACGCCTCGATCGGGCGTGAAGCGTCGGGGGAGCTGGTGGAACAGGCTTTTGCCGATGTCGCAGTGCATTTGCACGCCGTGGGGTTCACCCGGTTCGTCATCGCGGGTGGCGAAACTTCGGGCGCTGTCGTGGCGGCGCTGGGCGCCCGCGTGCTGGAGATCGGCCCCGAGATCGACCCTGGCGTGCCATGGACGCGGAGCATTCAAGGACCCGACCTTGTGCTGGCCCTTAAATCCGGGAACTTCGGCGCGCCGGACTTTTTCATCAAGGCCTGGTCGTTCGTGGAGACGGACACCGCAGGATGACCGACGAGACGCGCCTCCGCGAGCAGATCGTCCGTATCGGCGCTTCGCTGTTTGACCGCGGCCTGACAGCAGGATCCAGCGGCAACATCTCGGCCCGGTTGCCCGATGGTGGCTGGCTGATGACGCCGACCAATGTCTCGCTTGGGGCGCTTGATCCGGCGCGATTGGCACATTTCGATGCGCAGGGGCGGCATATGTCAGGCGATGCCCCCACGAAAGAGGCCTTCCTGCATTTCGCGATGTATGCCGAACGCACGACTGCGGGCGCAGTGGTGCATCTGCATTCCAGCCACGCCACTGCCGTCAGCATCCTACGCGATGTCGACCCTTCCGATGTGCTGCCCGCGCTGACCGCCTACTATGTCATGCGGGTGGGCCGACTGCCGCTGGTGCCCTACTTTGCACCGGGCGACCCTGATCTTGCCAACGCCGTCAGGGCGCTGGCTGGCCAGCACCACGCGGTTCTGCTGGCCAACCATGGCCCGGTGGTTGCGGGCACAACGCTCGACAATGCTCAATTCGCCGTCGAAGAGCTGGAAGAAGCTGCAAAGCTGTTTCTTCTGCTGCAAAACAAGGCCCTGCGCACCCTGACACCTGCCCAGATCGATGGCCTGCGCACCAGATTCAACCTGTCCTGAAATACCCGGGAGAACATAGATGGCACACGAAAGAGTAGGTTTTGTCGGGATCGGGCTGATGGGGCAAGGCATGGCCAAGAACATCGTCGAAAAGGGATGGCCACTGATGGTGATCGTCCACCGCAATCGCGCGCCCGTCGATGATCTGGTGGGTCGTGGCGCGGTAGAAGCCGCGTCGATGCAGGCGATGGCGGAAGGCTGCGACGTGATCTTCCTCTGCTTGACCGGCTCGCCAGAGGTGGCGGCCGCTGTGACCGCCCTGAAGCCCGGGTTGACACGCGGATCGGTGATTGTGGATTGCTCCACCTCCGACCCCACCGTCAGCCTGCGCCTTGCCGCCGAACTGGCGGAGATCGGGGTCGATTTCGTCGACGCCCCACTCAGCCGCACCCCGAAAGAGGCTTGGGCGGGCACGCTGGATTGCATGGTGGGCGCCACGGATGCGTCTTTTGCCCGCGTGCAGCCGATCATCGCCACCTGGGCCGCCAAGATCGTCCATATCGGCGGCGTCGGTGACGGCCACAAGATGAAGCTTTTGAACAACTTCCTGTCGCTGGGATATGCCGCGCTCTACTCCGAGGCCTTGGCCCTTTCGCGCAAGGTCGGCATTCCGGTGGCAAAGTTTGACAAGGTAATCCGGGGCGGGCGGATGGATTGCGGGTTCTATCAGACCTTCATGGGCTATGCGCTGGAAGGCAACCGCGAGGCGCACCGTTTCACGCTGGGCAATGCCTACAAGGACATGCGCTATGTGGAATCGATGGCCAACGGGGCAACCGTTGTCACACCGATGGCCAGCGCAGTGAAGAATTCCTTCGCTCTTGCGATGGCATCAGGTGGCAATGGACCCGAGGATTACGTCCCGCACCTGTCGGATTTCATCGCCAGGGCGAACGGGCTCGTCTAGGGTCAGGATTCGTTCTTCGTTCATAGCCAGAACATGACGGTCGCGGCGGGGGCTATGGCGGAGAGGAAGACCTTCGGGGACCGGTCGTAGCGCGTTGCGACCTATGAGGAGGATCAGAAAACGGTCCGAGGACCGCTTTCCCGACGATTGGCCAGTCCTTCAGCCGCCCGAACATAGTCTCGATCCTGTTGCGGCGTTTGTAGCGGCGCTTGTCGTGCTGGATGGGCTTGCCTCGCGACTTCCGGCACGGAAAGCAGGGCTTTATCCCCTTGTCTCTCAACGCATCGCTGAACCAGTCGGCATCATAGCCGCGGTCGGCCAGCAGCCATTCGGCCTTGGGGAGGCTGCCCAGCAGGGCTGCGGTACCAGTGTAATCGCTGACCTGGCCTGCAGTCATGTAGAACCGGATCGGACGACCTTCCGCGTCGGTGACGACGTGCAGCTTGGTGTTCATGCCGCCCTTGGTTCGACCGATCAGACGGCCCCTCCGGTCGTCGGGCCCCCCTTTTGGGACGGCAGGCTGGTCGTGCAGCGAAATAGGCGTCAGCAAAGCTGTCGGCTGTCAGCGTGGTAGGATTTATCTGTTCCGCATAATTAGGATCGGCGAGGGTGAGCTCGGCGCGGAACAGCTCGAAAAACGCATCGAGCGGACGGCTGTGCCCTACGCAATCCGCCATGGCGGCATCGGTCACGACGAGAAGCGGCTGGCAGGCAATCGGGCAGTAGAAATCAGCTTCCGCCAGCACGCCATCCCAGGACACCAGTGTTAGGTGCAAATCCTGCGTGTCCGTCTGGAATGCCAGCGCGCCATTCTTGCGGCGAAACCGGCCATGCTGGCCGGCCACCGCCATGGCCGCATCGATCGAACTGAGCGACGTTCCCATGATGCCAACGCGTACCGCCGGAACGTCGGCTTCGATCAGCCCCGACCACGGGTTGGGGAAATACCTGCGGGTCGCCTCGTCCGGTCCGGGAAAGTCATGTCCGGTCGCGACAATCACATGGCCGAACGGCCCCTCGATCGCGTTGTCTGCGGTTCTGAGGAAAAGTCCCTCGTCGCGGGGCAGGATATCTGCAACGTCAGTCTTTTCGTGGATGTCTACCTTTCTCCCCTCGCAACGGGCCTGATCTACCAAGTCCAGCAATTTGTCGCGGAAAGACTCTGCCAGCAGCAGACGCGGGGTGAACTGGCGTTCGTCGAGTTCGTCGGAATCGACGCCATAAGGCACCAGCCGATCTCTCGGCTGATCATTAAGCCAGTCGATGTATGTGCTGCCGACGGCAGGTATCTCGATACTCGCGAAGTTCGCCAGCATGGTCCTGCTGGAGGTTTCCGGCGAATACGGCATTCCGATGCCGGTCTTTGTGCCCTTTCCGAACAACGCTATTGCGCCCGCATCCAGCGCCTCCAGCAACCTGAAAAATGTGTAGATACCCGTGGGCCCCGTGCCGACGATCGCGATGCCCGACACGTTGCAAACCTCCCCAATTCTGGTGATCGTCAACGCGCTGTTCTCTCCCCAGTTCCATTGAGCGCCCTCGCTGCGTCCGACTTCCGGTCCAGAAAACCGGGCGGATCGGCATTTCAAGCAAGAATAAGATCGACGGCGCCTCTTGAATCAATGGACCGGGCATCCATTTACCATCCATACAGATGGTGGATCATGGAAAATGTAACATCGCTGCGTGCTGCACAGCCGGACAGTGAAAAACTTACGATCAATCTTGGCTACGTCGACCTGGGGCGGATCGAACTGCTGGTGCAGGAAGGTTTCTATGCCAACCGCAGCGATTTCATCCGATCGGCGGTTCGCAAGCAGCTTGAGCTGCATAGCGACGTGGTCAGCGGCACGATCGAGCGCCATACCCTCGACTTGGGCTTGCGCGATCTTGCCCGGTCCGACCTCGAAGCGTTGCTCGCGGCGGGAGAGATGTTGCATGTGAAAGTGGTCGGCCTCGTTCGCATCGCCGATGACGTATCTCCCGAACTCGCCCGTGCGACGATCGGTTCCATCACGGTCCTCGGAGGTCTTCAGGCCTCTCCCGAGGTAAAGAAAATCCTCGCCGATCGCATTCGGTAGCATTCAAAGGAAAACGAAAACAAATGAAGACCTTCCGCTCGCGTGCATTCAGCACGGCGGCCAGACGATTGCTCTCGGCGACTTCAACCTCGTCCTATGTCAACGACCTCGTGCAACGCACGCTGGCGCAACATGGTCTCGCCCCAAAACAGGATGGGACCGCGCCCGCCGGCGTGCCCCGCATTGGCTTGCCGAAGACTGGCGCCTCATCAAGGAAGCCGGCAAACGTCACGTCACGCGCTCCTACAAATGTGACGAAGGGTGCGTCCTTTACGGAGGATCGGTTTGCGTGCGCGGCGGGCACCCGTCGGTTCCTAACCTATGTGCCCGCTACGGAAGTGGCCGGGCTGCAGGGGTTGATCGTCATGTTGCACGGTTGCACCCAGACACCCGAGGATTTTGCTGCCGGGACCCGGATGAACGAGCTCGCGGAAAAGCATCGTCTTGTTATCGTCTATCCGCACCAGTCACGCGGCGAAAATGCCCAGACCTGCTGGAACTGGTTCCGACGCGCCGATCAGCGCCGGGGTCGCGGCGAACCCGCGATCCTCTCTGGTCTTGCCGAAAACGTTGCGGCCAGGCATGGCATCCGGTCCGGCAATGTTTTTGTTGCCGGGCTTTCAGCCGGAGGGGCGATGGCAGCAATTCTGGGGGAGACCTACCCTGACGTCTTCGCTGCGATCGGAGTACACTCCGGACTTCCTGTCGGGGCTGCCAAGGACGTGCCGTCTGCCTTTGCGGCAATGTCCGGCAACCCGATGATGCGCACCGATACGCATCAATCGGCTCCTACGCGCACAATTGTGCTTCACGGGACCGCCGATAGCACCGTCCATCCCGCCAACGGACAAGAGATCGTCCGGCAATTGCTTGACGTGGGACCACTCCAGACCCTGCAGACCGAGGACTGCGGTCGGGCCGTAGGGCGCGGCTACAGACGAAACGTGACCACCGACGAATCCGGCGTCGCTTTGGTTGAACACTGGGAAATCGACGGTTTGGGTCATGCTTGGTCGGGCGGGTCGCCCGGTGGTTCATACACCGACGCTGAAGGCCCCGACGCCAGCGCCGAGATCGTCCGATTCTTCTTGCAGTAGTTTGCGGAAATCCGGCGGGCTTGCGGTTCTGCACCGGCAGAACCGCCGGGCCCGCCAGATACCCATGCTGACCTGACATCCCAATTGGCCAAAACAAGCGGGCGACTAGGGGCATACTGCATGGCAGCGTAGATAATCCGTGACGGTCCGCTGCGGGCCGTTCGCTTCGATCAGCGAAGCTTGGCACCATGCGTCGCCCAGTCGACTGGAAACGGCTTCAGTACCCGTGCCAACGTCACCTTCGGCATCTGTCGGCCCTCCAGGATCAATTCGACGATGTCCGGCGCGAGCAGCGTCGTGCGCAGCACGCGGGTCATATAGGAGGTAGCTATGCCCTCGCGCTCGGCCAGTTCGGCGATAGTCGTGAACTTCCCGGATTTCAGCATCTGCTTCCAGCGGTAAGCGCGAGCCAGCGCATTGACCAGCGTGTAGTCGGTCCTGCGGGGCTGCATTGCTCCCTCGGGCAGAGATGGATCTCCTTCCGCCCGCCGCGCTTCACGACGCGGAACGGGACGTGAAGCGTCACGGTCTCAGGGGCCAGCGTCTCGCGTGTCATGCGGCTTCTCCGACGCTGCCCGCCAACATCTCGCGCGCGAGGCCGCCGAGCCCGTCAACGCGGAGACGGACCTTCAGCCCGTCCGTTCCGATGTCGACCCGTTCGACCAGCAGCGTCACGATCCGGGCTTGCTCGGCGGGAAACAACTCGTCCCACAGCCGGTCAAGGCGGGTCAGCGCCTCTCGGGCATCAACCTCGGTGATGTCAGCGGCATTGGCGCGCGCCGCCTTCCACGTCCCCGCCACGATCTCAGGCTGGCGGACCACGGCGCGCAGCAGGTCGATGTCGGCGGCCTCGATCTCTCTCACTGGCACCCTGCCGATCGAGCACGATCCGGCGCCATGGTTCAGCACCGTTTGGCTGACGTAGTAGCGTTACAGCCGCCCGCCTTTTGGGATGTGCGTTGGCGAGAAGGCTGTGCCGTCTGGGCCGTAGAATAGGCCCTTCAGCAACGCGGGCGTGTCGGCGCGGGTGTTGCTGGCGCGCTTGCGCGGGCTTTCGGTCAGGATTGCGTGGACCTTGTCCCATGTCTCCCTGTCGATGATCGCTGCATGCTCGCCGGGATAGCTGGTTCCCTTGTGCACGGCGTCGCCCATGTAGACCCGGTTGTTCAGCATCCGGTAGATGAACTTCTTGTCGATGCGGTGGCCCCGGCTTGTGGTGACGACCTGTTCCGCCAGTTTCCGCGCCAGCACCGTGCCCGATCCTATCTCGATGAACCGGGCGAAGACCCAGCGGACATGCGCGGCGTCACCGGCGTTCTCGACCGGTTTCCGGTCTTGTGCCTCGTACCTGAGGGGTGGACAGCCGCCCATCCAAATGCCCTTCATCCGGCTGACGCAGACCTTGTGGCGGATGCGTCCGGTGATCACCTCGCGCTCGAACTAGGCAAAGGACAGCAGGATGTTGAGCGTCAGCCGCCCCATTGACGTCGTGGTGTTGAACGATTGCGTCACCGACACGAACGCCACACCGTTCCGGTCGAACACCTCGACCAGCTTCGAGAAATCCATCGGCGAGCGGGACAACCGGTCGATCTTGTAGACCACCACCACGTCCACCAGCCCATCCTCGATATCGGCCAGCAGCCGGTTGAGGCCGAGGCGTTCCAGCGTCGCCGGAAGTGCCGCCATCGTCATACTGGTCGCGAACCAGAACCCAGTTCACGGACCGTTGGCTGACGACGCAGGCCTCGCGCTGGGCATGCAGGCTGTTGAACTCCTGCTCCAGCCCTTCTTGAGATGATTTGGGGGTGTATACGGCGCAGCATAGCTTGCGGACGACAGGTTTGTTCATGCCATCCTCCGGTGGCTTTACAGCTGGAAGAACACCCAGTCGTTCAAGCGCCTGCCGGTGATGGCAAGGGCGAAGGCCGACAGCGACGGCTACGGCCGCCCCTGCGACTGGAAACCGTCCTTTGTGACGGTGACTGTTTGTTCGACGCCCTGCGATTCGCGCAGGAGCGGCGTGCCGGTGATCGTTCAGGCCGGGTCGGCCAGACATAGTCATAGACCTCCGAGCCGTCGAACCAGCCTGTGGCAGCGGCCTGTTGGCCCCCCCGCTCTCAGCACGCGGGTGGTGAGGATGGCACTGTCACGATCGGTCACGATGAGCGTTTCGATGATTTCGAAAGACGCGGTCGTGGCATCCGAAGGCTCCGCGATGATGGGGTGGGCCGACGCTGTGGACGGGGTGGTCAGTCCGGCGAACAGCACCAAAACGGTTGGAAATCACAGGGTGATGGAGTTGGCCTTTGCTTGGGTTCCAAATGTCGTCAGCTAGCCTTGACGCCGAACCGCGCGGCCGCGTGTTTCAGCGACAGGTGCGGGGCGAGTGCCTTGCGCGCAACTTCCATCGCGGTCCAAAGGCCGGGGTCGGACAGCGACGGGATGGTGACGGTCTCACCCTGATCGAAGCCGGCCAAAGCGGCGTCTACCATTTCACCGGCCTCCATCATCATCTCTGGGTCGATGACATGGATCCCCACGCCCGCGCGGTCGAAGATCTCGGTGCGGGTAAAGCCCGGCAGCACCGCTTGTATCCGGACCCCGCAATCGGTCAGGTCTGCCGCCAGAGCCTGGGTCAGGCCAAGGACGAAAGCCTTGCTCGCCACATAGGTCGCGTTGAAGTGCTCGGGCATCAAGGCCACGACCGAGGCGATGTTGATGATCGCCCCGCTGCGGCGGGCAGCAAAGGTCTGGGCAGCCGCTATGGTCAGATCATGCAGGGCCGAGACATTCAGGTCGACCATATCTGACAGGTCAATCAGCTCGGACCCCAGAAACGATCCGCGCGGCTCGACACCGGCCGAATTCACCAGCATCGTCACCCCGCCGCCGTTCATCAGCCGCCGCGCGACCTTGCCCACTCCTTCGGCATTGCCCAGATCGGCTGGTTGCGTTTCTACCTGCACGTCGTAGTCGCAACCGATCCGGGTGGCCAGTTCGGTCAATCGATAGGCGTCCCGCGCCACCAACAGCAAATCGTAGCCCCGCCGCGCGAGCCGGTTCGCATAGACTGCCCCGATGCCCGAGGATGCGCCGGTGATCAGTGCTGTGCCCTTTGTCATTCTGCCCTCCTCAGTCCAGCGCATCAGCCAGGGTCAGCTGCGGACAAAGGCCAGAAGATCTGCGTTGATCACGTCAGCATTGGTCGTGCACATGCCGTGGCCGAATCCCGGATAGGTCTTGAGGGTCCCTTGCTTCAACAGCCTGACCGAAAGGGGCGCCGAGTCCGCATAGGGCACGATCTGGTCGTCATCGCCGTGCATCACCAGCACCGGCACGTCGATGGCCTTCAGGTCTTCGGTGAAGTCGGTCTCGGAAAACGCCTTGATGCAGTCGTAATGCGCCTTGGTCCCTCCCATCATGCCCTGCCGCCACCAGTTCTGGATGACACCTTGGCTGACGACGGCACCGGGACGGTTGTAGCCGTAGAATGGCCCCGTCGGCACATCGAGGTACAGCTGCGCGCGGTTGGCGGCCAGACCGGCGCGGAAGCCGTCGAACACCTCGATCGGCAGGCCGCCGGGGTTGGCATCGGTCTTCAGCATGATCGGCGGCACCGCCCCGATCAACACGGCTTTCGCCACCCGTCCGGGCTTGGCGCGCGCGACATAACGGGCGACCTCGCCGCCGCCGGTGGAATGGCCGATGTGGACGGCGCCCGTCAGGTCCAGCGCATCGGTCAGGGCCACGACATCGGCGGCATAGGTGTCCATCTCGTTGCCGGTGTCGGTCTGGCTGGACCGGCCATGTCCGCGACGATCATGGGCAATGACGCGGAAACCTGCGTTCAGAAAGAACATCATCTGGGTATCCCAGTCATCCGCAGTCAAAGGCCAGCCATGGTGGAACACCAGCGCCTGCGCATCGCGCGGTCCCCAGTCCTTGTAGAAAATCTCGGTGGCGTCGGTGGTGGTTACATAGCCCATGCTGGGAGTCTCCTGCGGGATGAGGGTTTGAGGAAAGCTTGGCCGAGGGATAGCCAGAGCCGCAAAGGCGGCCCCGCCGATCAGCAGTGCTTCGCGCCGGGTGAGGCCGCGTAGAGTTTGTGCTTGTGTCATCGTGCGCCTTTCTGAAGGGTATGGCTCAGGCAGGAACAAGGCGGTAGGTCAAGCCGCGCCTCTCGACAAAGCCAGGGCCGGGATGGCTCCAGTGATATCCGAACACCTTGATCTTCTCGGAAGCAGCCCGGTCGAGCAGCGCCTTGCGGGTCGAAAGGGCCAGGTTGGCATCGGTATCAAAGCCGAACCGCCAGTCGGGGTTTTCGAAGAAGATCAAGTTGTTGGTACAGGCATCCCCGACGATCAGCAGCGGCTCGGGCCCGTCGAGTTCGACCGACATATGCCCTGGAGTATGCCCCGGCGTGGCAGTAACGCGCAGGCCGGGCACGACCTCGTCGCCGGGCTGCAGGCGAGTCATGCGATCCTCGACCGCGAACAGATCACGCTGCGCGCCGCGCGCGAAGTCGTGCAGGGCGGGTGGCAAGTGGGTATCGAACGCGGGGTCGGTCCAGAAATCCCACTCAGCGGCCCCGATGTAGTACTGCGCGTTCGGAAACAACAGCTGGCCGTCGGGTAGGACCGTTCCGCCAGAGTGATCGGGGTGGGCGTGGGTGAAGACGACCTTGGTGACCGCCCCGCGCGCCACTCCCGCCGCCGCCAGATTGGCCGCAAGCCGACCGGTGCTGGCCTGAAAGTTCCCGCCCGCGCCGGTGTCGATCAGGATCAGGTCGCTTCCCGACCGAACCAGCGGCACATTCGCGGCAACAGGTGCCGAAGCTCCGTCGCCGTTCAGTCGGTTCAGCATTGCCCGCCGCACAACAGGATCCGCCTCGGGCATCAGGATTTCGCCCGGTAACGTCAGGTATCCGTCGCTGAACACGTCGACGTCGAACCGGCCGTGCGTGAAACGGGTCAAAGGAGCGGCCGCAACCCTGTTGTCGGGGAGGGCGAACGAAAGGGTTGCGGCCATGCCGAAAAGCACATCGCGGCGGGACAGGGGGACGGGGGATAGGCTGCGCGTGCTCATCGGTTTCTCCGGCCGGCGGGACACCAGCTGAGCAAACGGTGCCCGGATTGGAGAAGGCTGGCGAGTTAAGCGTCGTGAATCCGTGCAAGCCTTGCCGCTGCGGGCGTGTGATCAGGAAAGGCGGTCAAGGTCGGCCTGTGCCCGCCGCGCCCATTGCAGCGCGCCGTCCGCACGTGCCGTGGCAACCGCCTCTCGCAACAAGGTGGCCGCAGTCGCTTGCCAGTCCGCACCGCGTTCGCTGGTCATGACGGCTGCCTTCACCCGCAGAAGCTCTGGCAGGCACCACCGCTCGCCCGTCCGCGCGCTGTCTTCCAGGGCAGTCTCGATGACATTAAGCGCCTCGGCATGAAGATTCAGCGCCGACAGCGCCTGCGCCTGAACGGCGCGAAAATAGGTGTCGAACAGCACGAAGCCCGCTGCCCGCAAGACCGCCAGGCCCGCGGTCATCAGGTCAATGCAACGGGCATACTCACCGCGCTGTAGCAGCAGCTCTGCATCGAAACAGTCGGCGTAGTTGTTCCAGACATCCAGCGCCAACGTCTTGGCGTTCTGCCGCAACAGCGCGATATAGTTTTCTGCCAAATCAAGATGTCCCGAAAGCAGCGTCACCAGACAGGCCGCCTCGCAAACATAGTTGGCCGCTGACAGATCATGACCAAGCTTGGACGCCTGTCGAAGTGTGTCGTCTACCATCTGCAGCGCCTCATCCGTCCTTCCCATGATCCACAGATTTCGCGTAACGATCACGCGAGCGGAAATCTGTTGATCGAACTGAAACCGAACGACCGAGTTGCGAATTGGTAAGACGGCATGGGCATCAAGCATCTGCTGCAATTCGCACTGCGATTCAGCGAAGCGGCCCAGCCAATGATACGTCGCACCAATCAAACGTAGTCCCACCACTCGATCTAGCGGGTCAGACGAATGGACTGACCGGTCGACGAATGTGCGCGCAAGTTGCAGAGCCTCCTCGGGCTGCGCCCGGTTGATCAAATCGATCCAAAGCGCCAAAAGCGCACGCAACTGATAGTCCAGATCGCCGAGTTCTTCGGCGATTGCAAGCGCCGTGCTGCCGGCGGCCTGATCGTCGCGCGGTCTTCCGGCTGGGCGCATCTGTGGCCAACCGATAGCGGCGTAAAGTTTCATCCGGTACCGCTCGGCCGAACCCGGATGGTCTTCAAGATAGGTGATGGCCCAGTTTACTTGCGTGAAACACTCGTCCAACAGCGACATCCGAACGAAGAGCGGCACGGAAACAACCACAAGCAGAACCCCGGATGTTGGGTCGTGCTTCCGGCACCACGCGAGGGCGACACGCAAGTGTGGCAGCAGTTCGGTCAGACCCTTGTAGGGATTGTCCATCCCTCCGAAAAGCTTGTCTTCTTCAGCCTGAAGCAGTTTGGTCAGGCAGGTCGTCAGACGTGACATGGTCGGGGAAAGGCCGCCGGACTCCTGCAATTTCTCTGCCGCATAGAGACGGGTCATGTCCAATAAGCGATAGCGCGTGGTCGACGTCCGCTTGTCGGCAACGACAAGCGACTTCGACACGAGTTCATGCAACGTATCCTCGGCCGCCCCAGCCAGAACCGCATCGGCCATCCCGAACGAGAACCAGCCGCGCAGCACAGAAAGCCGCTGCAGGGCGGTCTGCTGGCTGTCGGGCAATACGTCATAGCTCCAGTCAAGCGTCGCACGCAAAGTCCGGTGGCGCGGAAAGGCATTGCGCCTTCCTCGGGTCAGGAGACGAAAACTTTGGTCCAATGAGGCGGCGAGTTCGACAAGACTGATCGATTCCAGTCGGGCCGCCGCGAGTTCGATCGCCAGCGCAAGCCCGTCGAGCCGTCGACAGATCTCGGCCACCCGTGAGATATCGTGCTCGTCCAGTTCCTGTTCGCCCAGCTGACCCGCGGCACGGTCAAGGAAAAGCTGGATTGCCGGACTCTGTCGCGAACGTTCCGGTGTATCTTCGTCGCGGGGTACATCCAGCGGAGGGAGGCGATAGATCCGCTCGTCATTGACCCGAAGCGGCTCTCGACTAGTGGCAAGAATCGTCAAGGACGGCGCGTGTTGGCGCAACTTTTCCACCAAGGTTGCCGCGTGGTCCACCACATGCTCGCAGCTGTCGAGAACCACCAACTGGTCGCGTTCCATCAGGGTGCCCGCAAGCGTCTGTTCGATCTTTGGGTCATGCGCGGCAAGACCCAGCGTTGAGGCGACGGTTGCCGTCAGGTGCGCGCCAGAGTCCATTTCTGCCAGATCCACCCACAGCATGCGATCCTGCGCGCCGATCCGCTTCACGACGGCCCGGGCGACAGTGGATTTTCCGATCCCTCCCGGCCCGACGACAGTCACGACCCCATTCGGCACCAGGCGAACAATGGTTTCAATGGCCTCCTCGCGTCCAAAGATCCCACTCGCCACCTCGGGTCGAGTAGGGGCCGAGACCTCTGTTCGCTGGATCGGGGCGATGAACTGATAGCCACGACCCGGAATATTGCCGATGTAGCGCGGCGGGGATCTGGTGTCGCCAAGTGCCCTGCGGATCGCCGAGAGGTGAACGCGCAGGTTGCTTTCGTCGACAAAGGTGTTCGGCCAGGCGTGGTTGACGATTTCGGCATTGCTGCGCAGTCGGCCGGGCTCACTGACCAGAAAGATGAGGATGTCCAACGCCCGGCTTCCCAGCGCGACGGGGGAACCGTTCTTCGTCAGGCTTCGGCTGGCCGCGTTCAACGTGAACGAACCGAATCGGAATTCCTCCATGACCATCCCCGGGCGCACCTTTGGGTCGGAATGAACCATACACCGATTCACACCGATTGACTCGTTCGCAACTTCTCTCGCTGGCAGGCTGATCCCGCAAACACCGGAAAAAGCGAGGATTGAAGATGAAACGGAGGTCTCCGAAGAATGTTTTGGCGACGATGCTACTTTTTGCGGCATTTGTCGGCAGCCAAGCTGTCGGTCAGTCTGTCAGAGCCTCCGAGACTTGCGGAGCGATCTGCGTCGAAACGCAGTCAGTGCAGGCAGGGGATGTCACCTACGCTTTTCGGTCCCTCGGCACACCCGGCGCGACACCGCTGATCCTGCTCAACCGGTTTCGCGGCACGATGGATGAATGGGACCCGGCTTTCCTGGATCATCTCGCGACGGGCCGCCATGTCATCATTTTTGACAATGTCGGCGTCGCACGGACCAACGGCACGGCTTCGCGTCGCCTGACAGGCTGGGCAGAGGGTGCCGCAGACTTCATCGCGGCGCTGGGGCACACGCAGGTCGATGTCCTCGGGTTCTCGTTTGGTGGCCTCGTGGCGCAGGAGATGACGCTGCAATATCCCGATCTGGTCCGGCGGCTGGTGATCGTGGGCAGCGGTGCGGGCTATGTGGAAGGAGCAAACCTAAGCGCCAAAGCCATCGAGGTGGCGACCAAGCCCGAGAACTCCGACGAGGATTTCCTGTTCCTGTTCTTCCGCGACACGGCCACCAGCCAGGCGGCCGGGCGCGAGCATCTGGCAAGGCTGCGCGAACGGCCCGACGCCTTTGCCACCAAAGTCTCAGCGGAAACCTGGACGGCGATGCTTTCTGCGGGCAGCGACGTCGGCACGGCAGAGACTTCGCTTCTAAACCGTGTCGGTGCCATTCAGCAGCCGGTTCTCGTCGCGAACGGCAACGAGGATGTGATGATCCCGACTTTCCAGTCGTACGCACTGGCTCAGGCGATGCCCAATGCCCGCCTGATGATTTACCCCGACTCCGGCCACGCCTTCATGTTCCAGTACCCCGAAGCGTTCGGCGACGAAGTTCTCCGCTTTCTTGCGGAGTGAAACGTCCTTCCTGCCGCAGGGCCAGATCGGCCTGCAGCCCCCTCATTTGCAATGGAGAGCAACCATGATCGAAGAAGATTTCACCAGCACGGACGGCCTGCGCATCCACACGCGTGCGTGGCAGCCTGCGAGCACCCCCCGCGCCGTGATCGTCATCTGCCACGGCGTCAATTCGCACGGCGGCCAGTATCTCTGGACGGCCGATCAGTTCGTCGCGCGGGGCTTTGCGGTTTTCGCCATCGATCTGCGGGGGCGCGGGAAATCGGACGGTAAACGCTTTTATGTCGAGGACGTGGCGGACTACGTGGCCGACCTGCGCGGCATGATCGACATCGGCAAGCAGCGCCATCCGGGCCTGCCGGTCTATCTGCTGGGCCACAGCGCGGGCGGGGTCGTGTCCTGTACCTATGCGCTGGACTATCAGGACCAGATCGACGGGCTGATCTGCGAAAGCTTCGCGTTTCAGGTCCCGGCACCGGGGTTCGTGCTGGCCGCAATCAAGGGCCTCAGCCATGTCGCCCCCAGCCTTGGCGTGCTGACCCTGCACATGAAGGACTTCACCCGTGACCCAGCGGCGCTCGCAGCGTTGGAGGCCGACCCGCTGACCAAGGGCGAGGTACAACCGGCGGCCACTGTGGCGGCGCTGGTGCGGGCCGATGAACGGCTGCACGACTCATTCGGCCAGATCACCCTTCCGGTCATGATCCTGCACGGCACCGCCGACAAGGCGACGGTCTGCCAGGGCAGCCAGTATTTCTATGATCAGACCGGGTCGCAGGACCGGACGCTCAAGCTCTATGACGGCCATTTCCACGACCTGCTGAACGACATCGGCAAGGAGACGGTCCTGTCCGACATCGCCGCTTGGATCGAGATGCGCCTGCCCCGCCGCGTGACAGCTGAACCCGTCGAGCATCCACAGGCGGGTGTCGGCCTCTCGGCCTGACCTGCGCGATCAAGTAAGGTCTCAGGTTTTTGCATCCACAGAACTCACCTTCTCACCCCTACCCAATCACACTTCACGCAGGAGAAAAATCATGACGACTTCCACCCCTGCCAAATCCAGCGTCCTGCCCACCGGCGGTGGCGCGGCCCTTATGGACCCGGCCGATACGGTGGTCCTGTTGCTGGATCACCAGTCCGGGCTGTTCCAGACGGTCAAGGACATTCCGGTCGCGGACCTGCGCCGGAATGTCGAGATGATCGCCAAGCTTTGCACGTTGCTCAACATCCCGGTGATCACGACCGCATCCGAGCCCAACGGCACCAACGGCCCGCTGATGCCCGAGATTCACCAGCTTGCACCGCACGCGGTCTATGTGGCCCGCAAGGGCGAGGTGAACGCCTGGGACAATGCGGATTTTGTGGCGACGGTCGAGAAGACGGGCCGCAAGACGCTGGTGATGGCTGGCGTGTGGACCAGTGTCTGCGTGATGTTCCCGGCGCTCGACGCGGTTCTCGCAGGCTACGACGTCTACGCGATCATCGACGCCTCGGGCGATCCGAGCGAGATGGCGTCGCGCACCTCGCTTGTGCGGTTCGTGCAGGGCGGCGTCAAGCCGACCTCGACCAACGCGCTGCTGTCGGAACTGCACCGCACCTGGGCACGGCCCGAGGCGGCGGACCTCGCACAGCTTTACGGTCTGGTGGCACCAAACTATGCCGCCGTGATGGAAAGCTACATGCGGGCACAGGAAGCGGCCCACAAAGCGGGGTAACCAGGCCGACTGGCTTGGGGGCGTCCTCCCACGCCCCGAAGCCGCCACAGGTCATCCGTGCAGGAGAAAGACCATGAAGCCCTGCCTTGTCTCCCTCGGTGTCGGCGTCCTTGTGGGCATCATCTATGCCCTGATGAATGTACGCTCGCCTGCGCCACCGGTGATCGCGCTGGCCGGGCTGCTGGGCATCCTGATCGGCGAGCAGGCCGTGCCTTTGGTGAAACGGTTAATCTGGAACCACGTCTCGGAAGCCGCCGTTGGTGCGGCCAGGCCCGACCAAATGTCGACCTTGCACGGCGACCGGAACCGCCCATCGGACCGGGACGCCTGAACAGCCGCCGCAGCGATGCGTGTAAGCCAACCGACCCTCATCCCACGGAGACCGCACATGTCCGACCTGATCATCGTCAACGCCAAGGTCACGACGCTCGACCGCCGCAAACCCGAAGCGCAGGCTGTGGCGATCCGCGACGGGCTGTTCCTTGCCGTAGGAACCGAAGCCGAAGTACGCGCCGCCGCTGCCCCCGGCGCAAAGGTCATCGACGGCAAACAGCGCCGCCTGATCCCCGGTCTGATCGACAGCCACATCCACGTCATCCGGGGCGGGCTGAACTACAACATGGAGTTGCGCTGGGACGGGGTGCCGACGCTTGCTGACGCAATGGCGATGCTGCAGGCGCAGGTGGCCCGCACGCCCTCGCCGCAGTGGGTGCGGGTGGTGGGCGGTTTTACCGAACATCAGTTCGCCGAGAAACGGCTTCCGACGCTGGCCGAACTGAATGCGGTGGCCCCGGATACGCCGGTGTTCATCCTGCACCTTTATGACCGTGCGCTGTTGAATGCCGCAGCTTTGCGCGCGGTAGGATATACAAGGTCGACACCAAATCCCCCCGGCGGTCAGATCGTGCGCGACGCCAAGGGCGATCCCACGGGCCTGCTGCTGGCCCAGCCAAATGCGATGATCCTGTATTCAACCTTGGCCAAGGGACCCAGACTTTCGCTCGACCACCAGAAGAGCTCGACCCGACACTTCATGCGCGAACTCAACAGCCTTGGCGTAACCTCTGTGATCGACGCGGGCGGGGGGTTTCAGAACTATCCCGATGACTATGCGATCATCGAAGAGCTGCACCGCGAAGGCAAACTGACCCTGCGGATTGCCTACAACCTGTTCACCCAGAAGCCGAAGGAAGAGCTGAACGACTTCGCGACCTGGTCCACGCAGGTAGCCCCGGGTCAGGGCGACGATCTCTATCGCCACAACGGTGCCGGTGAGATGCTGGTCTATTCCGCCGCCGATTTCGAGGATTTCCGTGTCGCACGCCCCGAGATGCCGCCCAACATGGAGACCGACCTAGAACCGGTGGTGCGGCTTCTGGCGGAACAGCGCTGGCCATGGCGGATGCATGCGACCTATGACGAGACGATTTCCCGAGCGCTCGACGTGTTCGAACGGGTGGCGCGGGATGTGCCGTTCGACGGGCTGAACTGGATGTTCGACCACTGCGAAACCATCAGCCCACGCAACATCGACCGGGTCGCGGCCTTGGGGGGCGGCATCGCCGTCCAGCATCGGATGGCCTATCAGGGCGAGGTGTTCACCGAACGGTATGGTACAGCCGCCGCCGCTGCGACACCCCCCATCGCCCGCATGCTGACTTCCGGGGTTCCGGTGGGGGCCGGCACGGATGCGACGCGGGTAGCCAGCTACAACCCATGGGTCGGACTGTCGTGGCTGGTGACAGGTCGGACGGTGGGAGGCATGGCTCTTTATCCAGAGGAGAACCGGCTGGACCGCGAGGCGGCGCTCCGGCTGTGGACCGAGGCGAACACCTGGTTCTCCAGCGAATCCGGGAAGAAGGGCCAAATCATGGTCGGCCAGCTTGCCGACGCCGCCCTGTTGAGCCGCGACTACTTTGCGGTGCCCGACAGCGACATCGTCCACATCCGGTCCGACCTGACGCTGCTCGGTGGCAGGATCGTGCATGGCTCGGACGATTATCAGATGCTGGCACCCCCCTTGCCCTCGGTCCTGCCCAACTGGTCGCCCGTGGCAAGCTTCGGGGGCTATGCCCGTCCCGAGCATGCAGCAGTGGCGACCTCCTGCGGCTGTGCCAACGCTTGCGGGGTGCATGGTCATTCCCATGCAGCAGCGGTGACCGCATCGGTGCCGACGTCGGACCTCGCCGGGTTCTGGGGGACCCTCGGCTGCGCCTGCTGGGCCGTGTGACGGTCAGCACCCATGAACACTGGCAACACCTCCCCACAGGACTCGATCTTTTCCCCGATGCGCCACACGGTGTTCGCCGTCCTGTGGGCTGCAACGGTTCTCGGAAACACCGGCACCTTCCTGCGCGATGTGGCAAGCGCGTGGCTGGTGACCGACCTCTCCACCTCCCCCGCAGCCGTCGCCGCCATCCAGGCGGCCGGCACGCTGCCGATCTTCCTCTTCGCGATTCCTGCGGGCGTCCTTGCCGACGTGCTGGACCGCCGCAAACTTCTGATCGCCATCCAGATCCTGCTGTTGGGGGTCAGCGCCGCGCTGTGCGCGCTGGCGTATGCCGATGCCGTCACCATCCCCCTGCTTCTGGGCCTGACCTTCGTCGGTGGCATTGCGGCCGCGCTGATGGGGCCAACATGGCAATCCATCGTGCCTGACCTCGTGCCGCGCGCCGACCTTCGCAACGCCATCGCGCTCAACTCGCTGGGCATCAACATCTCGCGGTCGATCGGCCCTGCAGTCGGAGGCGTGCTGATCGCGAGCTTCGGTGCGGCGGTTACCTATGGCGTCGACATCGCAACCTATGTGTTGGTGATCGCGGCTTTGCTGTGGTGGCCCCGACCGGCAGTCGCCCGGGATGAACTTGCCGAAGGCTTTGGCGGGGCGTTGCGGGCAGGGTTCCGTTATGCCCGCAACAGCCGGGACCTGCATGTGGTGTTGTGGCGGGCGTTCTTCTTCTTTGCCTTCGGCAGCGCCATCTGGGCCATGCTGCCGCTGATCGCCCGGACCAGACTTGGCGGGGATGCGGCATTCTACGGGGTCATGCTGGGCGCGGTCGGGGCCGGTGCGATCTTGGGGGCGCTTGTCCTGCCAAACCTGCGCCGGCGGCTGGGTGCCGATGCGCTGATGCCAGCGGCAGCCTTGCTAATCGCCCTTTCCATAGGAGCTTTAGCTCTCGATCTGCCGCGCGGGGTGGCACTTGCATTGCTGCTTGTCGTGGGTGCGGCCTGGATCACCGCGCTGACAACGCTGAACTCGACCGCCCAAGGCGTGCTGCCAAACTGGGTCCGGGGTCGGGGACTTGCGATCTATCTGACCGTTTTCAACGGCGCGATGGCCGCGGGCAGTCTGGCCTGGGGCTTTCTGGCACAGGCGACAAGCATTCCGATCGCCCTGATGGCATCTGCGGCGGGCCTGACTGTCGTCAGCTTGATCTTGTGGCGCCTGCCGCTGCCATCAGGCTTGGCCGATCTCAGCCCCTCGAACCACTGGCCCGAGCCGGTGGTGGCAACGCCCGTCGAAACCGACCGCGGGCCGGTGCTGGTGCTGCTGGAATACCGGGTCGAGCCTGCCAGTCGCGCAAACCTCGTGCAGGCCCTGCAACGGCACGCCTCCATCCGCCGGCGCGACGGCGCGTTCAACTGGGGCGTGGTCGAGGATGCCGCCGACCCGGATGTGATCCTTGAATGGTTCATGACTGAATCCTGGGCCGAACACCTGCGCCAACACGGCCGCGCGACACGCTCGGACGCCGATCTGCATGCCGCACTGATGGCCGTCCAGACGGGCGGCATTTTTCCGACCGTACGGCACCTGATTTCAATAGGGCGGAAGGCTGGATAGAGCGTATTGCACGACGTGCCCTTTGACAATCAACCCATCATGTCCCTCGATACATCACCGAAAAAAGGAACCTGCCATGACCCATCACATCAGAGGATTGCACCATGTCACGTCCATCGCCTCGGACGCGCAGCAAAACAATGCCTTCTTCACCCATGTGCTCGGGTTGCGCCGGGTGAAGAAGACGGTGAACTTCGATCAGCCCGACACTTATCACCTCTACTACGGCGATGGTGCGGGCCGTACGGGGACGGTGATGACTTACTTCCCGTTTCGAGATGCCGCCCCAGGGCGTCGTGGCACCGGAGAGGTTTCGCAGACGGTGTTTGCCGTCGCCAAGGGTGCTCTGGGTTACTGGAAAGAGCGCCTCGCCAGCAAAGGGGTCAGCGGTTTGGCCGAAGAGTCCCGGTTCGGAGAGCGCTGGCTGAAATTCGACGCGCCCGATGGAGATGTCTTCGCGCTGGCCGAGGTAGAAGATGACGCGCGTCCCGGCTGGACCGGCGCCGGCGTGCGCGGCGACGAGGCCATCCGCGGCTTTCACAGCGCCACGCTGCGCCTGCGCGAAAGTGCGGCCACCGGAGAGCTGCTGACCTTCATGGGCTATCAGGAAATTGCGACCGATGGCAGCCTGACCCGCTACCGTGCGAAGTCCGGCAACGGCGCGGATTTCATCGACCTCGACGCCCAGCCTGCAATGCCGCGCGCGGGTCAAGGGGCGGGCTCGGTGCACCACATCGCCTTTTCGGTCCCCGACCGCGCGGCACAGTTGCAGGTCCGCCAGTCGTTGCTGGACACCGGTTATCAGGTGACCCCTGTCATCGACCGCGACTATTTCTGGGCGATCTATTTCCGCACGCCGGGTGGCGTCCTGTTCGAGGTGGCAACAAACGAGCCCGGCTTTGACCGCGACGAACCCGCCGACCATCTGGGCGAGGCGCTGAAGCTGCCGAAACAACACGAAAGCCTGCGCGCCCAGCTCGAAACCTACCTCGACCCGATCCGCGACTGATCTTCCACGGCGCCAAACTCAAGAAGGCTCGACCATGCCCGCACCCTACAATGCCCTCGTCACCCAGCCGGTCGGTAACGCGCCGCTGATCTTCGCCTTTCACGGCACTGGCGGCGACGAAACCCAACTTGCCGGACTTGTCCGGGATATCCGACCGGATGCGGGGCTGGTCGCGCCGCGTGGCGATGTGTCCGAAGGCGGGGCGAACCGGTTCTTCCGGCGCACTGGCGAAGGAGTCTACGATATGCCAGACCTGACCCGCCGGACCGCCGCGATGTCCGCCTTCGTGTCACAGATGCGCGCGCACCACCCGGGACAGGACACCTACGCGGTAGGTTACTCCAACGGGGCCAACATCCTTGCCGCAATGACCCTCGAACAAGCCCGCCTGTTTGATCGGGTGGCGCTGCTACATCCCTTGATCCCATGGCAACCTCGCGACACTTCAGACCTCGCCGGTCGGCCTGTCCTGATCACGGGTGGGCGGAACGATCCGATCTGCCCCCTCCACCTCACCACAGCACTTGTTGACTATTTCCGCGCCAACAGTGCGGAGGTGACGACCGTTTTGCATGACGGAGGGCATGAGGTAAGGCCCTTGGAAATCGAAGCTTTGGGTCGGTTCTTTACGACCTGAGGCTGGCCGAAAGGACGGTTCGCCAATCAAATCCGGCCCCACCACCATGAGTACGTGGGCGGGCGCTGTCACCACAGGGCACCGGTCCACATCACAGAGTCCAAGCCGCAATCACGTGACGCGGCGCAGGAAACTCTCGGTCCGCCTGTCCTGCGGAGCGTCGAACAGCTGGGCCGGCGGCCCCTGCTCGACGATGCGCCCGCCCTCCATAAAGATCACCCGATCGGCGATTTCGCGGGCAAACTGCATCTCGTGCGTCACGATTAGCATGGTCTGCCGTCGGGCGACCACGCGGCGCATCAGGTCCAGCACCTCGCCCACCCATTCCGGGTCCAGCGCCGAGGTCGGCTCGTCGAACAGCATCAGTGCCGCGTCCAGCGCCATGGCGCGCCCGATGCCGATGCGTTGCTGCTGCCCCCCGGACAAGGCGGCTGGATAGGCATCGGCCTTGTCGGACAGGCCGATCTCGCGAAGGATGCTGTCGGCCTTGGCATCCGCCTCGGCGCGGGGTCTGCGCTGCACAGTGATCAGCGCCTCGGTAATGTTTTCGCGCGCAGTCTTGTTCGCGAAGAGCGCGTAGTTCTGGAACACGAAGGCGGTGCGACGGCGGAGCGCAAGGATCAGCGCGGACGTCGCGCTCGCGACATCGACCGTCAGATCGCCGATCCGGATCACGCCGCTGTCGGGACGGTCGAGATAGTTCAACGACCGCAGGAGCGTCGACTTGCCCGTCCCGGAAGGCCCGATGACCGCCACCCGCTCGCCCGCCGAGATGTCGAGGTCAATATCGTCGAGCACGGTGTTTGCCCCATACCGCTTGGTCAGTCCGCGAATGCTGATCATCGGGCGAGCGCCCTGTTCAAACGAAGCTCCAGCCGCTTTTGCAGCAAGGACAGCGTCTCGACGATGGCCCAGTAAAGTACCGCCACCACCAGAAATGCCTCGAAGTACAGGAAACTCCCGGCGGCCTCTTTCTGCGTCGCCCCCATCATCTCGGTAACGCCCAGCGTGAACGCAAGCGAGGTGCTCTTGATCATGTCGATGAAGTAGTTGACCAGCGTCGGGGCGGCCACGCGGGCCGCCTGCGGCAGGATGATCCTCCGCATCGATTGCCCTCGGGTCATCCCGACGGCCTGCGCGGCCTCCCACTGGGTGCGATCGACGCCGAGGATCGCGGCGCGGATGCTTTCGGCCATGTAGGCCGAAAAATGCAACGTGAGGCCAATGATCGCCGCCGTTACGCCGTTGATCCCGCCAAGAACGGGCAGGATCTGCGGCAGGCCGTAGTAGAACAGGAACAGCTGCACCAAGAGCGGCGTGCCACGGAAGAAGCTGATGAACAGTTGCACGAATTGGTCCAGCACAGGGATGCGCACCACCCGCTCCACCGCCAGCAGGCAAGCCAGCACCAACGCACAGACCATCGCGGCCAACGCCATGCCGATGGTCAGCGGCACATAGCCAAGGATGACGGGCACCAGACCCAGCATGTAGTGAAGGTCAAGCGCCTGCATGAATCAGCCTGCCGGTGAGGTCACGTCGAGACCGAGCCACTTTTCCGAGATGGCCTTCAAAGTGCCGTCCGCCTTCAACTCGGTCAGCGCCGCATCCAGCCGGTCGCGTAGCGCCTGACCTTCGGCGTCATTGCGGAAGGGCAGCGCGTTCTGGATCTCGCTGAACGGATCGCCCGCCAACGCCAGCGGCAGCGGGCTTTGCTTGATCACCTGCGCCGACGACACCCGGTCCATGACAAAGGCATCGACCCGGCCCAGCGCTGTGTCCTGCTCGATGTTGCTCTCATAGGTGCGGATGTCGATCTCGTCAGCGAAGGGAAGCTCTCGCAACAGCTGCTCGAAGTTGGACCCGAGGTTCACCGCCACGGTACGGCCTCGCAGGCTGTCGACACCGGTGATCTCGGACTCGTTGCCCTTTTTCACCACCACCTGCGCCCCGTCATAGACGTAGGGCTGGCTGAAAGCGAATTTCGCCAAGCGGTCTGGCGTGATGGTGATCTGGTTGGCGATCGTGTCGATCCGGCCTGACTCCAGCGCGCCGATTAGGCCCGAAAAGGACATCGTCGAAAACTCAACCGTGTCACCGGTCTTTTCCGCAAGGGCGTTCATCAGGTCGACCTCGAAACCCTGCAGCTCGTCCTGGCGCACAAAGGTGAAGGGAAAATACCCGCCGGACATGCCGACGCGGATGATATCCGCCGCGACCGGCGCCGCAAAGCTTGCAGACAACAGCGCCGCGAAAGTGAGAGATTTCAGCATCGGATACTCCTATGTCTAGACACTACGAGATGCTTGCGACCGACGTGTCGATCAAGGCGGGCTGCAAAACAAGCACAACAAGGTGCGGTCTGTTGCCGCTGCAAAGCATCAATTCTGTTTCAGTCAGATAATCAGACCACGTTTCCCCACATGTCGCGGAACTCGGAAAACTCTTCTGTCTGGGCAAAGACGCCTTTCGATACCATTGAGTAGTCCAAGCAAAACAACCGACGGATAAACCGAAGCGTTAGCACCAAATGCGCATGCCCTGGTTCGGGGATCTGCCGCGCGTGGCGTCGGACATCTACGGGGACCACACCGTTCTGGTTTATACTGACCCAGACTTGGTGGCTTGACAGCAAGTTCTTGCCGCGAGGCGCCACCCGCATTCGCGCACGCACACATCCGGTCGTCCGCCGGGAGATTCAAAACGGGCCGATCGACTTTCATCGTTTGGTGGCACTCCGGCACTAGCTGTCGCGCTGCGCCAACGACGGATCGCCGACCTGACCTGGGCCCCACGCCCAAGTTTGCCAATGACGAGTCTAAGTCACGGCCTATGGACATTCGGAAAAATGAATTTGCCAGGACTCGGGTGCGCGGGCACTCCGAACGCGGATGCAAAAGAGATGTAGGACAACGTGAGCACTGCGCCAGACGAGAGCGGTCTTGATTGGGTGCGCGGACGCATGCCGATCCTGGAGACGATCCGTGCACAGTTTATGAGGTCGCGACCGTTCGAGGGTATGACCCTGGCGATCTGTCTTCACATCGAACCAAAAACCGGCGTGTGGATCGAGACCCTCGCTGCCGGTGGTGGCCGGATCGTCGCGACCGGCAGTCCAGGCACGACCCGCGACGCGACGGCTCGTGCATTGAACCTCATCCCGGGTGTAACGGTACTTGGACGCCGGGCCGATAACCGCGCTGCGCATCTGAGGCATTGCCGCGACTTGCTTGGCCATGCGCCGGATCTGATCGCGGACAACGGCGGAGATCTTCACGCCGTGTTGGCCGAAGACGCCTCAATGGCCCAGAGTTTGGCAAGAGTGCGCGGTGCGACCGAGGAAACCACCAGCGGCGGTGCGCGTCTGCGCGAAGAATTGCGCGCCTTTTCCTTTCCGACTTGGGTGATCAACGATACCGAGGTGAAGCGGGTCGTCGAGAACCGGTTTGGCGTTGGCCTGTCGGTATTCGACGGCCTGCTGCGCGCGACGAACATCATGCCCAACGGGAAGCTGGCTCTGGTGATCGGCTATGGCTTCTGCGGTTCGGGCATTGCGCGTTATCTGGGGGCGGCCGGGGGCCGCGTTATGATCGCCGATCCAAGTCCAATGCGCCGACTTGAAGCGCATATGGAAGGGTTCGAGACCGGCCCGATCGAAAAGCTACTGCCGCGAGCCGATCTTTGCATCACTGCCACCGGACGCGACGGCGTCGTGAACGCGCAAGCCTTCAATGCCATGAAGGACGGCTGCATCCTGGCAAATGCGGGGCATTTCGAAACCGAACTGGACCTGCCATGGTTGGTCCGGAACACGACGGTTTCGCGCGTGACCGCGCAGATTTCTGCGCACCGCTTTGCCGACGGTCGGACAGTTTTTCTGTTGGCGGGCGGAGCATTGGTCAACCTGTCGGCAGGCAGCGGCAATCCGATCGAGGTCATGGATGTCGGCCTGGCTCTGCAATCGCTCAGCCTGGAACGTCTGGCTTGCGGGAGAAGCAAAGCGCTGCCTGGTGTTCTGGCCGTCCCGCACGAAATCGAGCATCTCGTTGCCGAGATGGCACTGGAACGTTGGGCGTCGGCGCCCGATATAGGAACTTAGGCCGACTTCAGGATCTGGACGAAACGGTCAAGTCGCGGGCTGAGGTTGCGACTGCTCCAATATGCCGCCAGCGCACAAGTGGACAGGGCAGGATCGGTCGGTCGCAGCACCACCTCGGGTCGAAGATTAACCGTGTCACGACATATGAGGCAGGCTCCGACACCGGCCGCAGCCAGTTCCACTTGCGCCAGGGCATGCACGACATCGGTGTGGATGATCCGCGGCGCGGGGCAAAGCGCCTCTATCGCCGCCAGGTGCTGGTCGTAATGCGCTTCGTGCGCGGCGCGCGGCAGCAAGATGAAGTCCAGGTTGCGGCAGTCTTCCGCCGTAAGCACAGACTTTGCCGCCAGACGATGCGCAGCAGGCAGACATAGTTCGTAAGTCCCCGTCCAAATGGTGCGATGCTGGACTTCGGTCGGAAACCGGACCGGGGTTGGCAATGACAGAAACGCCACGTCCAGCTTGCCAGCAATCAGATGCTCCGACATCTCGCGCGCATGCATCTCGGCAAAGTGCAGGAGGTTGCTGGGAAATGCTGACCGAAAGCGTGCCAGAAGGGATGTAATCGCAGGATAGGACAGGAACGCCGGAAGGCCGATGCGAAGCGGCCTGTCTTCGGTCTGGGTCACCACGGTTTCGACCCCGCGCCCCAGGGTTTCAAGCACCCGATCGGCGCAGATGACGAAGTCGGCGCCTGCCTCGGTGAGCGCGAAACTCCTGCTGTCGCGCCTGATCATGGCCACGCCAAGCGTCTGCTCAAGCTGTTTGATCTGCTGGCTGAGTGTCGGCTGCGAAACAGCAAGCGCCTCTGCCGCCCGCCGGAAGTTCTTTTTGCGGGCCAGTTGGGCCAGATAAAGCAGTTGGCGCAGGCTGATGCCGCGCAGCTTGCTTCGGATATCGGGACTAAGACCGGAATCATAGGACGTCATGACAGCCCAGGGCATCCACTTGCCACGTGATGGTGGCCCACCAAGGTAAAATCCGCGCGACAGGCGCTGGTGACGCGTTACGAACTCGCTTTGCGCAATCGCTGATCGGTCGGTCCTATATGACAACCGGCCTGACATGGCTGCACTCTGCTCCATCCGGAGTTGGGGAAAGTGCGTCAGTTGCCAAAGTCGATTGGTCCGGAAAAGCCACTGGCCCATGCCAACGACTGGTTGGCCGTCCTGCTGCTATGGGCCGCAGGCATTTGCGCGGCGCTGCAGTTCGGCAAAGTGGCCGTCGCTTTCGAACCTTTGGGTGAGGCATTGGGGGCGACACCGGAAGCGATCGGCGCGCTCATGGGGGCGGCCGGGATCGCCGGAGTGTTTCTGGGGCTGGCAGGCGCTACCCTTGCCAGTCGGCTGGGGTTCGGCCGGGTTCTGCTGGCGTCACTGGTGATTGCGGCGGGGCTGTCATTGATCCAGGCGATGATGCCCGCCTACCCCGTGTTCTACGGGCTGCGACTGCTTGAGGGTGTCACGAACCTTTTTATCGTGATTGCGGCTCCGACCTTGATCGTCCAGCAGGCACCCCGCCGTCATCTGGCGATAGCGCTGGGGCTTTGGAGTACGTTCTATGGCGCTGCCTTCGCTTTGGCCGCAGCTGCGGCTCCGCTGCTTTTGGCACCTGCGGGACCACATGTGCTGTTTGTGGCTCATGCTGCAACGTGCCTGGTGCTGGCTGTCCTCTTGCGTGACATCCGGCTTGGCGTTGCACGCGCAGACAGTCAATGGCGCGTCCTTTTCCTGGCGTTCGGTCCGGCTGCGCACAAGTCAGCTTACGGCCAGTTGCGCATCGTGCTTCCCGGCGCGGTGTTTCTCTTTCACGCGACGATTTACCTCGGGTTGATCGTTTTTCTGCCGCAGGTCGCTGCCGATGCGCCGACCGGGCAAGCGCTGGCGGTGTCAATGCCGATCGCTTCACTTTTGGGGACCTTGCTTTCGGGGCCTTTGGCGCAAACCGCCGCGACCGCACCTGGAAGGTGGCTCGTTGCGGGCTTTGGACTTGAGGCGATCGGAGCGTTTGTGCTGTTGACCGGGCTGTCCGGCTGGGGTTTTGGTGCGGTCGGTGCCGCGATGGCGCTGACTGCCGGGATGATGCAGGGGATGGTATTCATCCTGGTCCCGCGCCTGGGGCAGAGCCTAGACGAAGAGGCGCTTGGCTTCGGGGTGATCGTACAGACGGGTGGCCTGGCCAATATCGCCAGTCCGATCCTGTTCGCGGCGCTTGTGAACGCCGGGGGGAAAGGCGCGCTGATCTGCGGCGTGACCGTCTGCGCATGTCTTGGAGCGATGATGGCCGGGTGGGGTCTAAGCAGACTGGCGAAGATGGCCAGAAGCCCTGTCTGATCGGTGCCGTCGGCTAGGTCGTCCCCGGCAAGGTCATGCACCTTGAATTTCATCCCTGAGCTGGCGCAGATAGGCCCGCAGGAACCCGACCCGGCTTTGGGCCAGCTCGCGCGCGGAATTCGTGTTCATGGTCTGCGGCAGCTTCAGCAGTTTGACCTCGAAATGGTCCAATGCGAACCGCCGGTCGTCCAGTGTCCGGGCTTCGCCAAAAGGATCGTCCTGATCGAAAAGTTTCGATCCAAGGCTGCCCGCGATGTAGAACAGTCTCGCGATCCCTATGGCACCCAAAGCATCGAACCGGTCCGCATCCTGCAGAATCTTTGCCTCGATGGTCAACGGCGCAATCCCGGCGGAAAAACTGTGTGCTTCTATCGCATGGACGATGGCGTCAATTCGATCATCTGTCATGCCAAGACCGCTCAGGATCGGACGGGCCGCCGCCGCCGACAGACGCGAAGCGTTGGCCCGGTCGGGATGGGATTTGGGCAGGTTGACGAGATCATGCAAGTAACCGGCGGCGACAAGAATATCGTGATCGCCGTCACGCTCACGTTCGGCGATCTGCAGCGCGATGCGCTTGACGCGGCGCAGGTGCGAAAGATCGTGACTTCCGTCTGCCGTATCGGCTTGCGAAAGAAGCACATCTTCCAGTGCAGTTTCAAGACTGTCGTTCATCACAGATATCCAATGGCTTCGGTCAGGGAGGCGGCGACGATAGCGCCGGTTTCGTGAAGGCGCGAGGCATCGGTCAGACCGGTACTGACAAGAACCGGCCTTAGACCAAGACGACAGCAGGCCGCATGATCATCAAGTGAGTCGCCGATCATCGCCACTTCGGTCGGAGCAAGGCCGAGCGCCGCAAGATGCCTGCTAAGGCTTGCAACCTTGCTTTGGTCTTGTTCGCCATCCTGGCCCGCAATCCTTAGAAATAGATGATCGATGCCCTTCAGATGGGCCAGTTCCCGCACCTCGGCCTGAGGTGCCATGGACAGTATTGACTGCGATCGCCCACTGGCGGCCAACCGATCCATCGCGTGGCGCGCATCGACGGCCAGGGGTTGACTTCGTTTCAGCGGCTCGTAGAGGCGACGGTAGAAGTCTAGCGCGTCCCCCAGTTCGTCGTCGTCGGGGACACGGTTCAGAAGTGCGCCAAGGAAAGTTGCAAAGTCGCGTGACGCGTGGCGCCGGATGTCGTCGCGGGTCAGCCCCGGTCGCCCCTTGGAAGCCAACCAATCAATCGAGGCGCGGATCGTCAGATCCGTGTCGTCGAACAGCGTTCCGTTCCAGTCCCAGATCACATGGCTGATTGTGGCGGCAGAACCCATGGAAAAGGCTCGATTCATTGCAACCGGTGTCCTGCGGGATCAAAGAGGTGTAGATTTTCGGCGCTGACCTCGATCTGGATTTTCTCGCCCAGCGGACTTGCCGTCGGGCAGCGGACCCGCACGTCCACATCGCCGAGCCGACCGGTCAACAACCGTTCAGTACCCAATAGTTCGCCATGTTCAAGCCGAATGCAAAGCCGCAGCACGTCCGATCTGTTGCCGGTATTGCCTGCAACGATCTGCACGTCTTCGGACCGAAAGCCAAGGGTGGCGTCCGGTGGCGGCAGAGGCAGGGCGTCCGGCCAAGCCGAAACCGCAACGCCGGCGAGCATGACAGGCGGGCCGGAAGACCTGACCGGCAGCAGATTCATCCGGCCAAGGAAATCGGCGACGAAGACGGTGGCGGGGCGCTGAAACACCGGTTCGGGTCTTCCTTGCTGCGCCGCGCCGCCCGCGTTCAGCACGACAAGATGATCGGCCAGCGTCAGAGCCTCGGTCTGGTCGTGAGTGACATAGATCATCGTTGCGCCTAGCATCCGGTGCAAGGCGGCGAGTTCGGCCCGCATTTCGGCCCGCAGCTTCGTGTCGAGGTTTGACAGCGGCTCGTCCATCAAAAGCACATTCGGCCGGCGTACGATGGCGCGCGCAATGCCGACACGCTGGCGTTGCCCGCCCGAGAGCTGCGCCGGGCGCCGCTCCAGCAACTCGTCTATCCGGACCAGGCGGGCCGCGGCCATGACCCGCGCCGCCCGCGCCGCCCGCGGAATGCCCAGCATGCGCAATGGAAAACCAATGTTTTCCGCAACGGTCTTGTCCGGGTAGAGCGCATAGTTCTGGAACACCATCGCTACCCCACGGCGGGCCGGGTCTATGTTCGTGACGTCGCGATCGCCGAAGTACAAACGTCCCGTGCTTGGTGCCTCCAGCCCGCTTATGCACCGAAGCAAGGTTGATTTGCCGCAACCCGACGGACCCACCACCACGGTGACGGACCCAGCCGGGCAGCTGATGGTCAAGCCGTTCAGGACTGGTTGCTTCGCGTCGGGATAAGTCTTGACGATGCCCCGGACCTGAACATCCGGGGCACTGACGTAAGGGTAACCGGGCTCAGACATCGGACATCAGTTCTGCCAGAATCTCGTGCAGCCGTGTGATCCCGTCTTCGGGCGACACATCGCCACTCAGTATCTCGAACTGCAGATCGGCGAAGCGGCTTTGAAACTCGGTGTTCTGGGGGCCGGGAATCGCAAACCATGCATCCGAGGGCTGGTTGCTTACGGCCACGAAGGCCGGGTTCTCCGCGAAGTAAGGCGCCAGATAGGCCTCTCCCTGCGCTGCCTCGGTGTTGTGCGGGACGGTTGCGGTCGCCTTGACGATGCGGGTCACCGCCGGGGCGGTGATCAGTGCCGACAGCGCCTTGCAGGTTGCCGCCTGCACCTCGGGATCCGTCGCCATCATGACAAATCCGTTTGCCGATGCGTTGGCCATCACCTCGCCGCCTTCCCGTATCGGCATCGGAGCGATTGTCACCTCGAAGTCCAGCTCACCCGTCAGCTGCGGAAAGCTGGAGGACGGGAACAACATCATGCCAAGGTCGCCAGACCGGAACAATGCAGCGGACTCGCTCCAGAACGCAGAAGGTGCCATCGCGGGCATCAGGCCTTCTTCCACCAGACCGCGCATGAATGCCATGGTCTCCACCGCCGCGGGGCTGTCGATGGCCGGTCGGCCTGCATCGTCGACCCACCGCGCCCCGGCGGACTCGGCCTGCGTCTCAAAAAGATAGGTGTTGGGCATGTACATCAGCACCCCGTACTTGCCCGCGCCTGCATCACTCAGTTTGGCTGCGGCCGCCTTGAGTTCGCCCCAGGTTGCGGGCGGATCGGACGGGTCAAGTCCTGCAGCCTTGAAGGCTGTCGCGTTGATGTAGAGGCCGGGGAGCGTGGTGTAGAATGGCATGGCATAGAGCTTGCCGTCAGGCCCCCGGAAATTGTTCAGCAGCGACTGGTCGAGTTGGGCCATCAGGTCGGGTTGACCTTCAAGGCAGGTATCCAACGGCTGCGCCCGGCCAGAGTGCAGGAAGGTTGAAAATATCGCCCCCGTGACCCGCACAGCGTCGGGCGGGCTTCCTGCGACGATATCCGCCATGACACGCTGCGCCGTTTCCAGATCGCTTTTGTTGTCGATCTGAAGGTCAACGGTGACCGAGGTTTCAGCGGCGTCGAATTCCGCGAATATCTCTTTCAGGACGGCGCCATTCTGGCTTTCCTGCCCCGAGACGATGGTGATCGCAGTCTGCGCGTGCAGCGGCGCAGCCAGCGCCAGCATCGGCACGATGCCCAACGCCAGGCGGCGGAATGTCGGCAAAGTATGTGGCATAGCAGGACTCCATTTTCTTTTCGGTTGCGGTTAGTCGATCTGGCCCGATGTCAGCGCGATGCCGGCAACGAACTGCCGTTGCGCCAGGAAAAAGCCAAGGAGAAGCGGCAGAACTGTCAGCGTTGCGGCAGCCATCTGCGCACCAAAGTCACCGCCAAGTTCACGGTCGAGAAATCGGACGATGCCGTAGGGCACCGTGGCGGCGTGATCGCTGCGCAACACGAACGAAGGCCAGAAATAGTCGTTCCAGTGCGACACAAAGCTGAACAGGCAAGAAGTCAGGATCGCGGGACGAGCCAAAGGAAAGACCACATGGACCAGAAGTTGCAAAGGTCCCGCGCCATCCAGCCGCGCCGCGTCGAAAACCGATCCCGGCAGGCTAAGAAAGAACTGGCGCAACAAGAAAACGCTGAACGCCGAGCCGAGGAACGGCACGATCAGCGCCGCACGGGTATCGATCAGCCCGGACCAGGCAAGAGCGACATAAATCGGGATGGCGGTCACGTGAAATGGCACCATGATCGCCAGAAGCACCAGCCACAAGCTGAAATCGCGGCCCGCAAATTGCCAGCGCGCCAGCGCATATGCCGCGGGAACGCATGTCAGGATCTGGCCGGCGAGGATGGCACCGACGACGATCAAACCGTTCAGGTAGTAGCGCCAGACCGGAACCTCGGCAAACACTCGGGCGTAGTTCTCGAATGTTGGGTCGGTCAATGCCAGCATCGAGCCTTCGAAGATGCGCGGTTCAGCCGTAAGCGACGTCCGCAGCATCAGCCAAAAGGGCAAAAGGAGAAGAACCGCACCTGCGGCAAGGGCCAGATGCAACGCAAGCTGCCGCGCCGGTTCTGACATCAGCGCCGCCCCGCAAGTTCCAGCCGCCGTGAGGCGCGTTTCTGCACCGCAGTTGCCAGAAGCGCCAGGACAAGCACGACGCAGGTCACCACGGCACCACCGCCGATATCGAAGAAGTAGATGCCTCGCTTCCAAAGCAGATAGGTCAACGTCTCGGAACTGCCGGAGGGTCCGCCTTCCGTCATCGTGGCAACCGTGTCGAAGGTGCGCAGCGCCTGGATGACGCTGATAACCAAGGCGAACACCGTTGCGGGTCCGAGCGCGGGCCAAGTCACATGCCGGAAGCGGGCCACCCGACCGGCTCCGTCAATTCGTGCCGCTTCCATAAGATGGTTCGGCACACCGCTCAGCGCCGCAAGGTAGACGATTGTCACGAAAGGCGCGTGTTGCCAGTTGCCGACAACTGCGACGGCGGCCAGCGACAGCTCGGTCGAATTGAGCCAGTCGGACATGCCTGTCCACTCACCGATCGAACGGTCGACAAGCCCCCGCCGCGCCAGAAACATCCAGCGCCATACGGTTGACATTGCGACAAGCGTCGCCGCCACCGGAAGAAAGTAGATCGTCCTCCAGAGCCAGGCACCGTGGTTGAGCGCGTCGATGCCCAAGGCGGCGGCAAGACCAAGAACGACGGACGGGACCACTGTCATCAGCGCATATATCGCAGTCACAATGATCGAATTGGCCAAGTCGCCCCGCCTGAGCGCAGCTTGGATGTTTTCCGGCCCGACCCACGCCCAGGTTCCGGCCAGAATGTCGACTTTGAAAAACATCAACGTGACGGCGAACACTGCTGGTATGACGAAGAAGGCCAGAAGCAGAATGAGAAGCGGCGCTACGAAGACGAACGGCGCCGCACGGTAGCTCAGACCAGCATGCCGAGCGATCGGAAGCGGAGCGCGCAACAGATCAAGATCGGTCATGGTCTGCCTACCGTGATGGCGTCCTCGGTCGACACGCTGTCCAGCGCCAGACGAACCGGGCCGCCAAACACGGCCTTCGCTGCAGCTACGGAAGCTGGTCCGTCTTCTGCGGCGGCAAGGTGCGTCAACAATAGCAGCCGAACCTCTGCGGCCGCGGCAAGCGCGCCTGCCTCGCTTGGTGTCATGTGCGCCCCACCCGGCGGATGCGCGCCGGAAAAGTGCGCCTCGCAAAGAAGCACATCAGCCCTACGGCAAAACTCGGGCAGACCTTCGAATGGCATCGTATCGCCGGTATAGACCAGGCGCGCGTTGGCTGGCCCCGTAGCAAGGCAGGCCGCCTCGGGGGTATGCCGCGCTGCACAGGTGTCGATCCGCAAGGATCCAGCCGAAAAGGTATCTCCAGCTGCAAACTCGCAGACGTCAAAAACCTCAAAAACCCAATCGCGTCCCTCGGCTGCGGTTTGGCGCAGGCGGCTCAGACCGTGACCGGGCTCGTTGCCGTCGAACCGCCAGTGACGGTGCCCAAACAAGTCTGCGAGCCGACCAATGAAGGCGGCCCCGCCCTTGGGCAGGAACACCGGCACCCGGCGGACGCTGTCACGGACGATCCACTCGGTCATGGCAGCATAGGCAAGCGGAATGAGGTCAAGCATGTGATCGGGATGCAGGTGAGAGATGACGATCGCCTCCAGATCAATCGCGCGCATCCGACCCAAAAGTTTCATGGCCACGCCCGGCCCGCAATCGAAGAGCACACCGTTGCCGCCCATTGCGGCAAGATAGCCCGAGCACGCCGTTCCGCCGTAGGGATAGCCACCCGCGCATCCCAGCACCCGAAGCCGCAGTTCGCTGTCCACTCCGCCTCCTTGTCAGGATTTCACCAAACCAGCTTCTTCTGCGCCGCGGCGTGTGTCTGTTCGGAAGTCAAAATCGGCGATAGGTCGGAGTTATCGGAGAGGGTCCGTCCGATCGGCGGCCAGTGTGGCGTCAGTGAGCGATTTCCGTTGCCAGCATGTCGACGTATGCCCGCATCACGGCGGTTCGCCGGTGCGCTTCGCGCTGGCCAACCGAGGTCAAGAACCTGTCCTCCAGACGAAAGAGCCGGTTGAAGAAGTGATCAATGATGAAACGTCGGTCGTCGAGCAGCCGGGTGTCGGGGATCGGTTGATGCTCGCTATAGAGCGCGGCGCCAAAGCGGCCGCCCACGATCATGCAGCGCGCGAGGCCGATCGCGCCCAGGCTGTCGATGAGGTCTGCGTCGTGCAGCACACGCGCTTCAGCGCTTTGCGGCACTGGGCCGTGGCCGGAATGAGCCGCGATCGCGTGGTGTACCTTTTCAATCGAAGGGGTCGGCAAGAGGTCTTGTCGCTGCAGGAATTCGCGCGCGACCCGCGCAGAATCCAATGAGGACGGCCCTCTTGGTCCATCGCCGGGTGTCTCGGCGATGACGTCGTGCAACCAAGCAGCGACAGTTACGACTTCGGGGTCCGCCTCAGGCTCCTCGACCGCGAAGCGCTTGGCATTCTGGACGACGCGCTGGATGTGAAGAATGTCGTGGGCAGGATCAATGCCGACGGATTCGGCCACAAATGCGCGCAGCCGCGCCTCCAGGCCTTGCATCACTCATCTGCCGCTTTGAATTCATCGATGAAAGCCCGTGAGATCAAATTCTCGCGGGCCTGGGTCAACTCTGATATCTCGCCCGATTTGAACTCACCGCACTGAACGGCGTCGATGCCGTGCAGGATCGCCGATTGCACCATGTGGGCGTATTTCCCTATCTCGCCACCATCGACGAAATTCACCGCGTTGCCGCGGCTGGCGAAGAAAACTGTGCCTGACTGGTCTTTGAGCTTTGGCAGTTCCCAGAACTCGCCGTAAGAACGGGACAGAATGTTGAGGTCAATGTCGAACTCGTCATCTCCGGAGGTCGCAGAGAAGATGAAAGTGGGATGTTTCTGATCCTGAAGATCGGCAACGCTCAGAGCTTTGCGACCGGTCGCTGAAAAGATGATGTCAGCGCGACTTATGGCGGTTTTCCAATCGGGTATGCGGTAGTTCAGGCACTTGGCCAACACCCGCCGACACGGATCAATATCGAACACCGACACGTCATAGCCATGCCGGGACAGCGTGTCCGCGATAGAAAAGCCGATCTTGCCGAAACCGAGTACGGTTATCCGCTTGGAATGAAAGGTATCGCCGATCTGCCGCAGCAGACGCTCGGCCGAGAAGACAATCGCGCGACCGACCCACCAGTCTTCCAATCGCTTCGTCTGGCTTCGGGCAACCGAAATCACCGGCATATCGGCAAGGTCTGCGCGTTCATACCGCTGGTGGCCGTTTTCCGTATCCTCAACGATGCCCTTGATATTCTGAAAGTAGCCTTGCGCGCGCCAAAGCGGCACGTTCGAGAAATAACCGCCGATGTCGACGAGGATTGTGTCCTTGCCTTCGGTCATGCGATCCAGAAGATCGGACATGAGCAGCGGCGAGTCGCAGATGGTGCGCGAAAGCATCTCGGTCCGGTAGTGGCGCGAGACGCGGCGCAGGATGTCGGCCTGGGCCGACTTGGGTTTCGCCAGAACGCCAAGCACGTCTAACGATTTGCGCAAAGCTGAAAGGTAGGGCGGCAGACTGCCGATAGCGTGTCCTACCATGACGATCCTTGCGCGCGGGCCGGACATGCCGACACGCACGCGATCAAAGAATCTGGCGACACTGTCGTTGCCCGCACCGACGTGGGCCCGCAATGCATCGGTTACCGGCCGCTGGATCGTCCCGTGAAGTGAGCTTGTTTGAAGGTAACGGGCACCGTCAGAAACACTGGAAGACGAGGTCAGGATGGCGGTTCTGGACGACGGCGCCACGTGTTCCATTTATCTGCCTCTCCATTTCGCGTGCTCCTGCACTGGAGACCCTGCGGCAACTCCGGAGGGACCAAGGAAGCGACGTTCGGATGATGAATACCCGTTACACGCGACTCAGTGTCCGTTTCGTGACAAAATCTGCGGCGTTGTCGCACCAAGTGCCGAACCTCGCCGATAAAGCAAACCCGGCCTTGATGACGAAGCTCATCACCACCACGGCGACGACGATCCTGGCTGAGGAATGCTTAACCTGCGACGGGATTTTTCTTCCATCTGCGACGAGACTCCGCCGCATGGAGAGGACGGACGATGAAGCGACGTTGAAGCAGCCGCTGGCCGAGCAGGTGCTCGACATGGCAACAATGACGGACCTCTTGTCAAAAAATGACGCCCGCAGTGAAGCGCGCAGCTGTCGCGCATCCGAAGGCACATCTCGGGGGGGGGGCCGAGCGGCGGGCGTTTGAGATTGCCGGGGCGGACCGCAAGATGATGCGCTACCAGTCACAGCGCGCACCGGCCACGGCGCTACGCGGGCGGTTGCCGGATCTGGCCAACAAGCGGTGCCGCGTGGCGCGGGAGTGGACGGCCTTG
>JAESFP010000146.1_pt1 | contig 50558 bp, 42 predicted proteins | sample 9266181 | NCBI WGS metagenome assembly JAESFP01 (sample SAMN14502547, study PRJNA617102) | algae metagenome | isolation source: Pegethrix bostrychoides GSE-TBD4-15B and co-occurring heterotrophs from... | place: USA: Grand Staircase-escalante National Monument, Utah | collected 2006-08-15 | reverse complement strand
AGAACCCAGTCAAGAAGACTTAGAGCTTACACGTCAGCTTTTGCAAGGTGCACAATTCTTGAGTATTCCTTTGTTAGACCATCTGATCTTGGGGAATGGGAATTTTACAAGTCTTAGGCAAACAACAGGGCTTTGGCATGAGTTTCCTCAAGGAGATAGGTAAAATTCAAGCCTACCTTGAGGGTGGTTTTTAAACTTATGTAAATTTTTCTCTCAAAGGGCAATGAATCTAAAACTCTGGCACGAACAAATCTCGCTTGTTGCCTGCATAGTGCCGATAGACGATCTCTGGAGAATTTCCTACAAGACGGGCAACATCTTTAGCATCCAACCTGCCATGCTCAGGATCGAGTGCATAGGTAATGAAGGTGTGGCGAGTTTGGTAGAGCTTACGATACTCAATTTCTAGCCCGTTCAAAACTGTCTTCCAAATGCGGTTTCTAAAATTGTCAGGGTTAATTGATTTTCCTTTAGGAGACGGAAAAACTAAATCCTCTGAGCTGAAGTCTTTAGGCTTGATTGATTGCAGGAGTGCTTGGAGGCTATTGTTACATGGGAATTTACGTCGCTCTTGAGTCTTCAAACCTTGGCGAATTTGTCTTCCAGACTCGGTGCCAATCATTGCCTGCTCAAAGCTGATCTGTTTGAGATCCTTAGAGACGTGTTTCCACTGGAGAGCAACTGCTTCTGAAGGTCTACAGCCAGTCATGAATAGAAATTTGACTAGCGGAGTATAGGGGCTATGACTAAACCCAGACTTGGGCGGACAGAATTTATTCGTAGCGATTGCCTCAATAATTGCGTCCCGCTCCTCTAGGGTGAAGGGATTGATATCATTTAAGCCTTCAGTCTGAGCAGACTTAGGCAGCCTAATCTCTGCTGCCATGCCGTTAAAAGGATTCTCGGAAGCCCTGCCAGATTTAATTGCCCAATCACAGCAGGCAGAAAGACGGGTGATAAATCGCTTTCCAGAGTCTAGCGGAATGTGTTTTAGCACGTAGTCTCGGATTTTGTCTGCTTCGTCTAGCTCCTGCGTTGGCAGCTTGGAAATGTAGCCAGAGTAGACGTTATACATGTATTTCATCGTGTTGGGAGAGCATTGAGGACGCTTGTACTCAATAAACTGCTCCCACAGCTCCGCTAAGGATGGCTTTGTCTGAGTTGGGGTAATTATTGGGGTAACGGTAGTTAGTGCTGATTGAGGCTTGTATTTAGCAAGCGTTGGATCGAAGCGATCGTAGGCAATGTCTGACTCGATGAGCTTTGCCTTTGCCTCAGCCGCTTTGCGATTAAATTTTGTATCTGGAACGCCTAAGCTCAGGTAGTGACGTTTCCCGTCATAGGAGAAAGTAAGCTGGAGCCGACCGTTAGAAGATTTGATCTGGACTGAACCCTTGGAAGCCCGTCTGGGAGTGCCTTTCAAGTACATGGCTATTTCATGTGGGGTAAAGACTTTAGCTCTATCTAAATTTTACCCCAAACTTACCCCATAAAATCTTCCAAACTGCTCCAACAACCCCTAAATTTAGAACATCTGTACTTAGTTTAGAAAATTCAGACCACTAAAAAACCCTCTACCAGAGGGCTTTTCGGCTTATATACTTGGAAGCGGGTGATGGGACTCGAACCCACGACGTTCAGCTTGGGAAGCTGACATTCTACCACTGAATTACACCCGCACTTGTGCATCCAAGCATAGCGCATTTCTGCGCCACTCGCGGAGGCCAAATTCCGTCAAACTCGCTAGGATCTAAGCAAAGCCCATTTCCCAGGCTCATTCTCTAGGTGCAATCGAGCCAGCGCTCAGACAGGGCTATAAACAGCCACGCTCTGGGTACTCTAGGCTTAGACATCCTGGCTGTAGCAGAGTCGTGAAGCCAGCTTGACTACCGCCGACCCTATGCTCTAAACCCTCCTCCCCGCCTAAAGCGAGAAACCAGAATGTTTAACGCCACCGAACTGCTGATTGATGACTTCGTTCAGAAGCTGAAAGAGGGCTACCGCCGCACCTACGGAGCTTGGAAACATGACTATGAAGACATTATTGGCTGGGTCGGGTCAATGGCGCTAGAAAATATTGCTAACAGCGACGCGCTCTACCACAACGTCGAGCATACAATTTTGGTGACGCTGGTGGGGCAAGAGTTGCTGCGCGGACGGCACATCCGCGAGGGCGGCGTTTCCTGTGAGGACTGGCTGCATTTCATTATTTCGCTAGTTTGCCACGACATTGGCTATGTGAAGGGCGTTTGTAAAGATGACCGCGAAGGCTGGTACGCTACAGGTCAAGGCCAGGAAATGGTACCTCTCGATACAGGCTCTACGGATGCAAGCCTCACACCTTACCATGTGGATCGCGCCAAGCTGTTTGTTGATGAGCGCTTTGGCGGGCATCACCTGATTGACGCTGAGCGCATCAAGGTCAACATTGAACTGACGCGCTTCCCGGTGCCCAACAAAGAAGATCATCAAGATACCGTCAACTACCCCGGACTGATTCGCGCTTCTGATCTGATCGGTCAGCTCAGTGATCCGCGCTACTTGAAGAAAATTAGCGCCCTGTTTTATGAGTTTAAAGAAACCGGGGTCAGCGATGTTTTAGGCTATCGGCATCCCGGTGATCTGCGTAAAAACTACCCTAAATTCTACTGGAACGGGGTCTATCCCTATGTCAAAGATGCGCTGAAATATCTAGAGCTAACCCAGCAGGGCAAGCAAGTTGTCGCTAACCTCTACTCCAACGTGTTTGTTGTGGAGCATGAGCCGTTTGGGCTGGAACTTGCTGCTGCCGAACATGCTGTCAGTTTAAGCTAGCGTTAGCCCTATCCCCTGCTTGACTGACAAAACTAAAAAGCTGGGATGCTTTGCAGGACGGTGAATTCACGGTTCAAGAAACGTTCGTGTTGTTTTCTTGATACCATTGCAGGTTCTGGGTCAGCAGCACTGGAGAGAAACCGGCAGACCTGAATATGCCATTGCTGAGTCATCGCTAAACGAATCCAGTTCCAACCCAGTTTGAGATGACTCATCCCCCGCTGCCAGTGCAAGTTGTGGACAGCTTCAGGACACCGAGTTTGTTTTGGATAATTTTGTCTTGTGTGTTCATTGTGACACCTCTACTCTAGAGTAAGTTTATCAGAAGTGTCAGATTAAGTCTTGTCTATTACAATTTATTCGTCATACTCTAAGATATGCTTATCTCGATTTTTTGCTATGTCTGATTCACCCGCTACTTCATCATCTGATCTGTTCCTGCCGCTCTATCGCCAGACCCCGCAGAGTCGCTTTTCCGACCGTGCCAAAGACTACGCTAAATATCGGCCTAGCTACCCAGATCAGGCAATTAGCGCCATGCTGGCAGGACTGGGCAATCCGGCTGAGCTGACTGCTGCTGATGTGGGAGCCGGAACCGGAATTGCCAGTCGCTTGGTAGCCAGTCGGGGCGTGAAGGTGATTGCAGTTGAACCCAATGCGGCTATGCGCGAGGTCGCACAGCCGCATCCCAACGTTGAGTTTCGAGCCGGAGCCGCAGAGCAGACCGGGCTGCAAGAGCTTGTAGATCTGGTCTTCTGCACTCAGGCGTTTCACTGGTTTGAGCCAATTGCCACGCTGGCCGAATTCCACCGGATTTTGCAGCCTGGAGGACGAGTGGCGCTAATCTGGAATGACCGTGACCGCGAAGATGCATTCACCAATCAATATACTGACGTAATCCGGCAGGTGAGCGACCCGCGCTACATGGAGCGCCTCGACCGCAAAGCCTCAGATGCCGAAGCGCTAAAGCAGAGTCAGTGGTTTGAAAACTACCGGGTGATGACTTTTGACAATAGCCATCCGCTGGATCGAGCTGGACTCGTAGGCGTGGCTTTGAGCGCCTCCTATGTGCCCAAATCGGGCGAAGCGTATGAGCGGCTGGTCAGCGGCCTACAAGCTCTCTATGATGGCTGGCAGGGTGAGGTGCGGCTAGCCTATCAAACTCATCTGTTTTTGGCAGAGTCTAAGCAAGCTGGATGCTGATTTTTCTATGATCCTTAAAAGCTTACTTGCCCTGCTAGCAGCATTCGGATGCTTCTCAGCCTCAGCGGCAGCCCAGCCAGCCGATCCTGCCTTGCCTTCAGAGAGTCCGGTGCTGGAGCGCTGGCGGCAGCAGGTGCCGGATCTGCTATCCGAAATTCGGCGTGACCCCAGCTTTCGGACAAAGCTGAGGGCAGGTTACTCGCAGGTTCTGGATGACTCGCAGGCTGGCTTCAACCTGGGCATTGAGGATCTGTTTGTGGGGCGAACTGGGCTGACGGTGAGCGGCAGCTATCAGGGCAACAGCGAGCGCTCGGCTTACGGCGGCGATCTGCACTACTATTTGCTGCCGTTGGGCAGTCGGGTCAATCTAGCGCCACTGGCGGGCTACCGCCAGATTGACACCGGACGCGAAACCACGGACGGCGTGAATCTGGGCGCACGAGTCCGGTTTGTGCCATCGCGGACGGGGGCGGCAGATATTACCTTTACTCAGAGCTGGGTCGCAGTCGGCAGCAGGGATGAGGTCAGCATTAGCACGCTGTCGGTTGGCTATGCCGTGACGCGAGATTTGCGCCTATCCACTGACCTAGAGCGCCAGAATGCGCCGAGCCGCAAAGATGGCCGGGTGGCGATTGTGCTGGAATGGATGCCGTTTGAGTGAGCTTTAAGAATTCAGGAGGGGTAACAACGATGCTGCAATTTCAGCCGCCCGGATTTGGGCAGCGGGTGCTCAAGACTTCGCTGGGCGTGATGGTCTACTACGAGCCTGTCATCCTGCCTAGTGGTAGGGGATCGAGTCTGCCGCTCGTGTTTTTGCATAGCCTCGGCGGCGGATCTTCGGCCTATGAATGGTCAAAGGTCTATCCGGCCTTTGCCGCAGACTACCGCGTGATTGCGCCCGATTTGATTGGCTGGGGGCAATCTACGCATCCAGAGCGCCACTACCGCCCTGACGACTATTTCACAATGCTGAGCGAGCTGCTGGACTGGCTGGGCGAACCGGCGGTGGTGGTGGCGGCTTCGCTGACCGCAGGGCTGACGATTCGGCTGGCGATACAGCGCCCTGAGCTATTTCGACAGCTGTTTTTGGTAGCGCCATCGGGCTATAGCGACTTTGGCCTCGACTATGGCCAGAATCTAGCGGCGCGGCTGGCCGGACTGCCCGGTCTAGACCAGATCATCTACCAGCTGGGAGCCGCCAACGAGCTGGCAGTTCGCAATTTTCTAGAGCAGTTTTTGTTTGCTGATCGACGGCGCTTGATGCCCGAAACGGTAGCAGCCTATCTCGCCTCGGCGCAGCAGTTCAACGCCAGCTATGCGGCCTTGGCTTCCCTGAGAGGCGATCTCTGCTTTGATCTGGCGCTGTATCTGGGCAATCTGCGCCTGCCAACCACCTTCGTCTGGGGAGAACAGGCTCGGTTCAGCAGTGTCACGACTGGCGCGAGATTGGCTGCTTTGAACCCAGACTTTATTGCTCCGGTACAGGTAATCCCGGAGGTTGGAGTTCTGCCGCATCTGGAGCTACCCGCACGGGTGATTGGGCTGTTGAGCGGCGTGCTGAATGCAGATCTGGGCGCTATGTCAAACAACTAGCCCGGTTTTCGGTAGAGTGAGAGCTTTAGGCCTGCCATGTCTATACCGCTGCCTGTTGATTATTGGTTTGAATATCCGGTGCGGGTGCAGCCTCATCACACTGACTATGCGGGCGTGGTTTGGCACGGCACTTACATTACCTGGCTAGAAGAAGCGCGCGTTGAGGCACTCCGCCTGACGGGACTCGACTACGCCCAACTCGTGAGCCTAGGCTGCGAGCTGCCGGTGATCGATCTGGCGATCCAGTATCGTCGGCCTCTAAAAATGGGCATGACGGGACTTGTGAAGGCGCGAATGCAGCCCATGCAGGGTGTGAGAATTATTTGGGACTACGAGATTTGTACCAGCGACGGGCAGCTTTGCGTCACGGCACAGGTGACGCTGGTGACGCTCGACTGGCAGACTGGCAAAATTATGCGACGGCTGCCTCCAGAGCTAAAGCAGGTGCTAGATCCAAAGCAGGCGCTAGATCTAATCGATAATCCGCAAGCTGACAGCTAGCTAAACCCTAGATATAAGCATGGCTGACAAACGATAGCGGCACGAGCTTGGCTGGTTCACCTGCCACCTGCACTTCTAGCCCCGACTCAACGCTTTTGGTTTTGATGTAGGCTAGCCCCAGATAGCCTTCGGTAGTTTGCATACAGCTTGTGACTCGGCCAATTTTTTCGTCGTCCAGCATCACCGGACTTTCAGGTTCTGCAAAGCTAGCGAGGCGCAGTCCCCAGAGCTGCTGCTTCACGCCTTTGTAGGTATGTAGCCGCACAATCGTTTCTTGGCCGATGTAGCAGCCTTTACTCAGCGAGATGGTCTGCCAAAGTCCGGCCTCTAGCGGATTGTAGTCATCGGTTAGCTCCTGTCCGGGGAAAGGCCGACCCTGCTGGATGCGTAGCTGCTGCCAGAGCGTCTCGCCCAGCGGCACGGCGGCTAGATCAATCAGCTGCTGCCAGAGATCAGCCGCCTGCTCTGCTGCGACAAACAGCGTGTAGCCCGGAGTGGTGAGGCCGCTGCCCACGCTAATTCGCGTTTCGATGCCGTTGAGAGTAAACAGCTGATGGCAGTTGGCAGACTGCCCTAAAATGCTGGCCGCGCCGAGCTGTTGCAGCAGAGTATCGCTTTGAGAACCCAGCAAACTGAAGGCGACGGTTGCATCAGTCAGGTTTTTTAGCTCCACTCTGTCGGCAAAGAAAATAAACCGATCCATCCAGTCAATTAGCCTCTGGCCGTAGCCCGGTGAGGTGAGCAGCAGCACAGAGTCTTCAAGCAGATAGGCGGTGACCAAATCGAGACTGCGCGCCGTTGAGGTGACAAATACAGTCTCGCAGCCCTGTCCCGGCTTCAGGATGTTGAAATCGTTTGTAGATTGATTGTGCAAAAACCGAATCCGGTCGTCGCCCGTGACGGAAATCCGCCCCCAGTGCGAGCGATCATAGAGCGCTACGCCATCTCTAGCGGCGGTGAGAGCAGCGGCTTCATTGCCAAAGCTCAGCGGAATGCCAGCCTCGCTTAGCGTTGCTCCAGCGGTGATTTGCTGCGCTCGTAACAGTTCCATTGTTGGGGTTCCTCTTGTCTTCAAACAGCCATTATTAGGCATCAAACAGCCATTAGTCGCTCTAGTTTGACCGTTGCTGAAGTCCTCTCTCTGGAGTCCTGTCTCTATAGTATCTGACGGGCTGGTTCCACCTGCGCCAGTTGCGCTAACCCATCGGCAAAGTCCAGACTAGAAGAGAAATCTTGAATGAATCTGCTTTCCCCATGCCGCTTTACAATCCGGTGATCTACGACCGCTCGCTGCCAGCCCAGAGCTATTGGGAAACCACCGCTCAGCCGCCCGAATGCTCAGCGCTACAGCAGTCTGAAACCTGCGAGGTCGCCATTATTGGCGCAGGGCTGACGGGCTTATCTGCCGCATTGCATCTGGCGCAGGCTGGCGTACAAGTGGCAATTTTGGAGGCGGGGCATCCGGGCTGGGGCGCGTCTGGGCGCAACGGCGGCTTTTGCTGCGTCGGCGCAACGGCGTTGGAGCCTGAGCGTCTGCTGCATCGGTTTGGGACGGCGGCAGTGCGGCAGTTTTATCAGCAGCAGCGTGAGGCGGTTGAGCTGGTGAAGGCGCTGGCGGCGGCAGAGTCGCTGGATCTAGAGGCGCAGGGGAACGGTGAGATTCAAGTGGCGCATCATGCCAGCTATCTGGCCGATCTGGCAGCCGAATTCAGCTTTTACAAAAATATTGCGGACTATCCTTGTCAGCTTTGGTCACAGTCTGAGCTAGTCGAGCATGGCTTTGCTAGTCCTGAAGCCGTCGGGGCGCTGCACTTGGACGTTGGGTTTGGCCTCAACCCGCTCAAGTACAGCTGTGGATTGGCTGAGGCTGTGATTCGGCGCGGCGTAAAACTCTATGCCCATAGCCCACTGGAGACCTGGGAGCAGCAGAACGGCTGGCATGAGTTGCACAGCCCTGGCGGCTGCCTCAAAGCCAAAACGGTGATTGTCGCCACCAACGGCTATACCGAAGATCGCCTTCATCCGCAACTCTCTGGCTGTTTGCTGCCTGTGATCTCGCAAATTATCACGACGCGCCCGCTCACTTCTGCCGAACTCGCCGCCCAAAATTGGCAGACCGAAACGCCTGTGTTTAGCACCCACCAGCCCTTATTTTACTATCGCCTGCTCAAAGACGGGCGGTTTTTGTTTGGCAGTCGCGGCGACACGGACGGCAGCCTCAGCGAGCGGCAGCGGCGGCAGGACTGGATGCAGCGACGGCTAGGCGAGCTGTTTCCGGCTTGGCAGCAGATTGAAATCACCCACGGCTGGAACGGGCTGGTGGCCATTTCGGCTAATCTCACGCCACAGATTGGGCAACTTGACGCGCAGAGTTTCTACGGGCTGGCTTACCACGGCAGCGGCGTAGGGACGGCAACTTGGGTGGGGCAGGCGCTTGCCCATTGGATTCTGGGCAAGCTTGACCCCGCAGAGATTAGCCCGGTGTTTCGTCAGCCACTCAAGTCGTTTCCGATTGCACCCTGGCGGGTTTGGCTGCTCAGGGGGATGTGCGGTCTCTTTGCGGCTCAGAATTGGCTCAAATGCAGAGAGCGCAGCGCAGCGCAGTGATTTGACCGCTAGAAATTGGCGACATCTAGAAAGTTGGGCAGGTCTTCGGCATTGCAACACCTAGCAGAGCTGCTGAATTTGATACTGGCTGAATTTGATACTGTAAGTATCGAGATTAGTGAGTGTCGAGATTGGTGAGTATCGAGATTAGACAAGGTTCAGGAACTTATGTGCAAACAGAGGCGTGAACCATCACAAAGCGAGATACTGGCCGCAGTCCACAACCGCTTGCATGCGAAACTGAGCGTCAAACACGGCTAGATTCGCAATATAGCCGGGGGCAATTTTCCCTAGCTCATGGTCTACCCGAATCGCTCGCGCCGGATAGAGCGTTGCCATTGGCAGCACCTCAGCCAGCGGCAGGTGAAGCTGCTGGACACAGTTAGCGACCGCTTCAATCATTGTTAGAGCAGAGCCTCCCAGCGTGCCGTCGGCTGAAACGCATTTTCCATCTCGGTAGAAGACCTCCTGCCCGCCAATCTGAAACGACTGCATCTGTGTTCCAGCGGGCGGTGTTGCGTCGGTCACGAGCAAGAGCCTGTCCTGCTTAATCTTCTGAGCCAAACCCACCGAGCCAAAATGCAGATGATGGCCGTCAGCAATGATGCCCGCATAGATTTCTGGGCGGCTAAGTGTCGCCCCAACCACACCGGGACTGCGGCCTAGCCAGGGTGTCATGGCGTTAAACAGATGCGTCACCATGCTCACCCCAGCATCAAAACCCAGGTTAGCCTGTTCAAAGGTGGCAGCCGTGTGGCCTGCCGAGACAACAATGCCAGACTCTACCAGCTGGCGGATCTGCTCAGGCGCAATTTCTTCGACCGCAACCGTGATGATTTTTGTGACTGCTGAACCCGCCGCCGCAATTTTTTCCAGCATGGCGGAGTCAGGCGGACGGATATAGTCCGAGTTGTGAATTCCTTTGCGCTGAGGGTTGAGATAGGGGCCTTCTAGATGTAGCCCCAGTACGTTGTAGGGGCGATGCTGTCGATACTCGAGCACGGTATCCATAGCGTTCAGCATATCTGCGTCAGACGTAGTGATTAGCGTTGGCAAGTAGCTGGTCGTACCGCTTTTGAGATTGGTTTGATGCATGGTCTCCAGCGTGGCTGCGGCGATGGCATCATTGAACATCACGCCTCCGCAGCCGTTGAGCTGAAGGTCAATAAATCCTGGTGCCAGATTAGCTCCAGCTAGATCAATCGTTTGCTGACTGGCGGCGAGACGGCTCTGCGGCAGAGTGTCGAGAATTCTATTCCCCTGAATGAGCAGAGCATGTTCGGTGAGAATATCTTGAGCGTAAATTTTGCAGTTAATCAGAGCGTACATAGAGAGTTATGGGTTTGATATTGTATCAGGTATCGGTCAGGAGTGGGCTGTCCTGCTCTAGCTCCTTGAAATGCTTGACTGTTTTTACCTTCAGCTCCAGCGTTGCCGCTTCGTCGCAGATCATGATGCTGTACGGGTGAAGCTGCAAGGCCGAAACCGTCCACAGATGATTGACGCTGCCTTCAATTGCCTGCTGTAGCGCCACCGCTTTCTGGTCGCCCTGCACCAAAATCATCACTTCGCGGGCATCGGTAATCGTGCCGACCCCAACCGTCAGCGCCTGCTTGGGAACTTTCGTGACATCGTGATCAAAGAAACGAGCGTTGGCCATGCGCGTGCTGTGAGCCAGCGTTTTGAGTCGGCTGCGTGACTGCAATGACGAACCCGGCTCGTTGAAGGCAATATGGCCGTCTTCACCTATGCCGCCAATAAATAGCTCGATGCCGCCCAGGGATTTGATCCGCTCTTCGTACTGCTGACATTCGGCTGCTGGATCTGGAGCATTGCCGTCCAGAATATGAATCTGAGCGTCTGGCAGATCGATATGCGAAAATAGGTGGCGGTACATAAACGAGCGATAGCTTTGCGGATGCGCGGCGGGCAAGCCGACATATTCATCCATGTTAAAGGTGATCACATGCTGAAAGCTGAGCTGTCTGGCCTGATAAAAGCGAACCAGCCGTTGGTATAGCAGGATTGGCGTGCTGCCCGTCGGCAGACCCAGCATAAACGGACGCGCGGCGGTAGGCGCAAAAGTCTGAATACGGTGCCTGACGTAGCGAGCTGCCCAGTCGGCAACGGCAGCTGGCGTTTCACGAATAATTAGCCGCATGAATGCTCCTAAATGCTCTTAAAAACTGCTCCAGCTGAAATTCAGATCAAAACATAAATTCACCCGTCTCAGCATCCCATGGAATTTTTGACAATTCTAGTTCTATCGCTGCTTTCATTAGCTTCTCCTGCTGGCTTGATCAGTGAGCAACTGACGGCCAGCGCCATCCGCAGTCAGCTTCAGGATGCAGAAGTCTTAGCGGTACGGGTGGATAACACACCTAGCTATCGAGTCGCGCAAGGCAGAATTGAACGGCTGCGGGTGGCCGGACGCGGGCTGTATCCCGCCCCAGACCTGCGGATTGAAGCGCTGGAAGTCGAAACTGACCCGATTACGGTGAGTCCAGCTGCCCTGCAGCGCGGCAAAATTGTCCTAGAGCAGCCCCTGAATGCAGGCATCCGGATAGCGCTGACCCGTGAAGATATCAACCGCGCCCTGCGCTCGCCCCTAGTCGCCAAGCGGCTGCAAAATCTCAGCCTGGATTTGCTGGGGTCGGCGGCAGCTCAGCTGGAACGCTACGACTTGGTAGAGCCACAGTTAGAACTATTGGATTCACATCGGCTGCGCTTTCAGACTCAGCTCAAGTCGCAGCAGACCGACCTACAGCTGACCATTGCCATCGAGTCTGGTGTTGAAATTCTCTCAGGTCGTCAGCTCCAGCTGATTGATCCGGCTATTTCAATCGACGGTACGCCACTGCCGCCGCAGTTTGTCGAACTGCTCGTCGGCAACATCAGCCAGCAGCTCGATCTGGCCAGACTGGAATCTGCCGGGGTCACGGCTCGCATTCTCAGCTGGGAACTTGACCGCGATCAGATTCACCTAGCCGCTTTTGTACAGCTCGATCCGCAGGTCTTGGCATCTCAGCTTGCATCTCAGCCTGAACCTCAGCTTACAGGCTGCTCAATTGCCCAGATGCCAGTCGCCCAGATGCCAGTTACACAAATACCAATTACACGAATGCCAGTTACACAAATGCCAGTTGTTCAGCCAGCGCCCAGCTGTGAGAGTAATCTTGGTATGCTGAAGTACTGAAGAATACTCGCTAGTTTTTAAGCCATGCCTGCGCTCGCCTCATCTGCCCTGACTTTTCCACTCACTGCCGTCGTTGGCCAAGAAGCAATCAAGCTGGCGCTGCTGCTAGCCGCCATCGATCCGGGACTAGGCGGCGTGGTGATTGCTGGACGGCGCGGCACGGCCAAGTCGGTGATGGCGCGGGCGATTCACGCTTTGCTGCCGCCCATTGAGGTGGTCAAAGGCTCCTGCTGCAACTGCGACCCCAACCATCCGCAGGACTGGGACGATGCCACCCTTGAACGCCTGGTTGAAGGCCAAAACGGCTCCGCTGTGATTCGCAGCACTGCCGAAACCGCCGTGATTCCGGCTCCGTTTGTGCAGATTCCGCTGGGTGTCACCGAAGATCGGCTGCTGGGTTCAGTGGACGTGGCACAGTCGATTAAGCAGGGCGATACGGTCTTTCAGCCAGGACTCCTGGCCACAGCCCACCGAGGCGTACTCTATATCGACGAACTCAACCTGCTCGACGACCAGATTTCTAACCTGCTGCTGGGCGCGCTCAGCGAAGGCCGCAATCAGATTGAGCGAGAGGGCATCAGCTTTCAGCATCCTTGCCGACCGCTGCTGATCGCCACCTATAATCCCGAAGAAGGCGACCTGCGCGAACATCTGCTCGACCGGATTGCGATTTCGCTCTCGGCAGATTCAGTATTGGGGCTAGATCAGCGGGTGCAGGCGGTTGAGCAAGCCACCGAGTTTGCCGAATCGCCACAGCTGTTTTTAGAGCAATATGCTGAAGACCTTGACGGCCTGAAAACCCAAATCCTGCTGGCACGCGAATGGCTGAAAGATGTGCAGATTGCCCCAGAGCAGATTACCTACCTGGTTAATGAAGCAATCCGGGGCGGGGTGCAGGGACATCGCGCTGAGCTGTTTGCGGTTCGGGTTGCCAAAGCCCATGCGGCGCTAGACGGGCGCGTCACCATTGTCGCCGACGACCTGCGCCGCGCCGTAGAGCTGGTAATCGTGCCCCGCTCGACCATTGTCCAAACGCCGCCGGAAGAACCGCCGTCGCCAGAACCGCCGCCGCCCCAGCCGGAACAGCCCCAGGATCAAGACCAGCCGCAGGATCAAGATCAAGACCAGGAGCCTGAAGACGAAGACTCGGAGCAGGATCAGCCCGAACCAGAGCCGCCCAGCATTCCAGAAGAATTTGTCTTTGACCCAGAAGGCGTAATTTTAGATCCGGCAGTGCTCTACTTCGCCCAGACGGCCAGCCGACAGGGCAAATCTGGCGCTCGCAGCATGATTTACTCAGACGACCGGGGGCGCTACATCAAGCCCGTGTTGCCGCGTGGCGCAGTCCGCCGCATTGCGGTCGATGCGACGCTGCGCTCAGCCGCGCCCTACCAAAAAGCGCGCCGTCAGCGGCAGGAGCTGTCTAGTATCCAGAACCCTCATCAGAAAAAGGCGCGCCAGAAAAAAGTATTTGTGGAGCAGGGCGATCTGCGTGCCAAGCGGCTGGCTCGTAAGGCTGGAGCGCTGATTGTGTTTGTGGTGGATGCCTCTGGCTCAATGGCGCTCAACCGGATGCAGTCGGCCAAAGGAGCTGTGATGCGCCTGCTTACCGAAGCCTATCAAAACCGCGACCAAGTGGCGCTGATTCCGTTTCGAGGCGAGCAGGCTGAGGTGCTGCTGCCGCCGACCCGCTCGATTACCTCAGCCAAGCGACGACTAGAGCGAATGCCCTGCGGTGGCGGATCGCCGCTGGCTCACGGGCTGACGCAGGCAGTGCGAGTCGGCATGAACGCGCAGCAGTCGGGCGATATTGGGCAGGTTGTCATTGTGGCGATCACAGATGGGCGGGGCAATATTCCGCTCGCGCGTTCGCTGGGCGAACCGCTAGAAGCTGACGAAAAGCCAGATATCAAAGCTGAACTGCTCGATATTGCGGGCAAAATTCGGCTCACCGGATTTCAGCTGCTGGTCGTGGATACAGAAAACAAGTTTGTCTCCACCGGATTTGCCAAAGAAATTGCGAAATATGCAGGCGGCAAATATTACCATCTGCCCAAAGCCAACGAGCAGGCGCTAGCTGCCATGACTCAGGGCGCGTTACGCAACATGACTCGGTAGGCTGTGCCAGATAGCGGGTCTGACTAGCGGCAGGAGAGCGAGTGATCGACCGCTCCCAGCGCCATCAGCGTCGTCTTTTGGGCGGGCGTGAGATTTACGTCCGTGATGTTCATGCCTTCGTAGAGCTGAGGTATCCGTAGGCTCTTCAGCTCCCGCCCCGTGGTGACATCCCAAATCTTAATCGTTTCATCATTGCTGCCGCTGGCCAGCGTCGCTCCATCGACGCTAAAAGCCACCGATTTGATCCGATCCACATGGCCTTTTAGCTCTTGCAGGCAGCGCCCCGACTCAATATCCCAGAGCCGCACAACGCGATCATCGCTGCCGCTGGCCAGAATGCGGCTATCGGGACTAAAAGCAACCGAGCGAATACCGTTTTTGAAGCCGTCAAGCTGGCTGAGCGGCTCGCCTGTTTTCACTCTCCAGAGCCGCACCGTGCGCCCGACGCTGCTGCTGGCGAGAATTTGGCCGTCGGGGCTGAAGGCCACTGAGCGAATCCAGTGATGATGGCCTGTTAGAGTGCTGAGGCAGTCCAGCCGCTCGACATCCCAAAGCTTGACCGTCAGATCGCTGCTGCCGCTGGCCAGAATCCGCCCGTCTGGACTAAAGGCAACCGACCAGACCCAGTCCTGATGACCGCTCAGCTCTGCTAGCGGCTGCCCCGTAGTCACGTTCCAGAGGCGGATGCTGTTGTCGCTGCTGCCGCTGGCCAGCTTCAGACCATCGGGGGTGAAGGCCACCGAATGTACGCCGTCAGTATGTCCTGCCAGGGTCTTGAGGCAGCTGCCCGTATTCACCTGCCAGAGCCGAATCGTCTGATCTTCGCTGCCGCTAGCTAACGTCTGCCCGTCGGGACTAAAGGCAACTGACCAAACCCGCTCGGTATGCTGCTCTAGGCTTCGCAGACACTGCTCGGTCGCTAGATCCCAGATCCGCACCCGCTGGTCTTCGCTGCCGCTGGCCAGGGTCTGCCCGTCCGGGCTAAAAGCCACCGAGCGAATGCCGCGCGCATAGCCCTGCAAAGTGCAGATCCGCTGAGCGCTGTCTACATCCCAGAGCTTGACGGTTTGATCATCACTGCCGCTGGCCAACAGTTTGCCATTTGGACTGAAGGCCACCGAGCGCACCCAGCTGGTGTGACCGGGCAGCACCTGCGACTGGTCATGCAACTGGTCATCTGCCAAATCCCAAATTCGCACGGTCTGATCTTCGCTACCGCTGGCCAAGCGTTTGCCGTCTGGACTAAAGGTAACTGACCAGACCCACCCCCGATGCCCCTCCAACTGCCTAACGCATTCGCCGCTCGTCAGATCCCAGAGCCGAATCATCCGATCGCTGCTGCCGCTGGCCAGGGTTTTGCCGTCCGGGCTAAAGGCCACTGAGCGTACACCCTGTGAATGCTGCTGAAAGGTCTGCACGGCTACCCCACTCGCCAGATCCCAAAGCTGAATCGTCCGGTCATCGCTGCCGCTAGCCAGTGTTTTGCCATCTGGACTAAAAGCTACCGAACGCACCAGCCTGCTGTGAGTTGCCAATTCGTATAGCAATCCACCTGTTTCTACGTCCCAAAGTCGCACAATCTTATCCTCGCCACCACTGGCTAGCTGTTGGCTGTCTGGACTAAAAGCCACCGAACGCAGCCAGCTGGTATGACTTCGCAGCACTTTGAGGCACTGCCCCGTTTTTATATCCCAGAGCCGGATGGTTCTGTCCTCGCTGCCGCTGGCCAAATATCTGCCGTCCGGACTGAAGGCCACCGACCGCACCCAGTCTTCATGCCCCTGCCAAGTTGCAGTCTGCTCTCCAGTCTCCACATTCCACAGTCTAATATGGCCTTCGGTATCGCCCATGGCCAGCAGCTTGCCGTCTGGTTGAAAGGCAATTGCTAGAATGCTGCCCAGCTTCTCTGCAAAAACGGACTCAGACAGATCGGCACCGCTGAAGTTAACTCGATGCAGCCTCAGATCTTTCAGGTAAGCCTGCCGGATAGTCAGCCTGGAAAAGTCGCAGTCGCTGACCGGCAAACCAATCTGCCAGAGCAGGTTCAGCACATTACCTGCCGCGTATCCCGGCTTCAGCGGCGACTGCTGCCAGAGCGCCATTCGCTCCATCAGAATCTGCTGCAATCGTTCCTCCTGTTCATACAGCGCCAGCAGCCGCTCTAGCAAGGGCTGAAGCATACTGTGGATCTGCTGCTCGCGGATATAGTCTTTGGCCTGAGCTTTGATCAGCGCATGGCTGTTAAACCGTCGCAGATGCCCAGTGCGAATTTCCTCCGTCATCTTTTCGATCAACCGCTCAGCTAGATACTCCATGACGACAGGCTGGAGCGAAAACAGCGCCCGGTCACGCTCCACCAGTGAACGTCGCCCCAGAGATTCCAGCGCCTCCATCAATCGCGGCTGAGAAACGCTTGGCACCAGATCGGCCCGCAGATCGCTCAACGCCACTGGCTCACAGTAGACTGCTAGCCAGTAGAGGATATCGCGCTCTAGCGGCGAGAGCCGATTCACCTGGGCTTCGAGCAGGTTGCGGATATCGCCAAAGACGGCAGTGCCCTGCTCCAGAAAATCGCTGATGCTGCCGCCAAACAGCTCCAGAATCGTCACGACTGCAATTTTGAGCGTCAGCGGATTGCCGCTGTAGAGCTGCACCAGCTTTGGCCAGTCTGAAGCGGTTTCGGCAAATGCACCTCGCGCCTGAAGAAAGCTGCTGGCCTCGCTGCCCTGAAGACCTTGTAGATGAAACGCCTGCACTCTTTGGCCTTCTAGGGCAGTGAATTCCTGCGTTTTCTCGACGCTGGTGAGGACTAAACAGCTCTGGTGGTCAGACTGTGCCACCAGCGTCAGCAGCTCGCTGTAACCTTCGTAGCCTTCTCGGTAGCGGCCTGCTAGCTCGCCACTTTGCAGAATGCTCTCGGCTCCATCCAGCACCAGCAGATGGCGACGATGCTGCATCTGGTTGAGCAGATCAGCCAGCAGCTCAGGTTCTGTGGCCTGAAGTGAGCTGAGCCGATCGGAGCGATCTTCGAGGTTGTAGAGCAACTCCTTCAGCAGCTCTTTCAGCGGCGGTGCATGCCCCAGTGGCCGCCAAATCACCTGATCAAAGTCGGAGTAGACCTGCTTGGCGAGCTGCACAGAGAGCGTGGTTTTGCCAATACCGCCTAGCCCGATGATTTCAATTAGCCGACAGCGCTCGGCCACAATTAGCCGCTCTAGCTGGGTCAGCTCCTGAGCGCGGCCATAGAAAGCATCAACTTCAATTAAGCCATCGTCCGGCCGTCCTGAGGGCAGGTGGCCTGCGTCAATCGCGGGCTGCTGCGCCTGAGCCATCAGCACCTGCTGGAGCTTAGCCAGCTTTCCGGGGCCTTTACCCGCTATGCCAAACTTGCGATAGACCTCCCCGAGCCGCTTGCGGGCTGCGGCTGCATCAATTTTCAACTCAGCCGCGATGGTGGACATTGCCTTACCCGCCATCGCTTGATGCAACACCTCAAACTCAGTCTCAGAGACGCCTTGACGGCTAGCTAACTCTTTCAGAATTTCTGGAGTAATCACAGGCTAGCTCACAGTGCGAAAGGGCAAAAGCGAGTCTACAAACAAACTGCGAATTTTTTTGAAGCTTATTCAATTCTGGCATCAGACCACCATAGCACAGAATCACATATGTGATACTAATCTCTCAACGCACTAGCCACATTGCGACCAGGCGAGCAACAAATTCTCACAAAAGCTTGCTATTCTCACAAAAGTGAGATAACTTCAGTAGTAACTTCTAGCTGAAGATCGCAGTCGTCTCAGTCAACGACCTCAAATTCTGACTCGGTTTTCTGATTCAGCGATCGAATTAAGTGAGATTAAGTGAACTGGTTTCGGTATCTGGTGTGAGATTATTGATCGTGTTTTGGTTGATTGAGTCTGAGAGTCATCAACAAGGCAGTTTCAATTTGGTACTGGCTCGTTACTGACCCGTTACTTACCTAAAGCAGGTGGCATCTTGAGTACTCTATTTTCTCCCTCTCACTCCCAGCTACTGCCTCAACCTGCTCAGGGGACGGTTGATCGCGCAATTCTGGGTGGCCAGACCGGACGAGTCAAATATCGCGGCACCTACTGGTCAGCCCAACTCTATCAACCTGAAGATTGCCCGGATATTTCCGCAGGAGAATCTGTAAAGATCCTAGCGATTCGCGGCATCACGCTGCTAGTTGCGCCTGCTTACTGAGAGCTTGCTGGCTAGATTATTGGCAGGCTTGCTAAAAATTGACTGGAGCATTTATCCCAGAATTCACTTGAGGATTCAAATCATGATTGGAAAACCGCCAGATCCAACCCGAATGCTGCGAGCTGCGGGGCTTTTAGTCAAATACTATCTCTTGGCCTGGTTTTGTTTCACGGTGCTTTGCCTAATGCTGATTGGCTTGGGGGCATTTCACCTGCTGAGCGTTTTGCTTATGACGCTAGGGCTGCTGCTGGCTCGCCTAGCAATTTTCTTATTCTGCTTCGTAGCCGTTGCCGCCATTGCCGAAGCTTGGAAATACTGGTAGCTCAGGCTTTAATTGCGATCTTTAGCTGGGGCAATTACTAACGGGAGAAGTGACGTTAAGGGTCTGAAGCAATCTAGATCCAAATCTCATCTAGACTCCGGATCTCTCTAGATCTTCAAGGATAGATCTTAAGGATCGGTTTGCAGCGTCTGGGGCTGTAGATAGACCATCATCTGCTCTAGACCGCGCTGAATGCGGCGGGTAACGGTCATTGGGCTAACGCCAATCCGCTCTGCAACCTCTTTGCGCGACATATCGTTGAAGAAGACGAACTCAATGGCCGCTCTGGTTTTATCTTCTAGCTGGTTGAGGGCGCGCTGGAGCTGCTGCCGATCTTCTTCGAGAGCTTGAAGAGTCTGGTAATGCATATCTGGCAGGGTTTCGCCCAGCGTGATTGAAGAGTCAACCTGATGGCTAACAGTCGCATCCAGGCTCAGCGGCATCCGGTTTTTGACGGCCATTCTGATTTCGCGCCATTCATAGACCGAAATGCCCATCTCGATTGCTACCTCATCATCGGTCGGCTGATAACCCAGATCTTTAGCCAGGGCCATCCGTACCTTTTGCCCTTCTTTTTGCAGATCTTGCCAGCGGCGGGGCACTTTCACAGAACTAGCCCGATCCCGTAGAAAGTGGAGCATTTCGCCCCGGATATAGGGCACAGCAAACGAGCTAAAGGCGCAACCCTGAGCCGGGTTGAACCGCTCAATCGCCCGAATCAATCCCATGTAGCCAATCTGTTCGAGGTCTTCGTAAGGTTCAGCGCACTGGTGGCTAACGCGATGGGCAATCTTGCGAACTAGACCTGCATTCAGACGCACCAACTTGTTGCGAAGCGCCACTGAGTTTTTCGAGTCTTTCTGATGCTGATAGGCTACCAGCAGTTCCATACAGTCGGAGCGGAGAGAAGATTGAATAGCCGTCATGCGAATCACCTCGTATCGAATCTAGGCCTATTCTCCTCAGAGCCACCCTTCCAAAACACGGTTGTTTTACGGGAATCCGCAGCCTGCTCTCCAGCGAGTTCCGCAGAAATACTGACCAGATCTCGAGGGAATGCTGAGTTGGCCTCGGCTTGCCTTTTGCGAACAGCGTTGGGCATGACTTATCGTTTCAGCTCAGATCTCCTAGAATCAAGGCAGGACTCGGCGTTTGCAATGCTTTGAACAGGAGCAACTGTGACCGAGCGGCTAAACCGAGCAACCGTAACGACTTTTAACCAAGGAACTTCAGAATGAGCAATACCAGCAACTTTCGAGGCGCGATGCGGGAAGCGAAAGGGCGTGCCCTCGTCGGCCCTAACGTCATTGCCAACGCGCTTCCCTATTTGGGGGGCGGCCTGATTTTGACGGCACTCGGCACCTATGGTGGTCTGAGCGTGCTTCAGACTAATCCTGCTCTATTTATGCCCACGTTTATTGGGGCAATTATCGCGCAGCTAATTTTGTTTTTTGTAGCTCAAAACGTAGCGGTCAAGGGTAACAACAGCGTAGCTTTACCGCTGCTCGTCACCTATAGCCTGCTGACGGGCTATACGCTCAGCGGCATCGTGAATTTGGCGCTGAGAACAAACGGCGTAGGAATTGCAGGCATTGGTATTGCGGCGTTGGGCTGCGGCATCTCGTTTATTGCGGCCAGACAAATCGGCTCCAACCTCTCCGATCAAGACGGCTTGGCGCTAGCTAAAACCGTTCAGATTGGCGTGATTGCGCTAATTGTGGTGATGCTGCTTCAGTTGGGGTTTGCCATGTTTGGGGTGTTTACACCGAGCTGGCTGGAAATTGGCATTTCCGGGATTGGCGTACTGCTGTTTGTTGGGGCAGCCGTGGTTGATTTCTACGTGCTGCCGCGCAGCTACCGCGATGACCAGTATCTGCCGGCGGCGCTGTCGATGTACCTCACCTATATCAATCTGTTTGTGTTCATCTTGCGGCTGATGATTGCCCTCAACCGCGATTAGGATTGCAGGTTCGTTCGTTGAGCTTAAGGCTGGGCTACGGCTCAGCTTTTTTAAGCTCTATTTTGAGATTTAAGATTGACAAGGGCATCCGGTAGGCACAAAACCTGCGGCTTCATTTACAGCCAGAAAGGCTACAGTAAGTAAAGGAATATGAAGCACTCTCAGCAGAGGACGGTTTATCCATGCGGGTAATTTTGATGACGGGCAAGGGCGGCGTGGGCAAAACCTCAGTCGCGGCGGCAACAGGCTTGCGCTGCGCGGAGTTGGGGCACAAAACGCTGGTGCTGAGTACCGATCCGGCTCACTCGCTGGCCGACAGCTTTGACATGGAGCTAGAGCATGCGCCGCGCCAGGTGCGTCCCAACCTCTGGGGAGCCGAGCTAGATGCGCTGATGGAGCTAGAAGGCAACTGGGGAGCCGTGAAGCGCTATATTACCCAAGTACTGCAAGCTAGAGGTGTGGAGGGTGTGGAGGCCGAAGAGCTGGCGATCTTGCCGGGAATGGACGAGATTTTTAGTCTGGTGCGCATGAAGCGGCACTACGACGAAGGCGAATATGACGTGCTGATTATTGACTCTGCCCCGACCGGCACGGCGCTGCGGCTGCTGAGTTTGCCGGAAGTGGCGGGTTGGTACATGCGGCGGTTTTATAAACCCCTACAGGCCGTCTCAGCAGCGCTGCGTCCGCTAGTTGAGCCGCTGTTTCGACCGATTGCGGGCTTTTCGCTGCCCAACAAAGAAGTCATGGACGCGCCCTACGAGTTTTATGAGCAGATTGAGGCACTGGAAAAAGTGCTGACAGACAACGCCCAAACTTCGGTGCGGCTGGTCACCAATCCTGAAAAAATGGTGATCAAAGAATCTCTGCGGGCTCATGCCTATCTCTGCCTCTACAACGTAGCGACCGATATGGTAATTGCCAACCGGATCATTCCTGATGAAGTTACCGATCCATTCTTCCAGCGTTGGAAAGAGAATCAACAGCAGTATCGTCAGGAAATTCACGATAACTTCAGGCCACTGCCGGTGAAAGAAGTGCCGCTCTACTCTGAAGAAATGTGCGGGTTGGCCGCGCTAGAGCGTCTGAAAGAAACCCTCTATGCCGACGAAGACCCTGCGCAGGTCTACTACAAAGAGACGACGCTGCGGGTTGTGCAGGAGCAAAACCAGTACAGCTTAGAGGTCTATCTGCCGGGAATTGTCAAAGATAAAGTTGAGCTGAGCAAGTCGGGTGACGAGCTGAATATCCGCATCGGCAACCATCGGCGCAATCTGGTGCTGCCGCAAGCACTGGCGGCGCTTCAGCCTGCCGGAGCCAAAATGGAAGAAGACTACCTCAAGATTCGCTTTGCTTCAGCCTGAGGGTTGTCTGGACTCAGGTGCTGGTCACTCACTGCTCCCGCAGCAGAGTTTCTGCCGTGCCAGCCATTTGCCTCTACAATGCAGTTTCCCAGATTTTGACTCGTCAGATTTTCGCTCGCGGGTAGGGGTGAATCACTGGATTGCTATTCAGTGTTCGAGTGCTACAATCTGGGTTCTGTCCTTTCCGAGATGAGATTGCATGAGATCGGCAGAGACTGTTCCATCTGAAGTTGTGCAGCAGATGGCTGATTATTTCAGCGTGCTAGGCGAACCGATGCGGTTACGGCTGCTCAACCTGCTGCGAGATGGCGAAAAATGCGTCCAGGATCTAGTAGAAGCCACCGAAACCAGTCAGGCCAACGTTTCAAAGCATCTGAAAGTCATGCTGCAAGCCGGGATTTTGAGCCGTCGCAGCGAGGGCACTTCGGCCTACTACTGCGTGGCCGACAGCCTTAGCTACGAGCTGTGCAACCTCGTCTGTGACCGTATCGCCTGCCGGATTGAAGAGCAGGCCAAGCAGTTTCGCTCGTTTAGTATCACCGGACGGCAGTAGGTTTGACTGCATGGGTACAATAGCCAAGTCTAGCGCTTGGCCAAAAGGCGCTCAGGCTGTCTGCATTGAGAGCTAACTATGGCAAGTCGCCTTTTGTCTAACCACAAGCTACCGCTCCAGTGGGTCTTGATTGCGCCGTTTGTGATCCAGATCTTTACGGCTGTGGGGCTGATTAGCTATTTTTCGTTTCGCAACAGTAAAGCGGCTGCTAATAATTTGGTGGATCAGCTGATGCTGCGAGTCGATCAAGTGGTAGACAAACATCTAGATAGCTATTTAGAGACCCCTGTACGGATTACCGAAGCGACTACAGATGCAGTTGATAGCGGTTTGCTCAAACCCTACGATCTGAGAGCAGTTCAGCAGCTTTTGTGGTATCAGCTGAAGAGGGCGAACGTTACCTACGTTAACTATAGCTTGACCAACGGCGATTACCTCGGTGCGGGCGCTTATCTGGGTCACCAAAATACGATCAGTGTAACTTCAGCTCAGACCGGGGGCAAAAACTACAACTATAAAACGGATGTCCAGGGAAATGCAGGTGAGCTGATAGAAATAGATGACTATGACCCTGCCAAGGAAAGCTGGTATAGCGAAACGATGCAGGCCAAGCGTCCGCTGTGGAGCGATGTCTATGCTTGGGATGATGCCTCTACTACAGTTTCACTAGCAGCCAGTCGCCCCATTTATGATGCCCAGCAGCAGCTGATTGGCGCTGTGAGCGTAGATATGGCGCTGTCCGACATCAGCCGATTTTTACGAGACTTGCAAATCAGTCCATCCGCCAGCATCTTTATCATGGAGCGTGACGGCTCGCTGATTGCCAGCTCCGGCACAGAGCCAGTCGTCAAGACAGTCAACAAGACCGCCGAGCGCATCAACGCCTTGCAAAGTCCAGACCCGCTGATGCAGCAGACCGCTCTACAGATTCAGCAGGCTGTCGGAAACTTTCACGCCATTGAATCAGACCAGCAGTTTGAGTTCAAACTAGACGGGGAGCGGCAATACGTGCGCGTCACGCCCTGGCGAGACCAGCTGGGACTAGACTGGCTGGTGGTGGTGCGGCTGCCGGAAAGCGATTTTATGTCCCAGATTAATCAGAACGCCCGCACTACTTTGCTGCTCTGTATTGCGGCTCTGGCCACGGCAATTTTGACTGGGCTTTGGACGGCACGGCGGATTACTCGACCCATTCAGCAGCTGGATCAGGCGAGTCAGGCACTGGCCGCAGGCGAACTGGCGCAGGTCAAGCTCAGCAGAATCCGCGAAATCAACTCGCTCTCTAGCTCTTTCAACCAGATGGCAAAGCAGCTGCGCGAATCGTTTACTGCACTTGAAGAGAGTAATACTGTACTTGAAGATCGGGTGGAAGAACGCACCGCCGAGTTAACCAGCACGCTGCAAGACCTGAAGCATGCCCAAGCGCAGCTCGTCCAGACTGAGAAGATGTCGAGTCTGGGGCAGCTGGTGGCTGGAGTCGCCCATGAAATTAACAATCCGGTGAATTTCATCCACGGTAACCTCTCATACGCCGAACAATACAGCCAGGAACTGCTGGGCTTGCTCGATCTCTATGCCCAGCACTATCCCGATCCAGATGCCGAGATTGTGGCTGAGATCCAGGCTGTCGATCTGGAGTTTCTGCGTCAGGATATCGACAAGCTGTATAGCTCCATGGCAGTTGGCACAGAGCGCATCCGCGAGATTGTGCTGTCGCTTCGCAGTTTCTCCAGGCTGGATGAAACTGGGATTAAGCCAATTGACCTGCATGAGGGACTCGACAACACGCTGCTGATTCTAGAAAATCGACTGAAAGCTAAGTCTGAGCGTCCGGCGATTCAGGTCTATAAAGACTATGGCGAACTGCCGCTGGTTGAGTGTTACGGGGGGCCTTTGAATCAGGTGTTTATGAATTTGCTCACCAACGCGCTGGATGCGCTGGACGAATTCGACGAATCGCGTTCCGCTGAGCAGATTCAGGCTAGCCCCAGCGCAGTCTGGATCCAGACGCGCTGCACCCAAGACTGGGTTGAAGTCCGCATTGCTGACAACGGAGCAGGCATGACAGAAGCCGTGCAGTCTCGCCTGTTTGATCCATTTTTTACCACCAAGCCCGTTGGCCAAGGCACCGGGCTGGGGCTGTCCATCAGCTATCAGATTGTTACCGAAAAGCACGGCGGCAAGCTGAGCTGTCTCTCAGCTCCGGGGCAGGGCGCGACGTTTGTGATTGAGCTGCCAATTCAGCAAGCTTGGCCTCTGCCCTCTGCCGAAGCGCAGCTTGTCCAACAGCCTGTCTAACAGCCTGTCTAACAGCCTGACGAAAGCAAGCAGTCTAGATCGGGCTCGATCTAGAGCGGAAAATTTTGCTCAAAGGCAGTCCGCGTCATCGGCTGGTCAACGATCAGCCCCTCACCGCCCAGCAGTTTCAGCGGTTCACCTGCGACCGAAATCCAGACTGGAGCCTGGGGATCGAGCGTCGTGGCCGTATAGATGACCTGACCCAGCCTGCCTGTCATTGAACTGCTGCCGCCGCCTGTCGTGAAGTCTGCGGAAAGATTGACATGCACCCCATCCGGCTGGATGGTGACCTGCTCTAGCTTCGTGCCCTGCGGGATAGTCGAAGTGAGTTCAGCAGCATCTGAGCCTTTGAGCATTGCCTCTAGAGCAGCCTGCAAGAGTGCCTCCGGCTGTCCCGGCGCTGAAACCGACACCAAGGCTGGCACGAGTTCAAAACTCGTCGCGGTTGATTTCAGCCAATAGACCTGAACATTCTGCTGTAGCGGAACCTGGGTAATGTCGCTAGGCGAAGCAGGCGCAATTGAAGGGGTAGGAGTGGAGGACTGAATCGCCTGCTGTAGCCACCAGACCACACCGCCCCCTGCGAGCAGCATGGCGATGGCCACGCCCAGCATCAAACCTCGCACCAGACGCGAGCGGCTATGCTGCCTCTGAAGATCAGGATCTTGCATTAGGGTTGCTCCAATCAGGACGGCTCTAGTCTAGCGAGAATCTCCGCAGAATTATGATCTCATAAACAGATCCGCTAGGATGGCTCGCAGAAGAGCTACAAATCTTTGCGAACTTTTGTGATTTCAACAGATAACCTGCAATCGCGCTCAAACCTGGGCCTGTATGCCACGCTGCTGCCGCCTCTGCTCTGGATGACGCTGCTCTATTTTCTGCCGCTGGCGCTGCTGCTGGCCTACAGCTTTTGGCGACTAGAGTCGTTTGAGATCGTCAAAGAATTTAGCTGGGTCAACTTCAGGACTATTTTTACAAACAGCGCTTACCAAACGGTGATTTTGAGAACGCTGTTGACTGCCCTGAGCGTGACGCTGATCGATATTGTAATTGCGCTGCCGCTGGGCTATTGGATCGCTCAGCAGCGTTCCCGTAGTATTTTGACGCTGCTGGTGATTCTGCCGCTCTGGTCGAGCTATCTGGTGCGCGTCTTTGCCTGGAAGATTATTTTGGGCTACAGCGGACTGCTGAATGGCTTGCTGCTGGCAGTCGGAATTTTGCAGCAGCCCAGCTCAATCTTTCTCTACAACAGCTTCTCAACGACGCTGACCTTTGTGCATCTTTGGCTGCCTTTCATGATTTTGCCGATAGTTGCTGCCTTTGAGCGTCTGCCTGCTAACTTGCTCGAAGCCTCGGCTGATCTGAACGCTCCCCCCATGGTCACCTTTCGGCGGGTGACGCTGCCGCTAGTCATGCCCGGAATTTTGGCGGGATCCATCAATGTTTTTTCGCTGACGGTAGGCGACTTCATTACGCCTAGCTTGGTGGGCGGCTCCAACGGCATTTTACTGGGCAACTTGATCTCGTCGCAGTTTGGCGTGGCCTACAACTGGCCGTTGGGGGCAGCGCTGGCGCTAGTTGTGATGCTGATTGTGCTGCTGGGGCTGGCTGTCGTCCTGCGGCAGGGAGGTCTAGAGAATTAGCCAATTAAACCAAACCATTAAAAACGGGCGTGCCAAAATGACACACCCTCACACCACATTAAAATTCACTCCAAAAGCAATTGGCGTTGATCAAAAGCCGATCAAGCTCACCCAATTAAGCTCATCCAATCAAGCTCAGCCACCTGTTGTCATGGCTGAATTGTCGAAGTAGGTCGGCCAGTTTTCAACATCATCATCTGGGATGCTGAAGCGCAGAGGATTGCCGCAAGAGGGGGTGTTTTGGTTATTGCGGCAAACCCAGCTGCCCTTCTGTAGCTCGCTGCCGATTCTGGGTGGCTCAGCGCAGTCCGGACCAGGGTTGTTTTTGCAAGCCCAGCCGCCACTTTCAGTTTCACCAATCTCACGAGTTGGGTTTTCACACTGCGGATCGAGGCTATTGCGGCAGGGGAAAGTACCCGGCTCGCGTTCGTAATAGACAGCGCTGGCCTTCGGAGAAAATGCCAAGGGTGCGAGCAAAATGCCCATACCCAGCAAACCTGCCGAGACAGAGAGTAGTTTTTTCATGATTGCTTTGACGCTAAAGATACGATGCTTCAGTGATCATACTTGACCCAAGCCGGGTCAGGCTAGTCAAAATCTATCGTCAGAGCGCAGGGTCTGTAATCGTAGTTTCACGTAAGTTTAATGATATAAACGTGTTTTTTTAACAAATTCAGCAGATTAGCTACTGAAGTCAGGCTGCTGTGAGACAAGTTCAGCAGGAACAGCCGCAGAGCTAGAGCAGCGCTAAAGTCTAAGCCTCATCTAATAAAGCTCATGATAAATCTCATCTAAAGTTTGAGGAGAACCAACTGGACTGTGAGCTGAGCTGACCTATAGCCTGATATCACCTGAGCTAAAAACTGGCTGAGAAGCATATCCCTATGATCGCTATGATCACTGAAATTAAACCGCGCCAAGCTGCCAAACCCTGGTTGCTGATCAGCTGGTCGCTGCTGGTTTTTGGCTTTCTCTATCTGCCAATTCTGGTGCTGGTGGCGATCAGCTTTAACGATTCCCCCATCCTCTCTCTGCCGTTTCGAGGCGTGACGCTTGACTGGTACCTTCAGGCATGGCAGGACAAGACGCTGCAGCGGGCGTTGTGGAATTCACTCAGCGTCGCGGCGAGCGCCACGCTACTGGCGACGGCACTCGGACTGCTGGCCGCCTTTGCCTGCTGTCGCTATCGCTTTTGGGGTAAAAACAGCCTGCGGATAGCGCTCAACCTGCCGATTCTGCTGCCTGGGATTGTGACTGGCATAGCAATGCTGGCCTATTTCTCGGATCTAAACTGGGATCTGTCTCTACAGACAGTTGTTTTGGGACATGTTGTGTTTGGTCTACCCGTCGCCTTTGGCACAATTTACAGCCGCCTGCGGCAGTTTCCCGACAGCTTGGCAGAGGCAGCGGCAGATTTGGGGGCAGCGCCCATACAGGTGTTTGCGGACGTGATTTGGCCCTACATCCGCAGTGCGGTGATTTCTGCGGCACTGCTGGCCTTTACACTGTCGTTTGATGAAGTAGTAGTGACAATTTTTTTGACCGGGCGCGACAACACGCTGCCGATGGAAATTTGGGGCAGGCTCCGCACCCGCATCACCCCCGAAATTGCCGCTGTCGCAACGCTAGTTTTGCTCGCCAGCGGAGTCATTGTGCTGGCGAGCCAGTGGATTGCAAATCGAGGGGAGGCAGAGGGATGATGGATAGCCCAGATAGCCTTGTCTACCTAGATGGCGTTAGCAAGCTCTACGCCACCCCGCAAGGGCTGCTGCCTGCGGTGCGTCAGGTGACGCTGGACGTGCGGGCGGGTGAGTTCTACTCGCTGCTAGGGTCGAGCGGTTCTGGTAAAACCACGACGCTGAGGCTGATTGGCGGCTTTGAGATTCCAGACTCTGGGCGAGTGATGCTGGGCGGCGAAGATGTGACGCAACTGCCGCCCCATCGCCGCAATCTGCATACAGTCTTCCAAAATTACGCGCTGTTTCCGCATCTCAACGTAGCTCAAAATATTGCCTATCCGCTCAAGATTGCTCAGCTACCCAGCGCTGAGATCAAGCTGCGCGTTGAGGCTGCCCTCGAAATGTTTCGGATTACCGGGCTGGGGGAGCGTCGTCCGGCACAGCTTTCAGGGGGACAGCAGCAGCGAGTTGCTCTAGCCCGCGCCCTGATTGGTCGCCCGAAAGTGCTGCTGCTAGACGAGCCGCTCTCTGCCCTAGATGCCAAAATTCGCGAGGAGGTGCGGCAAGAGCTGCGCGAACTCCAGCGGCAGACCAACCTGACCTTTATCTACGTCACCCATGACCAAGAAGAGGCTCTGGCACTCAGCGACCGAGTTGCTGTAATGCAGCAGGGGAGAGTGGAGCAGGTGGGCAGCCCCCGCGAGATTTATGATTGCCCAGCTTCGCTGTTTGTGGCGCAGTTTATCGGCAAGGCTAATTTTTTGACAGGTCGGGTGCTCCAGACTGATCCCTTGACGGTTATGGTGCAAAATTTACCCATCCGGGCAAGCGCAATGGGCTACCAGCCTCAGCTAGACGAAACTGTGACGCTGATGATTCGGCCTGAGCAGCTTCAGATTGCCGAGTCGCAGCCCGATGCAGCTCCAACAGCAGTCCAAGCCGCAACTCAGGCAGCAGCTCAGCTCTCTGTAAATCAATTGAGCGGTCGAGTCATCGGCGATACCTATGTAGGTCAGCTCCTGCAAGTCCAGATTGAGACTGCCTTAGGCAGATTGACGGCAACCGTTCTAGGCAAGGCAAGCTTGAGCAGCGAAGTCAATCTGACCTGGCTAGTCTCAGCCTGTACGGTGATTCCTCCTGCCCTAGCCACGATGCCATCTCCATAGTTCCGTAGTTTTACAGGCTTCATAATTCCTTGATATCAGAGCTGCAATCAGGGCAATTGCTTTACCTAATCGGCTAAATCGGGTGGCTAATATTGAGGCACGCAAGACGTAGGGTAGACGGAGTGCAACCGTTCCAAGGCACGATCAGGTCATAGTTGGAGCGCAATCAGGACGCAATCACATTCAGCAGCGACGACAGATAGGGTACAGATCCAGATCAGATCCAGATCAGCCCTTGTCGTGGATAAGCAGTAGATAAGCAAACTAATTTAGCTGGGGAAGATCTCACGATGTTTGATTTCACGGCGCAAAAGGTAGTTAACTGGTGGACAGCTTGGAGCAAAGCTGATGCTCAAACCGAGTCGGTGTCAAGTCTCGCGAATTCGCAGCAGTCTAATCTGTCTCTACAGCTTTCTCGTCAAGCCCTAGAAGGCGCAGCCTTTGCCCTTAGTGGCTCTCCCTCGTCAGACGCAATGGCTTGGCTCCGGTTGGCTCGACCGGAGCTGTTTGTCTCACCCGTGTCAGCCTCTGCGCCTACCCCTGCTACAACGCCAGTCGCCTTAGAGCTAGAGCTAGAGCTAGAGTCAAATCTAGAAGCTGAGGCTGATTGCTTGCTGTCGTCAACCGTTAGCGCCATTGATAGCACCATCGATGCTGTCGAAAATACTGCGACCTGGGCGGTCAGCTAGGCTTAAACCGGGTCGGCAACCCCAAACACCTGCTCAAACGCCTTGCCGACCTTATAGCCTGAGTCAATTGACTCCAGCGGATCTTTACGCAAGCGGTGTCTGAGCGCCATTACCACCACGCGCCGAATGTCATCTACCGTGACTTCGGTCCGACCTTCGTAGGCAGCTAGTGCCTTGGCGGCGCGGTTGGTGACAATATCGCCACGTAGCCCATCCACATCTAGATCTGAGCAGACCTGTGAAATCTTTAGCTTCAGCTCCGAGTCAACTTTGACCGATCTGAGCAGATTTTGGGCGTTAATTAGCGTCTGTTGCAGCGCTGCCTGCTGTGAGCCATATTTCTCTAGAAATGGCTCCGGGCTTTGGTCAAACTCTGAGCGCTGCTCGACAATCTCGACGCGCAAGGCCGGCTCTTTCACCGTGCGGATCTCAGCGTGAAGACCAAAGCGGTCGAGGAGCTGAGGGCGCAGCTCGCCCTCTTCCGGGTTACCTGAGCCGACCAGCACAAATCGCGCCGGATGACGAATCGAGATGCCCTCCCGCTCGACTGTATTCCAGCCGGAAGCCGCTGAGTCCAGCAGCACGTCTACGAGGTGATCGTCGAGCAGGTTCACTTCATCGACATAGAGAATGCCGCGATTGGCCTGAGCCAGCAGCCCTGGCTCAAAGGCTTTGACGCCCTCAGATAGCGCTTTTTCAATATCAATTGTGCCGCAGACGCGATCTTCGGTGGCTCCTAGCGGTAGATCGATCATGGGCACTTTTTTAGGCAAGGTCTGAATCGGCTCGCCTGCCTCTAGCAACTGCTTCAGCGCATCGCTCATCAGGCTCACATCGGTTGGGTGACTGTTAAATGGATCGCCTGCGGCCACCTCAATCTCAGGCAGCACGTCGGCTAGGGCACGGATTGTTGTAGATTTCCCCGTGCCTCGGTCGCCCATGATCATCACTCCGCCAATTTTCGGATCGATGACGTTGAGCAGGAGCGCCAGCTTCATTTCCTCCTGCCCCACAATGGCTGTAAAAGGAAAGACGGCGCGGCGGGTAGAAGTTTTGGAGGCAGCTGTAATCACGAGAATTTAACCTGAGATTCTAAACAAAGCGGCACCTGCTCTACAGGCAGCTATTTCTATCAGCCCTACATAAAGCTACAAAACCGTGCCGCCTTTCATTGTGCCATAGAGCCGAGGCCAAATCGAGTCAAGTTAAGCCGCCATTTTGGACAGAAGCTGATATTGCTGCGGCTCCTCTAGCTGAAACCAAATATCTGGCTGGTAAATATCTGGCTGGTAACGGCACAGAACTATCTTGGAATTTTCAGAAGACAAGGCTCCCTTCAGCTGATCTTTACGACTAGCAGGGTTCTATGAAGCTTTTCATAAAGCTTCTGCTTAGGCAACTTAGCTTTTCCCGATTGTCCAGGCTTGGATACGTAGAGCTACTTATTGAAGAGATCGGTGGTCAGGATTCAGTTAAGTTAGCCAATCCGCTGCGGATACACGGAAATAGCTCAAAAGCATCCGCCCAAAAATTGGTGAATCTACTCACAGTCCTGAAAAAGCTGTCGGTTAGAACCAGGGAATCATCGCAAATCTGTGTCATTCGACTTCCTTAGCCTGGAAGGTTTCGGTTCAGCCAGTGCTCCTCGTTATATTAGGTGAGACTCATGCAGGAAAATCAATCGAAGCGGCTCAATATCCTGTTGGTTGCGGAACAGTGTAATCCCGAAGGTGCATCTGTTCCGCTGATTGCTTGGCATTTTTTTGATCAGGTGAGCCAACTTGCAGATGTCACCCTCGTCACACATGAGAGAAACCAAGAGCAGATTGAGAAATATCGCAATGGTCGAAACGTTGTATATATTCAGGAAGGTGCTTTTAGTAAAAACTATTATCGAATAATCACTCAGCTTCTTACCTTCTTGTTTAGAGGGAAGATTAACTGGCCACTGCTCCATACCTTAGCTCTACCGATCTATCTTGAATTTGACTATACCGTCTATCGAAAATTCAAGCAGGCAGTTCAGAACCATGTTTATGATGTCGTCCATGCTGTAAATCCTACTATCCCACGATTCCCGGTCAAGATTTCTCAAGCCTGCACTGAGGTTCCCTTTCTGCTAGGGCCACTCAATGGCGGTATTCCTTTTCCTAAGAGCTTTCAGGACAAGGCTAAGCAAGAGTTTGTTCAGTTTAACTTTTTGAGAACTGTAGGCCGCTATCTAATGCCGGGTTACCTGGCAACCTATCGGCGAGCCAGCAAGATCCTAGTTGGCTCCAACTTCACACTAGAGATGTTGAAGAAAACATTCAATCTGCCTGATTCGCGCATTAGCTTGTTTAGTGAGAATGGGATTCCGCAGGAGTTTTTTGTCGATCACAAGGTAGCTGCATTGGATCGACCAGTAAAGCTGCTGTTTGTGGGTCGATTGGTACCCTACAAGTGCGCTGATCTGGTGATTGAAGCGATTGCTAAGCTTGCTCCTGCAACTCTAGATAGAGTGACCTTGACCATCGTCGGAGACGGCTCAGAGCGGGCAAACTTAGAGGCTCAAGTGCAGCGACTCCAGCTCGAGAAAACGGTGACCTTTACGGGTTGGATTGGCCATCAAGAAACTAGCAGCCACTACAAAACTTCAGATATCTTTTGCTTCCCTTCAATTCGCGAGTTTGGCGGTGCGGTGGTTCTAGAAGCAATGGCGAGCGGGTTGCCCTGCATTGTGGCTGATTATGGCGGCATTAGTGAATATGTGACTGAGCAGGCAGGCTTCAAGATTGAGCCGATATCTGCCAGCCATTTGATCCAAAAACTTGCAGAAGCAATTCAGCTGCTTGTGGACGATCCCCAGCTGCGGAGCCAAATGTCACAGCAGGCTATCCAGCGCGCTAAAGAATTTGAATGGAGCCATAAAGCCACACAGCTAGTGCAGCTCTATAGTGCGCTGAAGACTGCAACCCAACCCAGCATTCAGCAGCTTCCTGATATGTCACCGCGACCCAAGACTCAGTTTGGCTAGCTCAGATCTTGCAAGTGAGTAATGATTTACTTCACGGTACTTTAATATTCACAGCTTGTTCACGATATTCCAAGTGAACTGTGAACAGGTAGGGAACATCAAACCGTTTGGCAGACAAGGCTTTCGGCGATCTTAGTCATTTTTTCCTCTACCTAGAGTGATAGAAGAGGATACCCAAACAGCATACTCATCTTCAGCAATCCCGACTCTAATGCTAATGAACGTGACGCTGATGCGGACAAAGGACAGCAGTGAGCGGATCCGGCAACAACGCGATGCTGTTCGCGGGCTAGCTCTGACTGAGCATCGGGTGGATAGGGATTTAGCATTGGCTCATTCATTGGCAGTCTCCTCAAAATAAGCGTTCGATTCCAAAATCCCTATCCTGTAAATTTATTCTGCAAGCACCGGATCAGCTGATGTTCCTTCCGACCGTATAGTCTCCAAGGACTGATCTGTCGTGTCAATCCGGAAGGCAAACGTGATTACGGCAGCCAGCACACAGCAGACCGACATCGCAATCAGCAAAGGCGGCACGCCCCAAGACTTTTGCAGAATCGGCAGCACAGACGTACCCACGACAGCCCCCGCTTTGGCAAAGGCAGCTGCAAAGCCAGCCCCAGTTGCTCGAATCGCGGTCGGGAAGACCTCCCCTGAGAGCAGAAACGTAGTGGCATTCGAGCCAGCGTTCATCATCAGGTTAAAGCACAAAAAGCCGATCAGCACCAGGACAATGTTGCCCTGACTGCCAGCAGGCAGCAGATCAGAAGCGGCCAATATGCTTAGTCCTATCGCCATCCCCAAAAAGCCAATCATCTGAAGCCGGATGCGGCCTAGCTTTTCGACGAGCAAAATGGCGCAGATAAAGCCCAGAATCAAAGAGATATCCACCACTGCCGCTCCCTGGGCAGAACCCATCTCCCGCGCCATAAAGTCAGTTTCGCCTGAAAAAGCCAGCATTCCAATAATCGTGGGGGTAAAAATGCCGACTCCATAGGTGGCGATATCTTGCAAGAACCAGGGCACTGAGGCCAGAATTGTGCTGCGGCGATTGCAGGAGCTAAACAAAGTGCCGTAGGTTGGTCGTTCTGTTGAGACGGGCGGCTCTAGCTTTGGCGTAATCGTGACAGGAGTTTCTAGGAGCTGAGTGGCAGCTTTAGAGGCTTCTACGTATTCGCCGCGGCTGATAAAGTAACGAGGGCTTTCTAAAGTAAAGCTGAGCCGAATGACCGCCACCGCTACCGCCAAGAGCGCCCCCACTCCCAGCATCCAACGCCATGCGTACTGAATGGCAATCTGGTCGATGTCAGGATAGAGAACGCGAAACTGATGAATCACGACCAGTCCGGTGAGCGCCCCTAATAATGCTCCGACAGCCTGAAAGGTAAATGCGCCAATCACCATCCGTCCCCGGTAGCGCGCCGGAATATTCTCGGTAATGTACGAGACGCTGATCGGGTAGTCTGCCCCAATCCCGACTCCCACCAAAAAACGAAAGGCGATCAGCGAAGCGGTATTCCAAGCTAGAGCTGTGCCCGCTGTGGCAATCACAAAAATCGCGATGTCTACAATCAGCATGATCTGCCGCCCCACCCGGTCGGTGATTGGCCCCAGCGTCAGAGAGCCAATTAGCGATCCTGCAACCGCTGCGGTGGCGACTGCGCCAATGGAGGCCGCAGTCAGGCCAAAGTCACGCTCTAGAAACGGCATCGCCACGCCGATGATAAAAAAATCAAACCCGTCAAGGGCAATCAATCCCGCCGACAGCAGCCAGAGCAGCCACATGGTGCGGGTGATTGGGGAGGCATCTAAGCGCTCCTCAAACGAGACTGGAGCTTCAGCCGTCATTCATCAGCCTTTTGTCAAGCACAACAGCTATCTCATTGCGGAAGATTCTTACTTCAAAACTATAGATATCAAAAGATATCAAAAGATATCAAAAGATATCAAAAGATATCAAAAGATATCAAAAGATATCAAAAGATATCAAAAGATATCAAAAGATATCAAAGTATCAGAAAACGGATTAGACAGAGAGTCAGGGGAATCACCATTTGATTTAGCGACTCCCTGCTTATTTATCAAAGGAATATTAAATCAGCACATAGAAAATTATGCTGTTCAATAGATGCACATTATACAAATGCACAAGTTGTAAACAAATACACAGCAAATCGTGATACTGAATACAGCTATTTAACTGTCAACTAAGGATGGAGCTAAGCGGATTCGAACCGCTGACCTTCTCAATGCCATTGAGACGCGCTACCAACTGTGCTATAGCCCCTTGTGCGTCTACTATAATGCCGTGCTGCTGTCCCATTCGTCAAGTCTGGTGCAGGAATCGCTGGAAAAGAGTTGCTGAAATTGAATCGAAGTGTTGCATAACTGCCAGCTTAGGCAGTACAGCCACTAGAATTAGAGACTGTACTCAAATTTAAGCCTGCACTCAGCCCTTCGCCCTATGACCGCTAAACCTCCCGACCATCTGCCTGCTTCCGGCGGGGCTTCCAGCTCTGATCCAAGCGCTCTAGCCGATCTACAGCCGCTGCTAGAATCGCTCAGGCGCAAAGAAGGCAACTGGGTTGCTTGGGGGCAAGCCTGCCAAACCCTGCAAAAGAGCGGACTTTCGCAGCAGCAGATTTTTGAAGAGACTGGATTTGAGCCGATTCAGCAAAACCAGATGACGGTAGCGGCGCAGGTTTACAGCTCGCTGGTGAGCGGCGGGGCATCTGAGTCGGTGCTGAAGCGATTTGAACAGACAGGCAGCGATTCACTCTACGAGTTGCGGATTTTGACTCAGCCTGAGCGCGTGGCGGCGGCGACGCTATTAGTTGAGCGCGGCATTGACTCAGAGGGGGCGCATGAAGTGGCCAAGGCGCTGAAAGAATTTGCCCGCCTGCTGGCGCGACAGCCTGCCGAATTTGCAGCCTATCCCGATGATGCGGTCGCCTATTTTTATTGGAAGCTGGCGCGACAGCAGGCTGATCTCCAGATGCGCTCGCGGCTGATTGCCCAAGCGCTGCGGTTCGCCAAGAGTGATTTAGCCCGCCGGGAAGTCGAAAAGCTGCTGACCGATTTCAGCATCAGCCGCAGCCGTCAGGCTCCCCGTCTGCCGTTTTATCGGCTGGAGTCGGCTAACGACCAGCCTCGGATTCTGCCAGTGGCAGGGAAGCTGCCCTTGACTGCTTCTGAGCTACAGGCAGTGCCGCTAGCCGTGAGCGAGGGGCAGTTTCAGATGGTGCGATTTGCGGGCGCAGGTGCTTGGGCGGCGCTACCGGGCTGGCAGGTGGTGCTAGCGGCTGAAGATCCGGTGCTGATTTTGACTGAAAGCAATGCGCTCCCCGAAGGCAATGCGCCGCAGTCTGCCTCGGAGGAAGTGGAAGAAGTGCTGCTGCTAATTGACCGCGCTGAGCGCCAATGGGATGCCGACGGCTATTTTGTGGTAGAGCGCGCCGGACAGATCCAAATCGATTGGTTTGAGGCTGCGCCAGATCTGGCAATTTTAGGCAAGCTGACTCTGGTGCTGCGGCCTAAGAAAGTGCTGGATGAAGGCTACAACAAAGAGCTGTGGCAGATTGATGAATAGATTTAGATATGCTTCAGGGTGTTATATAACAGGGCGCTGTGTAAATAGATTTTAAGAGATGAATTTATATCGATCCCAAAACTACTAAAGAAATAGCTGGGTAGATTGTCGCAGCCACGACCGCAGTAATCTGCAGGGTGTTGCTTTTTGCACTTCACATTATCTTTAAAATTAGGTGTAATTTCGGACATTTTGTGACTTTAAGGCTTGTTGTGCGAGTCACCTGAACTAAAATAATCGTGAAATAATCGTGATTGCGCTCAGTTCTACTCAGTTCTACTCAGTACCGATACGGTTTTTCAGTGTTCCCTCAGATCTTCAGTATCTTTATGAAAAGTCAGTCTTCGCAGGTTGCTGTAACCAAAGCCAGTCTGCTGGCAATATTGCTGAGCGCCTTGGTTGGAGGCTGGCTCTGCGAACTCTTGCCCTGGCTGATGGGAGCTCAGCAGAGCGTTTTTTCAACCGGAATTCCCTGGCTAAAGACTGAGGCTGACTGTGTGCAAACAGGCCGCACCTGGCAGGACGAAACCTGCTGGGATGCTGAGCATGACCCGACCTTTTAAGCTAGGCACCAGCCCCTGGAGCAGCCTGAGGCAGCCGCGCCAAACCCTGCTTAACCAAATTTTTCAGGAACGCCGAGCGCTGATTGTCCTGAAACACAGCCTTCACTTTTTGCACCAGGCCGTCGATTTGAACTGAACCTGTTGTTTCAGACTGGCTCTGCTCCTCAAAATATTCCACCAAGCTCAAGCCCGCCACGCGAGTCAAATAGGCGGCGCTCAGTCCCTGAAGCGTGCCGCCTGCGACATAGGTGAGCGCATGGCTTTTGAGTAGTGGTGAAATCGCCTGACTCGCCATTTCAACCAAGCCCAGCTTCACCATCTGGCTACCTAGGCTAGCCGCGACAGTTTTGGCTTGGTCTAGCGAAAACTGCTGATGGTAGAGCGCTCCCAAATCCATCACCATTTGAGCGTTGATCGTCGCCGTTGTCAGCAGGTCAAGGCTGGGCAGCGGGTTGGCAAAAGCCGCCGCCGCCGCTACCCACTGATATTGCTCCACAACTGGCATAGCTCGACGGCGACGCAATTGATTAAGTTCGGCTCGCGCTATGGCGCTGAGCGCCTCTGTCTGCCGAAAAACGGTAGCCAGCACCAGCGATTTGGGCTGTTCAATCGCCTGCTGTAGTCTCGTTTGCAGGGACAGCAGCTCAGAAGTCGGCTGCTCAATCCGATCCTCAACCGTGCCGTCAGCCTGGTGCTGGCGCACTTTCAAGGGTGCAGGCTGAGCCGAAATCCCGATGATATCTGTCGCCTCTAGCAGATGATGTAGGCGGTTGCGGATCTGCTGCAAAATCACAGGCCGATCGGCAGGCAAATACTGATCTTGCTTGTTGAACAGCACCAGCAGTCGATAATGCTGCTGAAGCAAGGTTTGCACTGTCTGAAAGTCTGACTCGCTCAAGTCGCCGCAGATTACAAACAGCACCAAATCGGTATGAGATAGCTGCGCTAGATCGGGCGAGCCGTCCGGTGAGCTATGGGTCAGTGTCACCTCAGCGACGGGCATCAGGCTCTCTGGCAGCGCTTGAGCCAGAGCCGTTTTGCCGACGGATGCACTGCCCAGAACCGCCACTCTCAGCATTTGGCGCTCTAGCTCCTGACCCAGCGCTGCCAGCTTCTGACGCAGCGCTCGCGTGATTTCGGGTTCAGCTGGCTCCGCAGAGTTGGCCGTAGAGTTGGCCGTAGAGTTGGCCAAAAGCAACTCCTGGGCAAGCTGGTCAATCTGCGTCGTAACCGCCTGAAATCTCTGCTCAACTACCGCTCGGTCGATGGTCTGCACTGTTTGCACAATCGGCTGCGGCTTGCCCATCTGCTTGAACCACCAGAGTCCAGAACCAACCGCAATCGCGCTCCAAACTGCCGTGCTTCCCAAGTGAATTACGCCGGGATCAAAGCCTTGCAGCAGCCAAGCTGCGGCAGTTATGCCTAGGCCACCCAGCAGAATTGGACGTTTCAATAGTTCGGAGGTCATTTTCGGCTCATCAACATCACGGCAACTCTATTTTACTCAGATCAGGGGGTCGTTAAACCTTGACAAGCGAGTCGGATTTCCCTATTCAAAAGAGGTGTGCCATCCCATTTTTCAGTCTGGATCAATAGTTTTTCGTGAGCCGCGAGTTCAAGACAGATTTTCCGGAATCGCTCCAAAGCGTCATGTAAAGCTAAGCATATCCCTCTACAGTATTTGAACATTATTCAGACATTTCAGCTCTACTTGGCTAAGGCTGAAATCTGCGTAACGTGATGCCTATGTTGAGCCGATTGATCTGAATCAATCAAACTTCGCAAACTGTGACAGTCTGCATCAAAGGGAAAGAACCATATGACGAGGGTTGAAAGTCTAGCGATCGGGATTTTAGGTTACAACGAAGCCTACGGGATTGTCTACCTGCTCGATTCTCTGAGAGCACAGACATTGCTCAGTCGAGATTGTCCTATTGAGATTAGCGTTATCTCGAACGGGTCACAGGACAACATGGCCGCCGTGGCCAAAGCTCAGCTTGCTGATTTTCACTCCGACTGCCACCAGATCAAAACCCAAGTAGTAGAGCTGCCAACTGCTGACAAATGTGCAGCCTGGAACTATTTTGTGCATCAATTAGCCAAACCTGCTGACTGCTATATTTTGCTAGATGCAGATGTGGTGCTTTGTGACGGAGAGAGCCTTGCTCGCTTAGTTAAGCTGCTGGAGCAACTCCCAGACTGTCGGATTGCGGGTGGGCAGGTGATCAATGCCAAGCAGGAGGTTGTGAATCGAGACTGGGTAGACGGCAAGTGCTATGCGCTGCGCGGCGAAATTGCCAGAAATCTCCATATTCCAGCGGGCATTGTTTTAGATGATGCCTATTTGGCCTCAACAGTGCTGACCAACTGGTACGAAATTAGCTCAGAGACTGGTCTGAGCCGGGGCTACATGCGGCTTGTCGATCAGCCCAGCGTCCGCTGTGGCAATACGCCGCGTGATCGCAAGATCAGCTACTGGATTGCCGCGCGCAAACGCACCATCACCGCTGAATATACGCAGCGCCACGTGGATTTTTGCATGCGCTCGCTATTTGGTGGAGGCGAAGCTGCCAAGGCAATCTTGATGAAGCTAGCTACCACCAATCCTGACTGGTTTACTCAATACCTCGCTCAGGTCAGCGACCAAGACTGGCCTCGCTTCGATCCGCCCAGCTTGCAGCTCTCGCCCAGGCAACTAATCCAGGTCTTGGCCTACTGCTACTCCTACCTGCTCTCGGTGGTGGGGATTCGCAATCGCGAGTTTGGGCATTTGGCTTGGAAGCTGAAGCATCGCTACTGGTAAATTTAGCAGCCAAATTTCAGTGCCCATCAAAAAGCCTCGCAGAGTAACCTGTGAGGCTTTTTGTGTTGCCAATGTTCCAACTGGTGGCGGGGAGCGGATTTGAACCACTGACCTTCGGGTTATGAGCCCGACGAGCTACCAGACTGCTCTACCCCGCGATATCACCTCGACTAATATAGCAAGCGGTTTCGCAAATTGACAACTAAAGATTTAATTAGCCTACAAATCTCGGCGGATGGCGCGAGCAGGCTTTGAATAGTAATGAAAGCTTTGAGTGATTTAAGCCCATGCGATTTAAGCCCATGCTTCAGCCTATCCACAAAATCCTGCTGCTTGGCGGCGGTCTAGCGCTGCTTGGCGGCGGTACGCTGGTGGCGCAGGCACAGCAGGACTGTGATGCCTCCTACCCCACCGTCTGTATTCCACCTCCGCCCCCCGATCTAGACTGCGGCGATATCCCCCACAGGAGATTTGAGGTGCGGCAACCTGACCCACACCGCTTTGACGGTGACTTCGACGGCATTGGCTGTGAAAAGTAGGCCGTGAAAAGTAGAGGCGCTAAGAAATATCCTTAAAAAAGGTGGCTGCTGCGTTCAGCGCCACCCGGTTTGCAATAGAAACTATAAAGGAAACTATGAATTTGCCAAGCTGAATCTGTCAGATTCTGCCAGCGTTCAGGTCATTTCACCGAGCCTTCCAGCCGCGCCGTGTCGATCGGCTTGATCAGATAGAGGCGCAGCATGTTGACCCCAATTTTGGCGATGTGGGGCAGCTTTTGCAGCAGCTTCAGCGGCTTGGGTGAATTTTTGCCTGCGACGGCTAGCTTGGCATTGGCGGCGGCTGAGTCATCGAGTAGCGCGAAGAATTGGGGATGATCAACGTTGAGGATCAGCGGGAAGACGCGGCCAGCGGTGGCGTTGGTTTTGCGGATCACCTCAATGTCATAATCGCGGGCATCTAGCCCCAAGGAGGCATAGAAACCAGAGCGCTGAAGGTCATTGAGATACATCGTCGCAAAGACCGACAGCAGAAAGAACCGACTCCAGAGGCGCGCCCGCCAGTTGTTGAGAAACTGCGGCTGCGATTTCATAATCGCGTCAAAGAAGTCGCCATGCCGATTCTCGTCCTGGCACCAGTTTTCAAAGAACCGGAAAATCGGGTAGATGCGATGTTCGGGGTGGGCTTCTAGATGGCGGAAAATGGTGATGTAGCGCCAGTAGCCAATTTTCTCCGAGAGATAAGTGGCGTAGAAGATGAACTTGGGCTTAAAGAAGGTGTAGCTCTTGCTCTCGGTCAGGAAGCCAAGATCGAGCTGGAGGCCAAAGTCGGACATGGCTTTATTAAGGAATCCAGCATGTCGCGCCTCGTCGCGGGACATCAGCAGGAAGCATTCGGCCAGCAGCGGGCTTGTGTCTTTCAGCTTGCGCGACAGCTCTTTGTAGAGCAGAAACCCAGAAAACTCGGCGGTGCAGGAGCGCTCTAAAAACTCCATGAACAGCCTGCGGGTTTCACCATCTAGATGATCCCAAGACTGCTTAAATTCGTCACTGCGGACGAAGTGATGGCGGTTGTAGTCCGTGCGAAACTCTTCCAGGATGGCTCGCAGCTCGTCTTCGTTGGCGGTGATATCCATCCGCGCCATTTCCTCGAAGTCTGTGGTGTAGAAGCGAGGAGTCAAGATGCTGTCTTCAGCAGGCCGCTTAACGCCGGGGCGCAGTTCTTCGAGTTCGGGTCTTTTAAGAGAATCTACCATGGGTAACGTCGCTTCTCGCTTGATAGGATTGGGGACTTGCAGCCACCCAGCATTAGTAAATATGCAGCTATAAAAACCGGAAGGCAAAAACCGAGCGACGGATGGCTCAACTTAGCCAGCGCCCGTCTTACGCCCGCCTTTGTACACCTTCTCAGCCTTACATGCTTTATTTAGTCTATCAAGAGTCTACCAAGCTCAGGAGCTGGCTCAAAGCCAATATCGTTAAGAGTTGCAACGAGATATCTAGTTTCCATCGAGCCTGCTGCGAACTGGTTTGCCTGCGAGTCTGGCAATCGGCTGGCGATCTAGGTGGCAATAATTTTTTGGGCAAAAAAAATTGAAATTTAGCTGAAAAACAGCTTGCGAGTTTGGATTTTTTGGATAGAGTTAGTGGCTAGTCTTTAGGGCGGTTGAGCTGCCCGCAGGATTAATAGCATGACCAGCAGCAGTCGGGGTGCAAGATCGAGCCATGCAGATTCAACCGGGTAAAGGGTAGACGCAACTTGAAACTCCATAGATTTGTTCCCAGCTTTTCGGCTAGCTTCGTTTCGAGCTTGATTGGCCTGGGTTTGGCTGCTCCAGCCCTGGCGAGTCAAATTACCAGCTGGCATTTTGATGCCAACCAAAATCAGTTTGGGTTCACCACTGACGAAGCGGTTCAGCCTCGCGCTCAGCTCTTGCCTAACCCAGCTCAGCTCGTGATTGACCTGCCGGGCACAAAATCGGGGCAGGCGGCGATTACGCAGGAAATTGGTGGCGGCGTGCAGCGCGTCCGGATTAGCGAGCTAGATGCCAGCACAACTCGGATTGTGGTCGAACTGTCTCCGGGCTATACGCTTGACCCGCAGCAGATTCGCTTCCGGGGTATCTCGCCGACCCAGTGGACGGTGCAGCTGCCTCAGCCGCAGTTGGTTGCTGCTCCCGCACCTGCGCTCGTGACCTCGCCGCCACCCGCCCTTCCAGCCTCGCCCGCCCCCGCTCGCCGCACTCCAGCCGCATCTCCTCAACCAACTCAACCAGCGCCTCAAATTGCTCAAATTGATAACCTGCAAGTCACTGATGCTGGACTATCGCTAGGCTTACAAGGGATAGGCTTACAAGGGGCAGAAGGAGCAGCCAAAGTTTCTGTTGAGCGCAGCCGCAGCGGACGCACGATAACAGTCCGGCTCGAAAACACCCAGATTGCGTCTAGACTCTCGAATCGAGAGCGGCAGATTAATCGGCATGGCGTGAACGAACTCACGCTGCGGCAGCGCAGCGGTAACGTGGTCGAGCTAGAGCTAAAGGTGGATCGACGCAGCCCGGACTGGCAGGCTAGCAGTAGCCAAAGCCAGATTTTGCTGTCTCCTGAAGCCGCGCTGACGGCAGCAAAGATTGCCGATCCTGAACCGCTTACCCCTGCTGCCGTGCGGACTCCAACTCAGCCTGCTGCGGCCCCCCCTGTTGCTGCTGCCTCTGCTGCACCTGCCGTCAGATTGGCCGAACAGCCCTCGCCAGCTCGCCTCTTAACTGCGCCGACCCGCCAGATGGCCACCGTTGCAGGAATTAGCCTGAATGTCAGCAGCAATCAGCTCGTGATTCAAACCGATCGGCCTGTGGAGCATAGCGCTCAGTGGCAGGGGAGCATGTATATTGTGACGCTCTCTCCAGCGCAGTTGGCGAGTCGGGTCTCGGGCCCCCGGTTTGCGGCCACCGATCCGCTGCGGCGAGTGCAGCTAATCCAGATGGACGACGATACGGTCAGGGTTTCTATCCAGCCTGCGGCGGGAGTGCAGTTTGGCGAGCTGAACGCGGTGTCCTCGCAGATGCTGGCCTTGCAGCTCCAGCGGCCTGCTGCGACTCCGCCTGCCGCAAACGCCAGCCGTCCGCTGCCCAGCATCATTCCCAACGGACGCATTGTGGTGGCGCTCGATCCAGGGCATGGCGGCGGCGATCCGGGCGCAGTGGGGATTGGCGACATCCACGAGGCTGATATTGTGCTGTCGATTAGCCAGCAGGTAGCAAGTCTGCTGCAACAGTCGGGCGTGCAGGTGATCTTGACGCGCAGTGACGATACCGAAATCGATCTCCAGCCGCGTGTCGATATCGCAGAGCAGGTTCGCGCCAATCTGTTTGTCAGCATTCATGCCAACTCCATGGGGATGGATCGCCCAGACGTAAACGGGATCGAAACCTACTACTACTCCAGCGGGGCAGGCTTGGCGCAGGCCATCCAAACCAGCATGGTCGGCAGTTTGGGCATGAAGGATCGGGGGGTTCGACAGGCCAGGTTTTACGTGATCAAAAACACGACGATGCCTTCGGTGCTGGTTGAAACTGGGTTCGTGACGGGTAGCGAAGATGCGCCGCGCCTCGCCAACGCTGCCTACCAATCGCAGATAGCAGCCGCAATTGCGCGAGGTATTTTGCAGTATATCCAGCAGAATTCGATGACGGGCAGTCGGTGAGGCGGAGCCGATCTAGGTTGGGGCGTTCATAGGTTGGGGCGTTAACATAAAGTTAATCTGAGTTTTGTGGGCTTCACAAGGCTCCTTCGCATCCATCAGAGATGACATTAGACTTGAAGAAACCAGCCTCGAAGCAACCAGCCTCGAAGAAATCAACCTCAAAGACAACAGTGCGGACGCGCCGAGCGCTCGTCAATCTGCTGAAGCAGTCAGGCGAGATGGATTCGCGGGAGTTGGCGGCGCATCTGGGCGTTTCGGCAATGGCCATTCGACAGCACCTTTACGCGCTGCAAGCTGAAAAGCTAGTGACCTACACCGAGTCGATTCGGGCAATGGGTCGTCCGGTCAAGCTCTGGCGGCTGACTCCGGCGGCTGATCGGCTGTTTCCGGATGGCTATGCCGAACTGACGCTGAGCCTGCTTCAGTCTATGCAGCAAGCCTTTGGTGAAGCGGGCTTAAACAAGCTCTTAGATCTCCGCACGGCGCATCAGCTTGCGGTCTATGCCGCTCAGATTCCGGTTGAGGCTACCCTGAGTCAAAAGCTGGAGCTGCTGGCGAGTCTCCGCACGGCTGAAGGCTATATGGCCGAGGTGCAGCAGCTTGAAGATGGCTCTTTTCTGCTGCTGGAGAACCACTGCCCAATCTGCGCGGCGGCAGCGCTCTGCACCGGACTCTGTGAACGTGAGCTGGAGATTTTTCAGCAGATGCTAGGCCACGAGGTGGAGCGCACGGAGCATATCGTGACCGGGTCAAGGCGCTGTGCCTACCGAATACAAGTTCAGCCTGCGCTTAATTGATGGCAGGCGGATCGCAGGCTGTGGCCTTGGGGCGCCCTAGCAGCTCGTCGAGCGAGAAGCAGACGAAGGGGTTTTCGGGAACGGGCGGCTGTCCGGCAGCAATCCAGAACAGCTTGCGCTCCGGATCAAAGGTAACTTGCCGCATCGAGCCGTTGCCGCCCGGACTGGCGTTATCGTCGTAGAGGCTGAGCGGGCTAACTTCCTGGGTAAAGGGATTGGTGCGGTCGCGCAGAATTCTCACCATCGTGGTCGGGTCGATTTGGCCGTACTGAGAATCGACACCGCCCGGCTCGAGCAGCTGCTTGAAGCGCTCAAAGCGAGTCACGCTGGAGTCTTCATGTGGCTGTTTATCGCGCGCTTCGAGTTCGGCGGAGGCAAAGTGATTGGTCATAAACACCACGCCGTTTTCGTCGAGTTCGCGCAGGGCAAAGGTGTCGCCCAACAGCTCAAATACACCTGCCCGCTTCGCCTTGCCGTCTCCAACTAGAATTAAATTGGCGCGCATTCGCGGGTTAGCCTCAAAAATCTCGATTGCGTCGTCCAGGCTGCGAGCGCGTCGCATAATTTCGCCCATCATCAGCACGTTACTGCCACCTGCTTCTAGGTTTAAGTCATCCAGGCTATTTGGGTGGGCGGTGTCGAGCGCAATCGACAGCCCCTCGTCGTTGAGGCCAGCATTTGGCCAGACCATGCCCGGTACGCCAATGAACACATGCGGAATCTCGCCGTTAGGCTGGCGCACAAAGACAGTCGAGTTGTTGATCCAGTAGCTGATTGGCTTTTTGTCGTTGTCGAGCGTGCCACCGTGGTAGAGCCGACCGTCGGCAGTGGCGGCTCCGGCGGCAGCAAACTGAGCGCAGCCGTCGTTGAACATCAGCACGGGTACGGTATAGAGGAACAGCTCTTGGAAGACATCGCCAAAGGCCAGCGCCATGCAGCTGTCATAGGTCATGCCCAGATCCGCCGTCGCGTCTGCGAGTCCTCGGCACTCTTCGGCAATCTCAGGCGAGGAGCGGCGTTCGGCCAATCGGCTCAGTCCCAGGCCGCGTCCAGCGATATCTAGCGAATCGATAATCTTCTCGCCCATTGAGGCAATTTCGTCATGCAGCAGCGTTCCATGCTGAAATCCCATTTCGTAGGCTGTGCCTTGCAGCCAAACCACTTTGATGTTGCCCCGGTCGGCTCGGTGCGAGGCTACGGGTTGGGGAATAGATTGGGCGACTTGCTGAGCGGTGGGCGCTGCCTGCAAAGCGTGACTCCAGAACCAGCCTGCGCTCAAAATCATGAGACAGGATAACAACAGCAGGCTGACGAACTTGCCAGCAATCTTCAGCCGCGCCAATTTCTGCATTGCCTGACTTTTCACCCGAGTTACCCTTCCTACTACAACGAAAACTTCACGGCATTGTCGCCTGAGTTTGGCACGAGAAGCAAGCCTCAACTTTTCTTTTCGTCTGGAAAGTAAGCTCCTGTTCATCCTGTTCTACTTCAGACAGTACCCCACCCAAGCGGTGCAAGGCTTTCTATTCGGCATGGCTCAAGCCCAGGCTCACGAGTGGATTCATCGTCTGAGTTCTGTCCTTAACGTTGCCCTCGGCTACGAGAAACAACTGCCAGAGCGCCGACTGCATCGCCTTGCCGCAGTGCTCAAGGACTGTCCTGCTTTGGAGTTCATCATTGACGGCACAGAGCGCCCGGTCAATCGCCCCACCGACAATGATGAACAGCAGGCGTACTTTAGCGGTAAGAAGAAGACGCATACGCTCAACAACAACCTGATTAGCCAGCGGGGTGGGAAGGTTGTGTAATTGTCAACCCGTCCATCACAGCATCATTTTGAATGAAAAACAACAGGTCTGAAACATTACCGATTTACTTCTTAGCTTCATAGACGCGACCAAATTTTCTTTGACAAACTCAACAAATGCTTTCATATCGTCGCGGTTGGTGACATCGACCGCTTTGAATTCTGCTGCGCCACCGGAGGCGTAAATCTTCTTGACTAGCTTTTCTAGCTTGTCTATCCGTCGTGCCCCTAAAACGACTTTTGCACCATTTTGGGCGAGCAGCTTCGCGGTGGCTTCACCAATGCAAACTGTGGCTTAAGGCAGTACCAGCACCTCGTGGATTGCTGTTGCTGCATTTCCGCCTGTTTGGGTTCCGCCACCAAACACAAAAATCCGGTTGCCAATCGTCGCTGCTCCCAATCCATGCCGTGGAGTGGGCAAGGACGGTAATGCTTCCCAAACATCAGTTTCCGGGTCGTATACCCAACTTTCGGCGAAAACCTTCTGCTCTGGAACCCACTGTTCGCCGCCAAACACGTAAAGCTTGCCGTTGAGTGCGGTTGCAGCCAGACCTCCTTGGGCTTGAGGTATGGGCGATCGCGTTTCCCAACGATCAAGCTCTGGATCGTAGACCTCCAGATTTGACACATTCACCTGCTGCGTCGTGCCATCAGCATTCCTGACAAAATTGCGACCGCCCACCACATAGATCTTGCGATCAATGACAGCCGCCGCTGCACTATTTCGCGCTGTTGGAGCATCGGCACGTGCTGTCCAACGCCCTATCGTCGGATCAAAGACTTCGTTTCGCACACTGTCGATATGGTCATTGAACAGCCGCGCGTCGTCAGTGGCTCGAACGCGCCCACCAATCAGGTATATCTTGTCATCGACCACTGCGGATACGCCCTCTGCACGAGCCGCTGGCAGGTCAGTCCCTCCAGTCCAAGTATTAGAGGCAGGATTATAGATGAACATCGTCGGCTGTGCCCGCCAGTCTGGAAATCCGCCTGTGAAACCACCCACACCATAGAGCAAGCCATTGACTGCCGACAGCGTAATGTGATGTCGGGCTTCAAGAAGCGGTCTCAAGACTCTCCATGTATCCTTGACCGGATCATAAGACTCAAAATGCGCTGAAAACCCGGTGTTTGGGCTAAGTAAACCGCCGACCACGTAAATTTTTCCATTCAAAACCTCTGGATATAGCTCTTGCCGAGCGACTGTTGGTGGTGCAGCTTCAGTCCAATAGGGCAACTGGCTTTGTGCTTGACTGAGCACGGGCGAACCTAACGCTATGAGCGAAAAGACCAACAGCGACAGGAAAATCAAATCTCTAAATCTACGCAACATGATATAGACTTCATCTCAACCGATCGGACGTGGATTTGGCAGGCGAACCAACCCGCTAAAATTCTTGCCAGGATACCAGGGCGTTTGGAAAAAATTGTCGTCCAGTCGCACCGAAAACTACATACACAAGATTTTCCTCTTGACTCCATGATGTGTTTACATCGTCTGGCTGATTGGGCGGACAACCACTTCGTTAACGTCAACATCGTCCGGCTGGGACACAGCGTATAAAACGGCTCTGGCGATCGCCTCTGCGGCAAGGGCAGTTTTGCGAAGGTCTTTCAAAAAGCCTTTGGATGGCTCATCGGTGATATCAGAGCCAAGTTCGGTGGCAACGACACCCGGAGATATAGTGGTGACGCGAATATTCTGGGATTCCTGCCGCAGTCCTTCAGAAATTGCCCAAACCGCATACTTGGTTGCGCAGTAAACTGCCGCAGTAGGTGCTACCACATGGGCAGCAATGGACGCAGTGTTGATAATTTGCCCGCCACCTTGCGCTTCCATAATTGGCAGCGCCGCTGCAATACCATTCAATACGCCCCGGATATTCACATTAATCATGTTGTCCCATTCCTCGACTTTCAGGGCATTCATCGGAGATAGGGGCATCACGCCTGCATTGTTAAAAATGACATCGACGCGACCAAATTTGGCTTTGGCAAACTCAACAAATGCGTTCACCTCTTTGCGATCGGTGACATCGACCGCTTTGAATTCTGCTGTACCACCGGACGCATGAATTTCCTCGACTAGCTGCTCTAGCCTGTCTGTCCTGCGTGCCCCCAAAACGACTTTTGCACCATTTTGGGCGAGCAGCTTCGCGGTGGCTTCACCGATACCGCTACTGGCTCCGGTGATAGCAATCACTTTGTTTTCTACATTCAACATGATACGTTTTCCTGTTGTTTTAGTGAGTGTGAATTAAAGAAACATGCCGCCAGAGACTTCAATTCTCTGAGCATTGACCCAACGGTTGTCTTCAGAAAGTAAAGATGCGATCGCACCTCCAATATCATCGGGAAGACCCACTCGACCTAACGCGGTTTGCGAAGCGAGGAAGTTATTGATTTCTGGATTGTCACGTACTGCACCCTCGGCAAAATCTGTTTCTATTGCGCCCGGAGCTACAACATTTACAGCAATCTGTCTGTGTCCCAATTCTTTTGCCATATATCGAGTTAGCACCTCGATCGCCCCCTTCATTGCTCCATAAGCGGCATAGCCTGGTAGGGCAAACCGGGCAAGACCAGAGGAAATGTTGACAATCCGCCCTCCATCTTTCAGCAAAGGCAGAAGCTCCTGCGTCAAGAAGAAAACCCCTTTCACATGGATATTCACCAAGTGATCGAATTCTTCCTCAGTCGTCTCGGCAAAAGGGGCATAAACGCCTATTCCGGCATTGTTGACGAGGAAATCAACCTGCTCGGTCTGCCATTTGTCCTGGAGTGATTGCTTGACTTGCCCTACAAAACCATCAAAAGTTTTAGTCTTAGAAGTATCCAGTTGTAGAGCAATCGCTTTACTACCCATTGCCTCGATTTCAGATACCACACTGTTTGCTTCTGCCTCACTACTGCGATACGTCACGATTACACCAATCCCCTTTTTGGCAAGTGCGAAAGCCGTATTTTTGCCCAGTCCTCGGCTCGCGCCTGTGACCAATGCGATCTTCGTGTTGTTTGTCATGGTTGTTCTCCTTGTTAAAGTTGCGGAAGTCGCTCTAGCTCAGAGATCTGGCGACCAGCACTAGTTTCTCGGTGAAACTCTTGTCCACAAATCGTTGAACTCTTGCATGTCCAGAAAGGCGATCGCTTCGACTGCTTTGCCGTCCTGCATTCTGAAATACCAGGTGTAGGTGTTCCGATAAGGTCTGCCGTCCCCAGCGGTCGCCTCTCCATCCCACAGGGCAATGACCATATCGCCATCTGCCCAGATGCCGCGTACGGTTGGCACGATTGGGGTCGATAAACGGGCACTGGTTGGGTTAATGACCTGGTCAAGTAACGCTTGCTTGCGATAGGTGCCCGCAGTTGCGCCAGTGCCCATAATCGTCCAGTTTGCTTCTGGAGCAAGCAGCTCGAAGAAGCTACCGGTTCCGTTTCGCCAACCGTCGAAATACTGCTGGACGATTTCTTTGTTGCGCTGTTCGATTACCTGAGTCTCTGCGTCTGCTTGATTGGGCTGAGTTGCCTGAGCCAAATCTACGATCGCTGGAAACTGATCGAGGGCAGGCTGCTGATTTAATGCGGTCGAGTCATGACTTGGCTCAAACGCAGTCCCATTTGACTGAAAACCTGCCTCATCCGTGCGAGCTTGCGTCATCGCCGGAATAGCCAGCAGCCCGATCAGCCCTGTACCAATGAAAATCTGACTTAAATAACGCATCATCTCGGTAATGGGCTGAACCTGTGGATTGAGGTTAAACATTCACGCCAAATTCATAGCGGTTGATGAACAGTCCGATGACTGTATCGTGCATCAGTAGTGACTTCGAGAAACAAATGGTTTTGCGAGCTA